>Ga0172372_10006686_pt1 | contig 15689 bp, 13 predicted proteins | sample LakKiv5m_2_FD_114544 | JGI IMG/M metagenome (GOLD analysis project Ga0172372, IMG submission 114544) | Freshwater microbial communities from Kabuno Bay, South-Kivu, Congo - kab_092012_9.5m | ecosystem: Environmental > Aquatic > Freshwater > Lake | place: Democratic Republic of the Congo...
ATGAAACAAATAATGAGCGGTGCTTATCATTTCTAAAACCTCCAAGCAATATTGTTCAAAGTTGCATGAAACTAGGTAACCCAAATTTATTAGTTTTTGATTACTCTAAAATGATGCTTGCTACCCTATATTTAAAACCAAACCCACAAAAAATTCTGATTATAGGCCTTGGTGGTGGTATTTTGCCAAATGCGTTGATTAAATTGTTACCTAGCACGCAAATTGATATTGTAGAAGTTGATAAAGAGGTAGCTGCTATTGCTGAAAACTATTTCTTGTTCAAACCAACCGGGAATGTTAAGGTATTTATTGAAGATGGCTTAGAGTTTGTTCAAAAAGCAAAAGCTGAAAGTTATGATTTAATATTTATTGACGCTTTTACGGAGGATTATGTCCCTTCCTCTTTCCTAACTTTAGACTTTGCCTCTAATATCAAAAGAATTTTAACAAAAACAGGTATAGTAAGTGTTAATGGATTCGGTAAAAAAAACAAATATTATCAATTAGAATCAGAACTATATAAGAAAACTTTTAACAGTACCACCAATCTAACTTCTAACAATAGAGTAATAATTGCTAGTAATGATCCATTTCCTTCCTCTAGTCAAATTGCCCAGAAGGCAGAAACATGGAAAACTGCTTTTAAAGAAATTGGAATTAATACAAATTGGCTACTGAAAAAACTTAGTTTAGGTAGATAACAATACTTGTCTTTCTAGTATAAATTACCCACAAAATAGCACTGAATATGTACGAAATAGAATATTATAATTTGGATTCCCGAAAACAAGATAATAATTTATTATCTTCTGCAGCAAAGATGATAGTAAATAATATAGAATCTGGTAATTCTTATTATCAGATTTTCAAAAAGCATGAACCGGAGGTTCTCATTCGGAACCTTGTTGCTGTAGCGACTAATATTAGAAATAAATTTTCTGACATAATTGTGATTAGTATGGGAGGGGCTACCCTTAACCCTCAGATGCTGGTAAGTTTTCTAGGACAAGATCACAATTCCCCTAAAATACATTTTTTAAATAATACTGATCCTTTTTTCTTTGCCGATCTTATGGAGACTGTAGAGATAAAAAATACTGCCTTTATCGCAATTAGCAATTCTGGAGAAACACTAGAAACTAATGCATTAGTAGGATGTTTACTAAGAGAATATAAGAAAAATAACATTACAGATATTGGTTTGCGATCATTTTTTATTACTAACCCTAAATCCGGTATATTAAAAGATATAGCTATGGAAATCGGTGCAGCATTAATTCCTCATCAAGAAGGGATTAGTGGAAGATATTCAGGCCTTTCTTCTGTTTCTCTTTTAGTTGGGTTAATCGCAGGATGTGATATGGTCTCTTATCTTTCGGGCGCAAGCAAGGTTATCGATGATTTTTGTACTAGTTTAATTGAAAGCAAAGCCATGTTAAGCGCAAGTTCCATCTATTATTCCAATAAAAACACATTAGTAAATATTGGTTATCTCCAAAGGTTTTTGCCATTTTTAGAATGGTATTCGCAAATTATTGCCGAATCTTTAGGTAAAGATGGTAAAGGTTATACGCCCCTAAAAGGTCTAGGACCAAACGACCAACATAGTATGCTACAGCTATATTTAGAAGGACCACAAGATAAGTATTTCAGTTTTTTTTACATAGAAAAGTTTAACGAAAAAGTAAGAGAGTATAAAACAAGTAATTTAAATAAACTCGGATATTTAGCCCATAAAGAATTACCTGATATTAATAAAGCAAATTTTACTGCAACCATAAACGCCCTTAGCGTAAAAAAGTTACCTATAAGAAGCGTTATCTTAAAAGAATTATCAGCGGAATCTTTTGGGGCCATAGTATGCCACTTAATGCTCGAAATAATTACAATTGGCCATTTAATAAAAGTTAACCCTTTTAACCAACCAGGAGTAGAAATGATCAAGATACGCTCAAAGGAATTAATAAGTAATTAATAACAATACTGCTTTTTTCTTCCCCTTTTTAGTTGTATTATTTATAAAAAACATTATATTCCTAATATTAATGCACCCCAAAGCTTTAATTAAACTATAATTTATTTATTACTATGAAACTTAAGTCTTTCTCATTTTTATTTGTATTACTCACATATGTAACTTCTAGTTTAGCTGGAGACTATCCAAAATCAAGAGTTGAAACAGAGATGGACGAGATGGGCTCTCTGCTTCAAGGAGAAGGGATTGTTTTTAGACCAGGTAAAACCAAAAGTACTGCTACAAAATCCAAGGTTGGTAATGTAAACAAATATCTTTATCAAGCAGCTTTAGACGTACTTGATTTTGCACCCTTAACTTCAGCAGATAGTATTGGGGGAGTAATAATTACCGAATGGTATAGCCCTAAAGGACAACCTAATACCCAGTTTAAAATAAATGTTTTCCTTAAGGATGAAGTTATAAGCTCTGAAGCAGTAGACGTTAAAGCCTATGAACGTACCAAAATCGGGAATAAGTGGTCTACAGAATATAAAGAGTCTGCTATTGGCAGTATTCTAGAAGATAAAATAATTAGAAAAGCAAGAGCTTTATACCAAGCAGATAAATAATCATATATTCCTATGAATATAAAAGAGCTAGAAGAAAAATGGCAAAAAGCCTGGGACGATGGCGATGCCTTTATTACAGATAACAATTCCCAAAAACCTAAATATTATGTTCTTGAAATGTGGCCTTATCCTTCAGGAAAATGCCACGTAGGACATTTGCGTAACTATTCTATTGGAGACGTAATTGCTCGTTTTTTCAGAGCTAAAGGCTATGATGTTCTTCACCCTATGGGGTGGGATGCTTTTGGCTTGCCGGCTGAAAATGCGGCAATTGCTAACAAATTACATCCGGGAGCTTGGACTTACTCTAATATTGACGTAATGAAAAAGCAACTAAAAGCTATCGGGCTTTCTTATGACTGGAAAAGGGAACTTACTACCTGCGATTCGAGTTATTACAAGCATGAACAAAAATTTTTTATTGATTTATTCAATAAAGGTTTAGCTTATCAGAAGGAATCTATTGTTAACTGGGATCCTGTTGATCAAACAGTGCTCGCTAATGAACAAGTAGAAAATGGACGGGGATGGAGATCAGGAGCATTAGTTGAAAAAAAATACTTGAAACAATGGTTTCTAAAAATTACGAAATATAATGAAGAATTATTAAAAGATATCGATAGTCTAGAAGGTTGGCCGGATAAGGTCAAGATAATGCAAAAAAACTGGATTGATAAATCCCAAGGCGCAAGTTTCCACTTTAATGTGGTAGATAGTGACCAAAAAATTGAAGTATATACCACAACACCGGAAGCAATTTTTGGGGCAACATTTGTAGCACTCGCTTATAACCACCCATTTATTGAGGAAATTAAACATACTGAAGAAATAAAACAATTTATTGATAAATGCATCCATAACTCTACAGCTGAGTCTGACTTAGAAAGAGCTGAAAAAGAAGCTGTGTTTACCGGTTTGTTTGCCGCCCATCCTTTTGATAAGGATATTAAATTGCCGATTATAATTGCGAACTTCGTTTTAATGGATTACGGCAGTGGTGCAATTTATGGATGTCCTGCACATGATCAAAGAGATTTTGAGCTAAGCCAGAACACAAAAAACTTATCTGTAAGACAAATTGCTACTTCTTCTAAAGACGGCGATATTGATTTAACTTCTCAAGCATACCTTTACAAAGAAGACGATATAATAATTAATTCTTCATTTTTAACTGGTATGACGGTAAAAGATGCAAGAGAAAAAGTTATAAACAAATTTGAAGAACTTGGTATCGGCACTCGCAAAATTAATTATCGCCTCCGAGATTGGGGAATATCGAGACAAAGATATTGGGGATCTCCTATTCCTATAATTTACTGTGAAAAATGCGGTACTCTGCCGGTTCCAGTTAACGAATTGCCGGTAGAGCTACCTAAAGATGTCAACTTTGAAAAACCAGGAAATCCTCTGGAACATCATCCATCCTGGAAACATGTAGATTGCCCTAAATGCAAAGGCAAAGCAACCCGCGAAACTGATACATTTGATACTTTCTTTGAATCATCGTGGTATTTTGCCCGTTTTTGTAATATTCACAGCAACGAAATGGTTGACACAAAAAGTTGTGATTATTGGCTACCTGTGGATCAGTATATAGGAGGAGTAGAGCATGCCATACTACACTTACTATACGCTAGGTTTTTTACTAAAGCGATGGCTGATATCGGATATTTAAATATACGTGAGCCGTTTAAAAACCTTTTAACACAAGGTATGGTTTTACATATCACTTATAAAGATAAATCTGGAAAATGGCTATACCCAAGCGAGGTTGAAACAAAAAATGGTAAATTTTTTCATAAAATAACAGGAGAAGAAGTTTATGAAGGTAAGCTCGAAAAAATGAGCAAATCTAAAAATAATGTTATTGATCTTGACCTCATGCTTGAAACTCATGGAGCAGATGCTATTAGAATGTTTGTTCTTTCTGATAGTCCAGCTGAAAGAGATTTAGAATGGTCTAATGCCGGAATTGACGGTTGTAAAAAATTTATTGCCAAACTCACTACCCAAACTGACAGAATATTTAATTCATTAAAAAAAGGGGAGTCAAATAGTAAAAATAATAAAGAACTTAACAGCCAGATTCATGCTACTATAAAAAACGTTACAGAAGATATTCTAGCCTATCGTTTAAACAAAGCAATTGCCAGAATTCGTGAATTATTTAATCATATTTCAGATGAAGTTTCTAAGGATTCAGGGGATCTAACTAGTAGTTATTTCGGTATTAAAACTGTTATCCAATTACTGAACCCTTTTATTCCCCATATTACTGAGGAGCTTTGGCAAAAAATTGGTAACGATATTCCTTTATATAAAACTAGCTGGCCTAGCTTTGACGAATCAAAGTTGCAAGTTAACAGCTACACAATAGCTATACAAATTAATGGCAAGCTTAGGGCAACTTATGATTTTTCTGTTAATGCAAACCAAGAAGAAATTAAAAAGATTGTCATCAACCTACCAGCTATTCAAAAATATATCAACGATAGAGAAATCAAAAAATTTATTATTGTCCCACAAAAAATAGTTAATATTGTAGTGTAGTTTATGAACAAATTTACTTCCGGACGAATAGCAAAATTTATTGCTGCGGCTGGAGCTTGTTCAAGACGGCACGCTGAAAAAATGATCCTTCAAGGGCGGGTCAAAATAGATGGAAAAATCATCACCACTCCAGTAATCACCGTTACTCCAGAAAATGTCGTAGAGGTAGATGGAAAAATAATAAACCTAGTAGAGCAAACAAGGCTTTGGTTGTATTATAAACCGGTTGGCTTGATTACCACTCACCAAGACCCTCAAAACAGACCAACAGTTTTCGAAGCGTTGAAGCCTTATTTACCGCGGGTAATTTCCGTAGGGAGGTTGGATTTAAACAGTGAAGGCCTGTTATTACTTACAAATAATGGTACTTTAGTTAAAGAGCTTGAATCTCCGAGAAGCAATATTGCCAGAGTCTACAAAGTACGTGCATATGGTAAAATTTCAAGTTTAATTACCTATATAACACAGAACAAAACCCGCCCATTAACAATTGATAATATAACTTATAACCCAAAATCGATCAGATTAATTTCAGAAGGTGCAACAAATTCATGGTTTGAAGTAATATTAACTGAAGGAAAAAATCGGGAAATTAGAAAGGTTTTTGAATATTTTTCTCTGAAAGTAAACCGTTTGATTAGAATCAAATACGGTAAATACGAACTAGGTAAATTAAAACCAGGAGAGTTCAAGGAAGTTAGAATAAAATAATTGTGCTTATAACTTCAGAATGCTTCTCTTCATTTTCTTTACTTAATATCCCCTAACTTAAGTAATATCAAACATACCCAGATACACACCTATTAACCTTATTAGGGAAAACACTTAACCTTAAAATAGATTATCCAATTTACTATTTGCTGATTCTTTGCACTTAATGGGGGAGATGTTTCTTCCCTACCATTGCAGTTATATAGTTTGTATGACAAAATCCAATAAATCAAGAAGAAGGTTATGTTATTTATTTTAGGGTTTCTTGCTTCCTGGAAGTGCTTTTTAATTTTCTTCTTAATAAGTTATTTTTAAGGGCTAAAGAAAGCCTAGAAATTTTATCTTCTTTTTTACTTTTGCTTAAAGCAACACTTTCTTTTGCTTTTTCCATTTTTACATAAAATTTTTGTTACAACCAAAAGAAGAGTTTAACTATCCTTATCTTTCTTTGGAACTTGCTAGTTTTAGTTTGCTTTTTGCTACTTTTTTGGTTTTCACAGTATCGTTTTTTATGCCAAAATGCCTATCAAGCAAACTTGCCATTTTCCTATCCCGATGGATAGCTTTACTACTACCTGTGACAACTCCTACGAGGGTTTGGCCGTTTCTTGTAGCAACCGTAATTAAATTACATCCAGCTGGATTCGTAAAACCGGTTTTAAGACCTTCTGCACCGGGATAATTAGCTGTAAGCCTATTATGACCATTTATTTGTTTACCTTTAAATTTAAAACTTGTTTTTGCAAAAAAACCGTAATATTGAGGAAAATCCCTCTTAATGGCGATAGATAGTTTAGCTAAATCAATCGGAGTAGTTTTTTGATCAGGATGATGCCAGCCTGAAGCATTGGTAAAAAAGCTATTTTTCATCCCTAATTGTTTTGCACGTATATTCATTAATTTAGCAAATTTTTGTTCGGAACCGGCCACATTTTCAGCTACAACTATAGCTGCATCATTTGCAGATTTAACAATTAATGCAAGTATTGCCTCTCTGACACTGATTTGTTCCCCCGCTTTTAAATGTAATTTAGATGGGTGAGCTTTTGTAGCGTTCGGAGAGACATATAATTTATCATTCAAGGAAAATTTACCTTTTTCTAATGCTTCAAATAACATGTATAAAGTCATAACTTTAGTAAGAGAAGCAGGATAAACCTTTACATTTTGGTTATGGGAATGTAATATCTTTCCAGTTTTACCATCTACTATCAAACTTGTTTGAATCGGTCCACTAGTTCTGGTTTGTGATTTTTTTCTAGCCGCTTCTGAGGTATTCAGTTGCATGCTAAAAACAACTAGAAAAACAGGTATAGCTATAGAAAGTTTAAATTTTAACAGCATAAAGATTGCAGTTCTCCCATATTTTTAAAGTTTAAAATCAATCTTTGTAAAGAATTATCCTAACACACATTTTTTTTACAGAAAAATAAATTACTTATTATTCTCGTATTTATTTTTTAAATATGTAAGAATTAAAATACCAGGAATACCTAATATAATTGTTCCAAAGAAGTATAAATCCCATCCTACTAATTCCACTATGCTTCCCCCATAAATGACTATAGTATGACTAAATAAGCCGGAAGCACTACTAAATAACGCATATTGTGTTGCCGAGAATTTTTTATTACATAGAACACTTAAGTACCCCACTAAAGCTCCACCTCCCATACCTCCGGCAACATTTTCAATGGCAATTGCAACCATAAAAGCATTAATATCATGGCCCATGTGGTTTAACCAAATAAAAGAAGCATTAGTAATACTTTGAGCAATAGCAGTTATTATCATTCCCCTGAAACTACCCATACAGTACATTATGTAACCGCCAAGATAAGTTCCCACAATAGTTGCAAATACTCCAAATGTTCCTGATACAAAACCAATTTCACTTTTTGTAAAACCTAATTCAAGGTAAAAGGGCATAGCTACTACGCCTAGCATTGCATCACCAAGCTTAAAGAAAATGATGGCAAGCAATATTGCAATGGCCCCCTCCCTTTTAAAAAAATCAATAAATGGGTCGAGGGTCATTACTTTCCAAGAATGTAGGGAAAAAGCATTAAATTTATCACGAATTATGGTAGGTTCATTCAGTGATAAAATGTAGAAGACCACAGCACAATATGAAAGTGATATAATAAAAAATACTTTTGTCCATCCGTATAACTCAGAGAAATAAAATGCACCGGAAGATATTATTATTAACCCTATTCTATAGCCAAATATAGTATTTGCAGCACCTATAGCTTGCATTTCCTTTTCTAAAATATCTATCCTAAAAGCGTCAAAAATAATATCAAACGTAGCTGACAGCACCCCAAGAGCGATAACCAGAACATATAATTCGGCTAGTGAGCTCTTTGGATCTAATTTACTCATTAAAAATAAAACAAAAGCTAAAGCACCGGCACATAAAATCATCCAACTTTTTCTATGGCCAATTTCTCCTAATATCGGTATCTTTATCTGATCAATAATAGGAGCCCACAAGAATTTTAATGAATAAAATATTTTAGATATTGAAAAGGTAGTTATTACTGCAAGAGCAATTTGTTCTTCTGTTAACCACGCTGAAATAACCCTATATAATATACCAAGAGGCATTGCACTGAAAATTGCTAAAATAAAAATTTGCAAATGCCGATAATCTGTGAAAATTTTTAATACACTCATATTTGAGTAAATGGTCTTTAAAATTGAGAAAAACGTCTAATTTAAGCCGTAATTGACTCCGAACTACTAACTTTGTATATGCCAATATAGCACAACAGTCAATTTAAAAAATTATTTTTTGATTAAACAACCAGTTTGCAACTGTTTATACGTTTCTAAAGAATTTTTTTGGGTATTGTTTTTTAAGTCTAGAGCTATTAATAGGACTCTGATATTTTAATATTATTAATAATTTTAATCAACCACAGTACTATAGCTTTATCGTTAAATGATTCAGAATAAACATATAATTAGATTATCATTTATTGGGTTATTTTTAAACATAATAGCCAACATAGTACTATATAGGTACTTCATGATAGAAGAAGTTGTAATTAAACAAATTTCTAACCAGAATGCTAGAATCGCTGAAATATACAAACATAAAATATGGGCTCACAATAAAAGTGCTATAGTTAAGCTAAAAAACCAGGACTTTGAATCATTAATGACCGATCCAGATTTTATTGAGTTTGCCCAAAAGTCATCGCAATTTTTTGAGGAATTGAAGAGCAATATATCTTTATACGATAAAAACGGAAGAAAATTTATTGAAAGCCAATCTAATGATTTTTTAAATGTTAGATTAAATGATAGTGCTTATCTATACAATAAATTTATTCTAGTTTTAGATAAGTATTTTTTATCTTCATATTTTGCTAAAAACCCATTAATGGAGGCTATAAGGGGGAAAACTAGAAATATGCTAGTTTCAAGAGCAATTGTTACTGACCCAGACGGATTAGAGTATGAAACATCTTTTATAATTACTTATATTCCTATTATTGATTCTGAAAACGGAGAATTTAGCGTAGACGGTATTGTCGAAATTACAACAAATGTAACAGATCAATGGAACAATATTGCTTACCTTGAAAAGAGGATATTCATAACTTTTATTGTGATATTCTTAGTGTTTTTTATTATTGTAATGTATAATACAAACTATGCTCAAAAAATTATCAATAAACAATTTGAGACTAATAGAGAACTAGAAGAAGCAAAAATTAAAGCAGAAACTGAAAGCTCTGCTAAAACTCAGTTCCTCGCGAATGTAAGCCATGAATTACGCACCCCACTCAATGCAATTATCGGATTTTCAGAAATGATTTTATCTGAGACTTACGGGAAATTAGAAAACACCCAATATAAAGATTATATAAATGATATAAATAATTCTGGAAAACATCTATTAAGTGTAATAAATGATATTCTAGATTTTTCAAAAGCTTCAGTAGATAAGCTAAAAGTAGAATTAATTGACCTGGACCTAAACAAACTGGCTTTATCAAGCCTCAGGTTTGTAAAACCAAGAGCTGATGAAGCTAATGTCAAATTACTTGAAGATCTACCTCAAGAACACATAGTAATGAAAGCTGATCCAAAAAGGCTTAAACAAGCTTTGTTAAATCTTTTATCAAACTCCGTTAAATTTACTCCTTCAGAAGGCTCAGTAACTTTATCAGTCAAAAAAGATATTTTGAAAAAACTAGTTTACATCTCCGTAACAGATACCGGTATTGGTATGAGTGATCAGGATATCCCGAAAGCTCTTTCCTCTTTCGGTCAACTAGACAATAAACTTAGTAGAAAATACGAAGGTACGGGGCTTGGTTTACCTCTCACTAAAAAGCTCGTTGAGCTAATGAACGGCACCTTTGATATAAAAAGTACTGTCGGTAAAGGTACTACTATAACCCTCACATTTCAATATAGTGATATAGTAACTTAGTTTAATAACACACTTTTTCTCTAAGTTTTACACGTTTCAAAAGCTATTTATAATTTCTCAGAAATTTTATACTTACTATAGATAGCTACTCTATTTAATGCTAGTTAGGGAACTAATTCTTCGGCTTCAATCTCTCCGCTAACTTCCATCTCTTTATGTTCTATTTTTTCGGGATTACTGATAAGGTATTTATAGATATCTGGTTCTCTACCCTTAGCTATATCAACTGGTGTTAACCCCTGCTTGTTCTTAATAATTTTAGCCCCGAATTCTATCAGCATCTTAACCATTTCTAATTGCTTAAAATATACTGCAAAATGAAGAGCCGTATTACCTCTAATCGAATCAACCTTATTAATATCTGCTTTACCAGTAGTTAGGAGTACTTGCATAATTGCAGAACATCCATGCTTTGCAGCTATTTGCAAATTAAGTATTTCTACTTTTTCTACAGTTAAAGTTTTATTTTGTACCATCTTGCTAATAAATGGAGCTGTTGCTTTTATCATTACTTCCGATTCCTTTTGGAATTGTTCTGAAAACGGCTTTTTTGCCATATATTACCCATACCGAGTTAATTAATAAAACGAGATGCTATTTTAAAAACCTATTACCTAAAATAGCCAGGTGTTTTAACATTCCTTTACCAGGCTGTAAATAATTATTTTGCAAGCCATATTAACATTTACTCTTTTGTACTGCCTCTACTACAGAATTAATTATCGGCAAATCTGATAACTTAATATTGTATTTTAAAAGAAAAGGTTTTACTAATTTTGCAGCTTCAAATCCTTCCACCAGCGTTGAATAAGAAGAAATGAAATGTTGAGAATAATTATTTTGATGAAGCTCAAATCCGAATTTCGTATTTCGAGAAGTCTTAGAGTAACTTGTTAAAATCAAATCACCCACTACTGCTGGCTCAAGAATAGTTTTCCTTTTCCCTCCAATTACGGAAGAAATATGCAATATTTCCTGTAAAGCTTTAGTAATAAGCCAAGCCCTGGCATTTTCTCCAGCTCCACTTGCTTCCAAAATACCACTTTTTATTGCTACCATATTTTTAACTAGGGAAGATATCTGGACGGTTATAATATCTTCTGTAGTAGAAATTTCAAAACTCGGGGTAGATAATTTGGAGGCTAAGTTATTTGCGAGAGTTAAATCAGGAGAAGAAACTGTGGCAGCGCTAAATTTTCCTAATGCTACTTCTTTAGCAAAGTTTGGACCAGAAAAAAAAGCAAAAGGATTAGAAAAATGTCTTTTAAACCGCTCCGAAAGCAATTCTAGTGGATTTGAAGAAATTCCCTTGGTTGCTATCACAAAAACAGTAGTTAAGGGAACAGAATGTTTTTTCATTTCCTGTAACACATTCCCAAATGCGTGCGATGGCACTACAATAAATATTACCTCAGAATTTATAACTTCTGCTATGTTATCTGTTGCAACTAAATTAGTTGGTAAAGTAACAGATTCAAGGTACTTGGAATTAGTTTTTTTGTTATTTATCTCATCTGCCACTTCTTTGGAAGAGGAGTATATAACGACTAACTCATGTATTCTTGCTAAATGGGCAGCAATTGCACTACCCCAACTACCACTACCTACAACGGCAAATTTCTTAAAATTGTTCATTTATGCTACCTTTGCTATCATATATTCTGCTTCGAAAGAGTATAATTTGGCTTTTATTATTTGACCTGCATCATGCTTACCGTCAAGCTTTACTGGAATAAAGTTTTCAGTATGAGCCATATTATTCTTTTCAACTAACACGTTTACGTCTTTACCAACATTTCGAGTAAAAAATTTATGTAATTCTTTAATGCCCTCAGCTCGCAAAATTGCAGCCCTTTCTTTCCTAATTTGTTTAGGTACTTGAGGCATCCTCGCAGCCGGAGTTCCTTCCCTCTCAGAGTAAGGAAAAACATGCAAATATTGAAGTCCGGCTTCTGAAATGAGTCTTCTTGTATTTTCAAACATCTCGTCTGTTTCTGTGGGGAATCCGGCAATGATATCTGCCCCGAAAGATACTTCCGGTCTAAGTACTCTAAGCTTATTACAAAACTCCACAACTTGCTCTCTATTATGGCGACGTTTCATTCTTTTTAGAATCATATTATCTCCAGCTTGAAGGCTAATATGAAAATGAGGCATTATCCTTGGATTATAAGCAAAAAGTTCAAAAAGTTCGTCATCGATTTCTGCAACATCAATTGATGAAAGGCGCAGTCTTTGTAAATTAGGTATTAGAGCAAATATTCTTCTTATCATTTGAGCGAAACTAGGTTTCCCAGGTAAATCAGCACCATAAGCCGTAACATCTACTCCTGTAAAAACTATCTCTTGGTAATTTTCAGCAAGAAGTAACCGTATTTGCTGAACAATTACTCCTATTGGTACGGATCTACTGTTCCCGCGACCATATGGTATCATGCAAAAAGTACATCTGTGATCACACCCGTTTTGTACTTGGATAAATGCTCTTGCCTTCCCCTCAAAACTTGTTATCAAATGATTAGCAGTTTCTTTGACTGACATAATGTCATTAACAGCAATACGCTTTTCATCAATAAAGTAATTACTGCTGGAAAGCTTCTCTTCGTTACCAAGAACTTTACTTACTTCGCTCATTGATGCAAACATTTCAGGGGTATTCTGGGCAGCGCACCCAGTAACTATAATCGTTTTGGAAGGATCTTGCCTTTTAATTTTGCGAATGACTTGCCTTGCTTGTTTTTCAGCTTCTTTTGTTACCGCGCAAGTATTAATAACTACAGCATTTGTAAGGTGCGATTTTGCCAAATTATTTCTAATAATCTCACTTTCATAACTATTTAATCTACAGCCAAAAGTTATTACTTCGTGGTTTTTACTCATAATAATACTCTCCAGCAAAAACATATGAAGCAGAGCCAGTCATCAGAATTTGATTACTTTTTTTGTTCATTTTTAAAGTACCAAGCTCAAAAGCTACTTTTGCTTCATCATCTACAAATCCCAATTTATTAGCTGCCGCAAAACTAGCAGACGCACCACTTCCACAAGCCATAGTAAAACCGGTACCTCTTTCCCAGACTTTTAAAATGATATTATTATCGTCAATTTGTGCAAAATTTACATTTACTCCATTACTAAATAACTCATTTTTCTGCAAATTTTTGCCAAAGATTTTTTTATCTTTATCAGCTAATTTACTAAAAATAACCAGATGGGGATTTCCTATATCAACGCAAACCATTTCCTTTGGTTCTATTCTATATTTCTCGGCTAATTCCCACAATTTCTCCTGCGTGGGCATCCAATCTGCAGCAAAATTTGCCCCTCCCATATTGACAGTTATATTATCTGGATCAAAATACTCAGCTGTAATTTCTTTACCTTCTACTTTTATAGTGGTGTTTTTAATACCATACCGATCAAATATTATCCGAGATAAGCACCTAGAAGCATTCCCACAAGCTTTAGCTTTTGAACCATCCTGGTTAAAAATATTCATTAAAATAGAATTATTATCTTTGCGATAAGTTATAAACTGATCACAGCCAATACCAATATGGCGGTCTGCTATTTTAATTACAAAATTTTTTATATATTTAATATCAGATAGTAAAGAATCTTCAATAATGACAAAATCATTACCCAGGCCGTGCATTTTGATGAAAGATATTTTTTTCATAATTATTTAAATAACGATTTGATAACCCCGCTTGAGCCGTTATTGTAGCAAATTTTCAAAAAAATTATAGTTTTTTAAACAGGATATTTATACATCAGTACCAGCTAGAGATGAGTAATTGACTTTATTTGATAAAAAGAGTATTTTCTTAAATCGAATCAGCGGCTATATTTAACCGGAAAAGTACGGAATGAATCTATGACACAAAATAAAAAACTTCCCTTAATGCCTAAAGCTACTGCCATATGGCTTATTGATAATACTACTTTAACTTTTAAACAAATAGCTGATTTTTGTGGTATGCACGAGCTTGAAGTTAAAGGCATCGCTGATGGAGAAGTTGCAGTGGGAGTCATAGCTGATAATCCAATAACTTCTGGCCAATTAGATAAAGAAGAAATAGAAAGATGCTGTAAAGATCCTAATACAAAACTTCAGTTAAAACTGAGTAATGCTTATGAAACAGTTTCCAAGGCGAAAAAGAAAGGTGCTAAATACACTCCTATTGCAAGACGTCAGGATAAACCTGATGCTATCTATTGGTTAATAAAAAACTTTCCTGAAATTAAAGATTCTACCATAATAAAATTAATTGGCACAACAAAATCTACAGTAGATGCGGTACGTAATCGCACTCATTGGAATATGGCCAATATACGCCAGCGTGACCCTGTGTTACTTGGAATATGTAGCCAAACTGACCTTGACAAAGTAGTTGAAATTGCCCGGCTGGAAGCGGGCAACAACGAAAGTAAAAAAACATCTGAGAATGTTTTAGATAAATAAAAGCAAATTATTAAACTCTTATTAAATACCCGCAGTCTTGCTTTTGCTATGAGTATGATTTCTAGTGGGGGTAGAAGGCGGGGATATTTTTGGCTCATATAATTTTTTATGGTTAACCGGTTGGGAAGGATTACTAGAATAACCAGAAGGATTAATAGTTGCTGCGGCTTTTTTATTAACATAGGCATCGTAACCACTTTTTGCTACCACTCCAACAGCAACAGCTCCAGCAATAGCGGTCCCTACTGGAAATGCCGCAGCAAGCAACGCTGTCCCTGCCGTTTTCCATGGATTCTTTCTAATTTTGTGCAACAATTCAGCACCCATTCCTCTTGGTGAATCAGCCTTCCCTTGGCTTCCTTTTTTATTAACATAAGCATCATAACCACTTTTTGCTACCACTCCAACAGCAACAGCTCCAGCAATAGCGGTCCCTACTGGAAATGCCGTAGCAAGCAACGCTGTTCCCAAGGTTTTCCATGGATTCTTTCTAATTTTGTGTAGCAATTCAGCACCCATACCCCTGGGAGAAGGCATTTCTTCAGATTCTTTCGATCGCGGTAGCTGAACAACTTGGCTTCCTTTTACAGCTATTGGTACGGACATTTGGGTCTGTTTAGTGGGAGCAGGATTTGATTTACCTGAATATTGCCCTTGTTCGATAGCAGTTGTTTGTTCACGTGTTTGTGACCTGGCTAAAGCTTTAGCCTGCTCTAATTTCCTTCTCTCTTCTTCATCCATTTGGGAAACAGGTTGTACCTGTTTTGGTTTATCACCATAAGGAGAGCCGGCTCTACTAGCCCCATCGGCTGTAAGAGAAAATCCAGCTGCAAAAAGATCTGCAACCCCAGATCCCATAAGTAAAGCAGTACCACCACTAACTCCGACAAGCGCTACAGTACCAAGCATTATACCTACCCCCAATAG
>Ga0172372_10006687_pt1 | contig 15686 bp, 14 predicted proteins | sample LakKiv5m_2_FD_114544 | JGI IMG/M metagenome (GOLD analysis project Ga0172372, IMG submission 114544) | Freshwater microbial communities from Kabuno Bay, South-Kivu, Congo - kab_092012_9.5m | ecosystem: Environmental > Aquatic > Freshwater > Lake | place: Democratic Republic of the Congo...
ACCGTCCGGGTTGCGCGCGTGAATGTGCAGAATGCTGGCCCCCGCGTCCACCGCGCGGCGCCCTTCCTCCGCAATTTCCTCGGGCGTGTAGGGAATGTAAGGGCACTGGCTGCGGTTGGCCAGCACGCCGGTGAGCGCGGCCGTGATGACCACTGGTTTCTGAGGCATGGGTAAGGGTTTTTTCCGCCTCAAATTACAGCGATAAATGCAATGCGCCGGGGTGAGGCAGGTCATGCGCGTCAAAGACCTCCAGCAAGTCGGCCCAGGTGGGTTCTTTGGGCAATTGGCCCGGATCAGCGCCCAGCAGTACCGCCACGTTGCGGTAGTGTTCCGTTGGGGAAGGGCCCCTGTTCCCGGGCGAGTGCGGTGCGGAGGGCGTATTTGTGGTTTCGGACTGGCTATTCGCTGGAGACAGGCGATTTTCCGCCGCCTGGTTGCTTGAGGCTGTACGGTTGATTGCCGCCGCCCCCGCTGACTTGCTCAGCTTTTGGCCGTCGGGGCTTTTGAGCAGGGGATGGTGCACGAAAACGGCCTTGCCGAACGCCTCGAGCCCGGCCAATCGGGCCAATTGAAGTTGCGTGGCCGTTGAGCCGGCCAGATCCTGCCCTCGTACGATCAGGTTGATACCGAATTGGACATCGTCGCTGAGCGACGCCACGTGGTAGGCCGGCAATCCGTCTTTTCGCCGGATGACAAAATCGCCTTCGTTGGCAGCACCCTGCCCGGTCTGGGAGCCAAGCCAGGCGTCCTGCCAATGTACCGGTTCCAAACCCTCGGTATTCAGCCGCCAGGATAGGCCAGGCTGATCGAGGGGAAGATTTTTGTGCCGGCATATGCCGGGATAGCGCCCGCCATACCCCGCTTGCAGCAATTGGTTGCGGGAGCAGCGGCAGGCATACACCCGACCAGTCAAGACGAGTTGGTCCAGCAATTGTTGGTAGTTTTTCAGGCGACGGTGCTGGCTCCACTCCGCCATTTCCGCCGGGTTTTTGGGGCCCTGGTCGGGATGCAGCTGCAGTCCGTCCAACACCTCAAAGATGTCCTGCAGGTATTCCGGCCTCACCCTGGTAGCGTCCAGATCGTCGATTCGCAACAGGACTTTGGCCCCAAATTTGGCGGCTAAACCAAAGGTTATCAAGGCGTTAGCTGCATTTCCCGCATGGAGGAACCCGCTGGGGGTAGGCGCGAAACGCGTTTGCCCAATGCCTGAAATTTTTCCCCCGTTTTTCTGCACCATTCGAAGGTAGACTGCGTAAACAATGGGAAACGATTCATTGTTGCAAAATCCTCAGGTTCTCCGGCTCTTGGCGTCCCATGCAATGGGAAAGGCATAGCTTGCCTAGACTGTGGATTTTCTTTTGGAAATACAGATTATCTGTTTTGTCCAGGCATGACAAAGGACACGGAAGTTCGCTGCTCGACCCTCTATGAAAAAATATTCAGCCAGTCTCTCCCTCCTGATCCTGGTTTCGTTGAGTTTGATGATCCATTCCTGCAGCAAAGAATCGGAATTGTCCGGTTTGCTGGTGGAAGGGGAGCAAATTCTGGTCGACTCACCGACCGATACCGGCTCCTTTAGTTGTGAACCTTGGCAACTTTTTTACCGCGAGGAAGGAGAATACTCCTTCCGGATGAGTTGTGCCCCTTACTTCAATTACGACCGGGTTTTTGCTAAAGCGCCGATTATTCGACAGTCAGACCGCGTTCCAGAAGGCACCTACTCCGGCGATTTTTACGCCCTGTTTATTACCCGCCCCACTTCGCTGAGCTTTGCGGAAGCGGAAGCCAACCAGGTCCTGGCGGCACAGGCCGTATTGACCCCTTTCCAGGCCGAAAAGCGCGACGGCATCTGGTATTGCCGCATGGAATTGGACGGTGAATCCCTGGAGCTGCCCGCCGTGGAATTCCGCATCAGCAACCGTAACGACGACAATTCGGTCATTTACCGCGCCATGGTGGTCTGGTCTGACCCTGAAATCCTGTACCAGGCCGTTGTGTTCTGGTCGGTTTTAGAGGATTGATCCCACCAAAGTCCATTTTCTTGCCTATTTTCGAGCCCTTGACTAGCTCAGGTTTTGCACACTTCGGGGTGTAGCGCAGCTCGGTAGCGCGCCTCGTTCGGGACGAGGAGGCCGCTGGTTCGAATCCAGTCACCCCGACCAAAAAACCAACAGGGCCGCCCGATAGGGCGGCTTTTTTGTTGGGAGTAACCGGGAGCAAGCTGAAGGCTTGTAGACCGGTTACTCCCAATAAAAAAAAGAATGCGCAGCGCCCTGTTGGTTTTTTGTTCCTCCCCACTCCCTGGATGGCCTCTCGCGGGCTTCAGCCCGCGCCAGGCCAATCCAGTCACCCCGACCAACCCCAAAAAGGACCGCCGTCAGGCGGTCTTTTTGTTTGCCCCGCAGGGCGTCAAGCCGCAGGCTTGAAAGCCCTGGGCTAAACCCCTTTCCCGCGAACCAACTCCAGGACGGTCACTTCGGGCCAGATGCCGACACGTCCGGGAAATCCAATAAACCCGAAACCGCGGTTCACATAGAGGAAGCGGCGGCCCTCCTGGTACAAGCCGGCCCAGCGCGGGTACACGAAACTGGAGGGGCTCCAGCGCACGCCGGGAATTTCCACGCCCATCTGCGCACCGTGCGTGTGGCCGCTGAGGGTCAGGTGCACCTGTTGGGCGGCGGGTAGCACATGTGCATCCCAATGCGTGGGGTCGTGGCTCATGAGCACCACAAAATCGTCGGGTTTGGTGCCGTCCAGCGCGGCATTCAGATCGCCCAGTTGGGGGAAGGGGCGCTTGCCCCAATTCTCAACCCCGGCTAAAACCAGCGAGTCCTGCCCTCGGGTCAGCCGCACATGCCGGTTCTTCAGCAGGTCAAAGCCCATGTCGGCATGGTGTTGGTGCAGGGCGGCAAAATTATCGGCCTTGGCTTGGGGGCTGTCCCAGCCCGGATAATCGCCGTAATCGTGATTGCCCAGTACGGAGAACTTGCCCATCGGAGGCTGCAGGGCCTCGAACATACCTTTGTAGGGCACCACCTCTTCGGCGAAATCGTTGACCAGGTCTCCGGTGAAGAGCAGCAGGTCGGGCTGCTGTTCCGCGACTAATTCCAGGCCTTGTCGCACGGCATCGGCGTCGTCAAAACTGCCGCTGTGCACATCGGACAGCTGCACGATGCGCAGGCCATCGAATGCCGGGGGAAGGTCTGGAAAGGCAATCTTTACCCGGTGCACATGGAAGGCGTATTTGCCTTTGGTAATGCCGTAAAGAAAGGTGCTGAAGGGCAGGGCCGCGATGATCAGGCCCATGCGCGTCAGAAAGTTGCGCCGCGAAGCCAGGCTGATGGGACCTGCCGGGCTCGTTTGAAACCGTTTGGCCGCGTGCCGGTAGGCCCAGTGCGTTCCGCGAAACAGGTCTTCGACCAATAACACACAAGCCAGCACAAACTTGGTGATCAGGAAGGTAAAACTCAGGCCGAGCAGGATGTTCCCAACCAGGTTGGCGCGTACCGGCCGTCCGGTGATCACAAAGTACAGGATGGTAGCCGCGGTGATCAGAAAGCCCAGCCAGGTCAGCGTGCGCAAGACTTTCCAGGTAGGTCCGCGCTGGTCGGTGCCGCCGTACACGGCGCGCAGGCTGAAAAAAACATAACCCTCAAGGCCCAGCCAGAACAGGAGGCTGAGAATGGGAACGATCATAGGCTTTGCGCTATGCCTGCAAAGATACGCCCCGGATCCGCGGGGACCCAGGGCGTCAACAGGTTGCTGGAAATTCTGGAACGAGGACTTATCAGAAGTACCCTTAGCGGCTCTTCTTGTCGTCTTTGAGCGTAATGTAGGTAACCTTCAGCGCGTTGGCCTTGCGAAGTTCAATCTTGACATCGCTCAGGATACCCAGGTCCGCATCTTTATCGCACTTGATGGCGATGATGATGGCATTCTGAAGCTCCGGGCGCATTTTGGCTTTCTCCGAGGCCACGAAATCAATGACTTCGTCAGGGGTAGCCAGACGATCGTTCAATTGCAGGCGTGGAGCAGAGCCAAACTCTTTTTGAAAGCTTTCTTCCGGTGCCCCGATGAAGATGTAGGAGAGCAGATCCTTTTTCTCCAGTTTTTCCATTTCAGTGGCCTTCGGAAGGTTGGACTTCACCTTCATTTCCGTCTCGCGCATGCGCGTGGCTACCATGAAGAAAAACAGCAGAATAAAGACGATGTCCGGGAGTGATGCCGTGGAAATAGCCGGCATGGCTTTCTTCTTGCGCTTAAAGTGCCCTAACATAGCCTTAGTTATTTACCGAGTTTGGTGGGTTCAGCTTCCGAAAGACGAATCGGCAGCTCAAACTTGATTTCCTCGATGAGGATAGAATCGCGGGTCGTTCTGTCCAGATCGTTAAAATTGCTGATCCGGCCGTTCGTCTTCTTGCGCGTCAGGTCATTGCGCAAGTCGTTGTATGCACCCCGAAGCTCGTTATAAACCTGGATGTAGGTTTCGTAAGACGTGCCCACATCACCCTTAAAGGAAACGACCGCTTCCTGTGGGCTATTGGACAGTTCCGGATTCCGGCCATTGTTGCTCAGGAATTCGATGGTGCGTTTGCGAAGGTTGTCGATGTCGTCCAACTCCTCTTCCACCAACAATTGGTTGCGGGAATTGATCAGCACCGTGAGCGTGTTCTTGTCGTTCAATTCCACGGGAGGCGGAGGAACATCGGTCCACGGCGGCAACGCGACATTGATTCCTTCGTCAATGTCAATCTCGGTGGTTACCAGAAAGAAGACCAGTAGCAGGAAGGCGATATCAGCCATCGAGCTTGCGTTGATCTCAGGGGTTGTTCTGGCCATGAGGGTTTATTTAATGATGTCGCGGATTGCCGAACCGATCATGGCCACCACGGTGATGACCAACAACACGGTAAACGTGACCAAACCAGCCTGAACGGCTTTGACCGTGGTGTCCGAAGCGGGCATGTCCGAGTAATTGGTGGGGTCTGCCATGCTGTAGGCGACAAGGAAAACAGCCACCATGGCCAGAATTCCGGCAATGGACTTCACCGCACTTTTGGGATTACTGGCCATACCCCACAACATACCGACAACCATGAGCAGCAGCGATACGGGAATCAGGTAGATTCCGGCAGGCAGCAGAACATTGGTGAAGAAGCTTTCCATAGGGAAGGAGATTTCGGGATTTAAGACCGCTTGGCTACGTCGTACTTGACCAGCATGTCAATGAAAGTCTGCGAAGAGTCTTCCATGGTGGTGACCATGCTGTCAATCTTGGAAACGATGTAGTTGTAGAAAATCTGGAGAATAATGGCCACAATCAGACCGAACACCGTGGTGAGCAGAGCCACCTTGATACCGTCGGCCACGATGGAGGCGGAGATGGCACCAGCCGTAGCGATGTCATCAAAGGCCTGGACCATCCCGATAACCGTTCCAAGGAACCCGAGCATCGGGGCAAGGGCGATGAAAAGCGAAATCCATACCAGGCCGCGCTCCAGCAGGCCCATTTGCACCGAGCCGTAGGCGCTGAGGGATTTTTCGACCACGTCAATGCCTTCGCGCACACGGGTCAGCCCCTGCCAGATGATGCCGGCAACCGGACCGCGGGTGGCTTTGCAGATTTCTTTGGCCTTTTCTACGTCTTTCGCCTTCAGCGCTTCGTCCACACCTTCAAGCAGTTTGCGGGTGTTGGTGTCAGCCAGGCTGAGTGAAATGATGCGTTCAATGCAGAAGGCCAGACCCAGAATGAGGCAAACCAGTACGATCCCCATAAACTGCCAGCCACCTTCAATAAAGTAACGCTTGAGCAAGGGCATACCAAAAGACGCATCGGGAGCGGCCTCTTCCGCGGTAGAGGCAGCAGCTTCGGTGACGGTCTCATTGTTGTCCTGAGCCACTACCGGGGCCGAGCTGAACACAAGGAGGCCAAAGAGCACGCTCAGTGCAAACAGCTTCTTGATCATGGGATTAAAATTTATGGGGTTTGGCGTTTTACAATGCTGGTTAAGCAAAAGATGAATAGCGCTACAAGTAACGCAAAATTTTAAGGAACAATTCCTTGTGCGGAGAGAGAGGGATTCGAACCCTCGGTACCCTTTTGGGGCACACCCGCTTTCCAGGCGAGCACCTTCGTCCACTCGGTCATCTCTCCATACATCCAGGCTCAGGTATCGAGCCGGGAATTCTTGCAGAATACGGCAGCGCAAAGAGCTTTACCGGTCATCCGAAGGTGCCCAAAGTTCCACATACCAAACGAATAAACCAAAGAATCCGGTATGTGCTTCCTGTCAGAACAGGGTCACAAGATAAATTTCGGGCGAAGGGGCCCATATCTCTGCGCAACAACTCCGCCAACCCCGCAACATCCGCTTTACCTAAACCCAAACAGGCGATTGGCGTTTTCGGTGGTCCGCAGCGCCATGGCTTCGGGCGTCGTGCCGTACCAGCGGGCCAGGACTGCCACCACCTCGGTCAGGTAGGCAGGTTCGTTGCGCTTGCCGCGATACGGCACCGGAGCCAGGAAGGGCGCATCGGTCTCCAGCACCAGGAAGTCCGGATCCACGCCGGGCAGCACCTGGTCCAGGCCCCCGTTTTTGTAGGTAGCCACCCCGCCGATGCCCAGGAAAAAGCCCAAATCGGTGATGCGCCGGGCCTGCTCCGCCGTGCCGTTGAAGCAATGGTACACCCCGCGGAGCCTTGGCTCCCCAAGCCCTTCCACCAGCCCAATCGTGTCATCGAGCGAGTCGCGGGAGTGGATGGCCACCGGCAAACCCAGCTGGGCCGCCCAGACCAATTGCTGTTGATAAGCCGTCTTTTGCTGTTCCACGTAGGTTTTATCCCAGTAGTAATCCAGCCCGATTTCGCCCACCGCCACAAAGCGAAACGGCTGCGGCGGCTGAAACAGCCAGCGTTCCACCAGCGCCAATTCGCGCTCGAAATCCGCGCCAATAGAACAGGGGTGCACCCCTATCATGGCAAAACAGTGCAGCGGCTGGCGCTCCGCGAGCGCCAGCATGCCCTCGATGGAGCCCGCATCGATGTTGGGCAGGTAAAAACGCGCTACGCCCGCTGCGGCCGCGCGGTCCAGCACCGCTTCGCGGTCGTCGTCAAAACGCGCGTGGTAGAGGTGGGCGTGGGTATCAACCAGGATCATCCCGTGGAGATCAGGAGCGCACGGGCACCTCGGCGGGCACAGGGACAAACGAATAGCCCTGCGCGCTGAAATGCTCCAGCAACCGGGGAAGGGCGTAGCGGAGCTTGGCCTCGGCCTTGGGACTATCGTGCATCACGATGATGGAGCCGTCCTTGGCATTTTCCACCATGTTCTCCAGGCAGCGCACTTCGTTGATGTCGTCGTCAAAATCGCCGCTGATGACGTCCCACATCACGATGTGGTAGTCGTTGCGCAGGGCTTCGATCTGCGTGATTTTGATGCGGCCATAGGGCGGGCGAAACAACTTGCCCGGCAACACCTGTGCGGCTTTGGCCACATCGGCCAGGTAGCGCTCGTCGTCGGTTTTCCAGCCGTTGGGGTGGTTGTAGGTGTGGTTGCCCACCGCGTGGCCTTCCCTGCGGATGCGCTCCACCAGTTCGGGATGCGCTTCCGCCTTGCTGCCCAGGCAAAAGAAGGTGGCTTTGGCCTGGTGAAGGGCCAGCGTCTCCAGCACAAACTCAGTGATGCCAGGGGTCGGTCCGTCGTCAAACGTCAGGTAAATCTCTTTGTCGCCGCCTGGAAAATCCCAGGTCATGGCTGAGAAGATTTTCTTGAGGTAGAAGGGCGTTTTAACGAAATACATGGATTGCGGTGCGGCAGGTGAAGAAAGCGACATGGCAGACGGGAGTTCAGGGGAAGGGCATACTGCCTGTGGGCAGCGGCCAGAAAGCCCGACAGCAGGGGCCTTCGCCTCAAAGTTACCTAATCAACTGTAACTTTGCCGCCCCGGGACGCTCTTCTTGCGCCTGGTGTTGATACACACGCAACGGCTTGGTAACCAGGTTGTTGCGTGAAACTTCTCCCTTCCCCCATGGCTGTCCGCGTCCGTTTTGCTCCCAGTCCCACCGGCCCTTTGCACATCGGTGGCATTCGCACCGCGCTGTACAACTACCTCTTTGCCCGGCACCACGGCGGGCAGTTTTTGCTGCGCATTGAAGACACCGACCAGAAGCGCTACGTCGAAAACGCGGAGGAATACCTGATGGAGGCCCTGGCCTGGTGCGGCCTGACGCCCGATGAAGGGCCTGCCCAGGGCGGCCCCGACGGCCCTTACCGCCAGTCGGAGCGCAGCGCGATTTACGGCGTCTATGCCCGGCAATTGCTTGACAGTGGGCACGCCTACTTCGCCTTTGACACCGAAGAGGAGCTGGACCAGTGGCGGGCCCGCGAAGAAGCCGCCACGGGCCAGCCGCCCAAATACGACCTGCACACCCGCATGACGCTGCGCAACAGCCTGTCGCTGCCGCCGGAGGAAACCGCGCGTCTGCTCGCCTCGGGCGCCGACAAGGTGCTGCGGCTTCGCGTGCCCGAAGGGGAGATCATCGCTTTTCAGGACCTGATCCGCGGCGAGGTCAGTTTCCGCTCGGAGGAAGTTGACGACAAAGTGCTGCTCAAGGCCGATGGTCTGCCCACCTACCACCTGGCCAACGTTGTGGACGATCATTTAATGCGCATCACCCACGTGATCCGCGGCGAGGAATGGCTGAGCTCGGGACCGCTGCACATCCTGTTGTACCGCTACCTCGGCTGGGAAAATGAACGCCCGGCCTTCGCCCATTTGCCGCTCATCCTCAACCCCAACGGTCAGGGCAAGCTCAGCAAACGCACCGCCGACAAGCTAGGCATCCCCGTTTTCCCGCTCAATTGGTTTGACGCAGCTTCCGGCCAGACCTGGATGGGTTTTCGCGAGAACGGGTTTGAGCCCGAAGCGGTCCTGAACTTCCTGGCCCTGCTGGGCTGGAACCCCGGCACCGAACAGGAGCTGTTCTCCCTGCCGGAATTGGTGCAGGCTTTCGACCTGGACCGGGTGCACAAGGCCGGCGCTCGTTTCGATTTCGACAAAGCCCGCTGGTTCAACCAGGAGCACCTCAAGCGCATGGACAACGCTGTGCTGGGGCTGCGGCTCGGGCACATGCTGACCGAAAGAGGCGTGGCCCACGACCCGGAATCGCTGCCCGCCATCGCGGGGATGCTCAAGGAGCGCGTGCATTTCCTCCGCGACATGCCCGATGCAGGCCACTATTTCTTTGAAGAGCCGCGCAGCCTGGACGAGGCCGCCTTGCGCAAAAAATACAAGGTCGAAGGGCGTCCTGCCTTTGATCAGCTTCTTGCCGAACTGGAGGCCTGTTCGCCCTTTGCCCCAGACACCATCGAGGCTTGCGTCAAGGAATTTTCGGCCCGCAGCGGCCAGGGGCTGGGCGCGTTGATGCCCGTGCTGCGCCTGGCGCTGGCGGGAACTTTGCAGGGCCCGCCGGTGTTTGAGATGATGGCGGTGTTAGGAAGGGCGCAGGTGCTTCAACGCCTGGCGCAAAACCTTGATCGCTTTGATGCCCTCGTCGTGGCCAGCTGATTTGGCCCATCTGGTCAAATTCAGCCAACTCGTCCTGATCCGGCCAACCCAACGGCACGTGGACGACTCAAGTGGACAACTCAATCAGTGTCCCTATGGAACGAAAAAATCCTTCCAAAGACGGGAATAAACCCAGGAAGCCAGCGGTTCGCAAGGCTGCCGACGAGAATGCCCGGGTGCATAAAAACCTGGAGGGTTTCCAGATCGGCATCAACACCTTCGGCGAAATCTCCAGCAACTTTGCGGTGGAGCGCATTAACGAGTTTCTGAACAAAAACGTCCCGGACCGGCGCCTGACCGACTCAGGGCCAGAGAGCGGCACAGAAGCTGCGTACGAAACTGCCGGCTAATCGAGCCTGGACCTTTCGTAGTTTTGCAGCAATCCCGCTCTCAACTATGCGATTTCTCGTTTGGGCTCTGGCGAGCCTTTTGTTGTTTTCCGGCTGCACGCTCGGCCGGCGCCTCTTTCTGAATGCCCCCGGCTATTCCGACCAGTTTCGGTTTGATCACGTGAGCCTGCCCCCGGCTGGGGAGCCCTTCGCCTTTAAACGGCCCGATGTACCACTCAACCTCGGCCAGAACCTGAAGGTGGTTCCCACCGTGTTAGGCATTGGGGTCATTCCCATGGAGGAGTACCTGGAGAGCTCGGCCACGCAGGTCTTCATGATCATCCGCAACGATACGATTCTGTACGAAGGTTATTTCAACGGCCATGCGCCTGATAAACCGGTGACCAGCTTTTCGGTAGCCAAGACTTTTGTCGGAAGCCTGGTGAGCATTGCGGTGGCGGAAGGGCGGATCAGCTCCCTCGAAGACAAGGTGATCCGGTACCTGCCCGACTTTCCGCTGCCGGACATTACCGTGCGGCATTTGCTCAACCACACGTCAGGCATTCATTATCCGCTGGATGGATGGCAGTACTACACACCGCACCTGGACCGGATCTACGCGGGCGGGCTCGAGCGCCGCGCTGCGCCGGGCACGACCTTTCGCTACGAAAACGGCAATACCCAGGTGCTGTCCATGGTGCTGGAAGCCGCCATGGCCCAACCGCTGGAGACCCTGATGGCCGAGCGGATCTGGTCCAGAATCGGCACGGAGAACTCGCTGCGTTGGAGCACCGATGACAACGGCCACATCAAGGCCTTTTGCTGCATGAACAGCACGGCCATGGATTTTGCGCATTTCGGCCGGCTCATGGCTCGTCAGGGCGATTGGGACGGGCAACAGCTCATTCCCCGGGAATTCTTCCGCGAGGGCTCCCGCGGCGACACGCTGCAGGGTCAGTTCATCCGCTACAAGAACCACATGTGGCTGGAGGGCGAAGATGCCGGCATCTACATCGCCGCAGGCCTGTATGGCCAGTACCTTTATGTGTATCCGCCCAAGAACATCCTGATTGTCCGTTTTGCCCGCGAAAACCTGCACCTGCACGCCGCCTGGTCCGAGTTTTTCCAGACCCTGATTGCGCAGCTCTAAAGCCTGCGATACAAGTCCAGCAAACGTTCGGCAGCCTGCAGCGGATGTACCTGGCCAGCCCGCACGGCTCGCTCCTCTTCAAGCAGCACTTGGCGCACAGCCGGATTCGCGTAAAATCCGGAGGTTAGCCCGTCGCGAAGGGCTTCGTGCAGCCATGATCCGGCCTGCTCCTGGCGGCGTTTCGCAAAGTGGCCTCCAGCGTGCATGGCATCGCGGAAAGCCAGCAATTTCTCCAGCACTTCTTTCATACCATTTTGTATGGTTGAAGAACAGCGCAGCACAGGAGGCACCCAGCCGCTTTCGGTCGGGGGAAACAGATGCAGCGCCCGTTCGTAGTCGCGTTGGGTTTCCAGGGCGCGTTTCTCGTTGTCGCCGTCGCTTTTGTTCACCACCAGCAGGTCAGCCATTTCCACGATGCCGCGTTTGATGCCCTGGAGCTCATCGCCGGCACCGGGCAACAGTAACAATAGGAAACAGTCCACCATGCCGTGCCCGGCCGTTTCGCTTTGGCCGACGCCGACCGTTTCCACTAAAACGATATCGTAGCCCGCCGCCTCAAACAATAAGATATGTTCTCTTGTGCGGTCCGCCACACCGCCCAGCGTTCCGCGCGCCGGGCTGGGCCGGATAAACGCGGCCTCCTGCGCAGCGAGCTTTTCCATGCGCGTTTTGTCGCCCAGAATGCTGCCGCCGCTTTTCTCGCTCGAAGGGTCAACGGCCATCACGCCCACGCGGTGCCCAGCGCCTACCAGCATCATGCCCAGACTTTCGATGAACGTGCTTTTGCCCACGCCCGGCACGCCGGTAATGCCGATGCGCAATGAGCTGTTTCGGGTTTGAGCGGAGCTTTCGCGAAGGCAGGCCTCCAGCACCTGCCGCGCCATTTGGCGGTGCTCCAGCTTGTCGCTTTCCACCAGCGTCAGTGCTCGCGCCAGCGAATTGCGGTCGCCGCGCTGCAGGCCATCCAGCAAAGCTGTAGGGTCAAAACTGCCGCGTTGGCGCGCTAAAAAATCGCGCTGAGCAGCAGCGGAGGAATGGTCCTTTTCGCCGTTCACGCTTTGCGGCTTTTGATCAGCAGGTCCAGGATGTCGGACGCCGCTTCGGCGATGACGGTGCCCGGTCCGAAGATGCCCACCGCGCCGGCTTTGTACAGCGCGTCGTGATCCTGTTCGGGGATGACCCCGCCGCAGATGACCATGATGTCGTCGCGGCCAAGGGCAGCCAGTTCCGCGATGACCTGCGGCACCAGCGTTTTGTGGCCGCCGGCCAGGCTGGACACGCCCACGATGTGGACGTCGTTTTCCATGGCTTGGCGGGCTACTTCGGCCGGTGTCTGGAACAGCGGGCCGATGTCCACGTCAAAGCCCAGGTCGGCGAAGCTCGTGGCGATGACTTTGGCGCCGCGGTCGTGGCCGTCCTGGCCGAGTTTAGCCACCAAAATGCGCGGCCGGCGCCCTTCCAGGTCGGCAAAGCGGTCGGAGCGCTCCAGGGCGGCTCGGAATCGTTCGTCCATAGCAATTTCTTTGGCGTACACCCCGCTGATGGAGCGGATCACAGCCTGGTAGCGGCCGAACACTTGTTCAAGGGCCAGCGATATTTCGCCCAGCGTGGCGCGTTTGCGCGCACAGTCCACGGCCAGTTCTAATAAGTTTGCCTCGGGAGTATTTGAAACAGGCGAAAGAGCTCCTTCCCCGAGCGCCTTCAACGCCGCAGCCACGGCCTGCGGATCCCGATCCGCGCGAAGCTGCTCCAGGCGATCTACCTGTTCCTTGCGCACCGCGTCGTTGTCGATAGAAAGAATGTCCATGTGATCGGCCTCGCCGCTGCGGTAGGCGTTGACACCCACCAGCACGTCCACGCCGGCGTCCAGCCGCGCCTGCTTGCGCGCGGCGGCTTCCTCGATGCGCATTTTGGGCAGCCCCGTTTCGATGGCCTTGGCCATGCCTCCGAGTTGTTCGATCTCCTGCAGGTGCTGCCAGGCCTTTCGAACCAATTGATCCGTCAGGTATTCGACGTAATACGAACCGCCCCAGGGGTCAACGACCCGCGTGATGCCCGTCTCTTCCTGCAGCACCAGTTGAGTATTGCGGGCAATGCGCGCCGAGAAATCCGTAGGAAGTGCTATGGCCTCATCCAAGGCATTGGTATGCAGGCTCTGCGTGTGTCCCATCGCGGCTGCGAGCGCCTCGATGGCCGTTCGCCCGACATTGTTGAAGGGATCCTGGCCCGCCAAACTCCAGCCGGAAGTCTGGCAATGCGTGCGCAGCGCCATCGACTTTTCGTCTTTTGGATCAAAGTCGCGGAGCAGCCGCGCCCAGAGCAGGCGCCCCGCGCGCAGCTTGGCGATTTCCATGAAATGGTCCATGCCCACGCCCCAGAAAAACGAAATGCGCGGCGCAAATTCGTCGATGGTCAGGCCGGCCTGCAGCCCGGTACGGATGTATTCCAGGCCGTCGGCGAGCGTGTAGGCCAGCTCCAGGTCGGCGGTGGCACCGGCTTCCTGCATGTGGTAACCCGACACGCTGATGGAATTGAACTTGGGCATTCGTGCAGCCGTGTAGCGGAAAATATCCGCGATAAGCCGCATGGACGGTGCGGGAGGATAGATGTAGGTGTTGCGCACCATAAACTCCTTTAGGATATCATTTTGTATGGTACCCTGAAGTTGTTCGGGGGCAACGCCCTGCTCTTCTGCCGCAACAATATAAAAAGCCATGATCGGGATCACGGCGCCGTTCATCGTCATCGAAACCGACATGTCGCCCAGCGGAATACCGTCGAAAAGCACCTTCATGTCTTCGACCGAATCAATAGCGACACCGGCCATACCGACGTCGCCGGCCACGCGCGGGTGGTCGGAATCGTAGCCGCGGTGGGTGGCCAAGTCAAAGGCCACCGACAGGCCTTTCTGGCCCGCGGCGAGGTTGCGTTTGTAAAAAGCATTCGACGCCTTGGCCGTGCTGAACCCCGCGTACTGCCGGATGGTCCAGGGCCGCAGGATGTACATAGAGCCGTAAGGTCCGCGCAGAAACGGCGCGATGCCCGCGGCGTAGTCCAGGTGTTGCAGGCTGTCGAGCAGCGCCGGATCCGCGTGCTGCGGGATGGCGATTCCCTCCGGCGTTTCGCGGATAGTTGCGCTGCTTGCTTCCGTTTTCCGCCCGCTTTCGCGGGTTACGCGCCGAAAGGGGAGTTGTTGAATGGGGGCTTTCACGGGGCGGAAGTTTTGGGGGCGGTGGCGGCGCCTGCGTTTGCCGGGCTCAGCTCCTGCTCGGCCAGCCAGGGCAAAATCGGGGGAAAATGGCCGCGCGGCTCCGTGGCGGCTGCTTCGCTATTGCCGCTGCTGTGGCTGCTGTTGCTGTCGCTGCTGTTGCTGCCGCTGCTGCCATATGTTTTGTTATGGTCAGGGGTTTGCTCCGCGCTGGCCTCGCTGGCAGGGCTGGCCTCGCTGGCCGAGTTGGCCGAGTTGGCTGCGCTAGCCGCAGGCCGAAAGCGCGTTACCCCGATCCAACCGGTACCGGGCTGTCGGAGAACGGTGGCTTTTCGCTCGCGGGCCTGCGCGATCCAGCGCTGCACCTCGCCGCTTTGCAAAGCTGCCGTGTAGCCGCCCAGCACTTCGATCTGCTGAAAACGCGTCCAGGCCTGGCGGCCCAACTCATCCGTGAGATGCTCCAGGTACCAGCTCCCGGCCGCCGGGTCGTCCACGCGCAGCAGGTGGCTTTCCTTGTCCAGGAGCAACGCGAGGTTGTCGGAGATGCGGCGCGAGAAGTCGCTTTTGGCAACCGGATCAGGCTCTGAAGGCGAGTCGAAGCGGGGCAGCGAGAGCGCGTCCGCGCCGCCGAGCATGGCGGCGGCGGCTTCGGTAGTCATGCGCAGCAGGTTGTTGTGCGCGTCGCTGGCAGCCAGGTTCCAGGAAAGCGCCGTGCCGAGGATGTCGGGGCAGGCGAGGGGCTGGTCTGTCGGCTCCCGGCCCGGCATCGCACTGGTGAGCAGGTCCCAGCCCAGACGCAGCGCCCGGAACTTGGCCAGCTCCAGGAAGAAGTTCGGCCCGGCCGCCACACGCAGCACCCAGCGATCCGTCCAGGTTTCGGGCGGCAGGCCGCGCTGGCTGAGTTCATCGATGGTTTCATGGAGTCCCGCCCAGATGAGCGCCAGCTCCGTGGGCAGATCCGCCCCCGCGTCGGCGAACAGGGCTCCGTCCAGGTATCCAAGGGGGGTGTCCGTCGAGGGCTTTCCGGCCCTGATCTGCCCGGCCTTGATCTCTTCCGCCATGCGGTCCCAGGCGGAGGCGTCCAGGCTTTGGCCTGCGCCACCGCTGCGGGCCCGGAAGCCGCAAAGGTCGTAAAGCACGCCGTCCGGCAGCGCCTGCGGCGAATCGGGAAAATCGCTGGCAAAGAAGCGGAAAGAGGGGGCGGCGAGGTGTGGAGCCGCCCGCAATCGGGTCAGGTCGGCGCTGCTGCCCCAGAGGTCCAGCCCTGCGGCATCGCGCTGGCGGGCCTTGCCGGCCGCGTGCAGCACGTCGGTGGCGCTGGTGTCTGCGCGGAGCTCTAACGCGCTGAAATAGCGGAAAGGCCGGAGGCGGGGTAGGGGGGGCGGGGGGGCGTCGTCCGTCCGGCGGTAGTAGGGCCGGATTTTGGGGGCATC
>Ga0172372_10006688_pt1 | contig 15685 bp, 14 predicted proteins | sample LakKiv5m_2_FD_114544 | JGI IMG/M metagenome (GOLD analysis project Ga0172372, IMG submission 114544) | Freshwater microbial communities from Kabuno Bay, South-Kivu, Congo - kab_092012_9.5m | ecosystem: Environmental > Aquatic > Freshwater > Lake | place: Democratic Republic of the Congo...
AACTCAGATTTGATTTCGAAAGATACATACAAACTTTTGTCCCAGATTCGCCGCCGCCATAGCTCAAGTTTCAATAGGGAACTCTCACCGATAGTTATAAGTCTTTATCTCCGCCAATCATATCAGATAAAAAATGGAATTTTTCGGTCAGAAGAATTCAAAGATCAGGTAAAGCAAGTCATTTCGTTGGATGGTGTAAAAGCAGCCTCATTGATTTGCTTTCTCGTCGCAATTGAACTTGGTTTAGAAAGAACTCGTGAACTTTTTGAAATTGCCAGTCAAGACTAATTTCTAATCAGAAAATCTATGTCAATATCCTGCAACTTATGCGCTTCATTGAGCCCTCAAATGTTCAGTTATCCAGCCTCAGTTGCTGCAACTTGTCCGTCAACCAGTTTTGATCTATTTAAAAATTTTTTGAAATTTCAAATTTATCCATCTTTGTCCTGGACTCAGGTCATATCACGACCGGATGTTTCGATCTGAATGTCCCAACCAAAATCCCGTAACCGACCTCTTTCGTCGGGGATCTAAAGAACTGGACGGGGTAACTCGCGAGACCTCAACTGGTAATCCTCCCGCTCAGCATTGAACCTCTCCTTAAGCGCCTCGGTACGGCGAGCACCAAATCGATCTGGCCCCACTAGCTGATACGCGATCAACTCCCCAGCAAGTTGCCTTTTTTTTGTAATGATTCGTGCGCGTTGCTCTCCCCCCCCTAAAAGGATTCCCTGCCAAATTTCAGAGGTTAGCGACATGGGGATCTCGTTGAGTCGCTGGATAAGGACATCTGCTCCCGTCCGGCTTAGTCGGTGAGCGTTTAGAAGACCCTCGAATATCGCCTCTTGCCCAACTGAGCGAAATGCCACCGAGTATCTACTTGAATATTTTCGGAACTCGATAATCTCCTTTGGTCTCATAATTGCTACGTGGAAGGGTTTAAATTGTTTTATTAATAGATCCCACCACTCACAGCATTCCTCATAGGCCGCTTTTAAGTCGCTGTCTGAAGGACGAACGATAGTTAATGCTTCATCAAGCTTCCAATTCCCCGTGGCGCTGGAAATAATTCCAACACTCTTGTGAAGTACCTCGATAGTGAATAACGCAGGGCTAGCACTCGCAAGAGAACTGATCTCGCAATTCACGGTGAGGTCACCACTAGCGAGCTGTCGAGGAATCGGTGGTTCAATTGATGAGCCAAACTCGCTCGGCTCATCAAACCCCGCAAGTGCACGTGCTACGATTGCAAGGCCATCATCTTCGCTGGTGAGAATATTTACAGCCTTAGTGGTTGGCTTTGCATACCGATTTACCTTATTGAAAATGCGACGTGCCTTTTGAACGGACTCATACTCAAGAAAAATAACAGACAGCATGTCATTTTTGATCTCGTTTCGATAAGGTCCTTCAATCTTGATTCCGAGTCGTGGAGTTTTGTACTCATTAATCACCGTTCGAAGCGCATGGAGGCGGTGTTGACCATCGAGCGCAAAGAGCATGCCTCCAGAAATGGTCAATGCACCAGTATTCTTTCCAACTTCTCGATATGCGCCGGAGAGTCGCGCCACCCCGAGATCACCAAGAGATTCAAATTGGAACACGTCTGGCTCAAATACGAGGACAATAATCGAGCCAAAGAATCGATCTGCTGAATTGGTCAGGTAAGGAACAATCTGTCTTTCGACCCGCTCTTCGCTGAGATCTCTTTGCATGCGTTCGCCGACGAGTAAATCCTTAAACTCCTCAAAGTCCATCGCAGGTCGAACGGTCGCAGCAAGTTCGTCAGCTCGCATCACGGCCTGGTAGTAGGTCGTTGAGCCCATTCGCCCGCGAATGGCCGGTACGGTATATTCAGCCAGAAAAATTAACCTTGAATTTCTGGTAGCGACGCATCCTCTCGCCCTAGTTGCTTTCTGTAACGCTCAACAAGATCCTGCTGGAACTGGGTTGTTGAGTCCTCACCACAAATCATCCACGCGGCTAGATCTCCTGCGAGTTGAAGATCCACTTGTTTATTGGTGATATTACCTTTGTTGCTCACCATAATTCCCTTCCAAAATGTTGAGGAGTGACTCCAATCAAGCTTCAACAAATCCACCAGTACTTCGGACAAATCCTGTCTCTGACCGCGATGCTTGTCGAGAGCTGATTGCACCGCAAGAAAGAACGCAATAAGACCAACTGGGCGAAGAATTAAAGAGTACTGAGACTCCTTACGAGCATCAGGAATAAGGCTGGTATCTTCTCGAAGCTTGCGGAAAAACTCAGACTTGTCGAAAAGTGTGCTCAACCAAAGACGAGTCTCTTCTCTTACGGAAGCGAGAGAGCTGCCTTCGAGACCTTCGGAGTCTTCCTCTTCCACAACTATGTCCTTTCCGAGGTGTCGTGCGACTATCTGAACAACTTCATAAATGGCATTGAGAGTGGTCAGAAATTGATCTTTCATGGCCATCGTGTTCACTTCCCACTTGATAAGAGGACCTTGATCTTCGGCAAGCCCATGTGGGGCAAGTAATTTAGAAGAGGTCAGCTCGCGGGCAATGATTGCTGCGCCATCACTTTCACTCATGATTAATACATCAGACTTTGATACACGCCTTGCTGAACGATTCAAGACGGTAAATAACTCTCGCGCATTCCTTACGTTCCTATCCTGCACGAAAATAACTCCAACCTCGTCCTCACGAACCTGCTTATTGAACCGACCTTCAACTTTCCCTTGCACGACCTCTCGGAAGGCGGCAAGTCGATGTTGACCGTCAAGCGCAACCAATCCAGATTCCCGGCTCGACGAGTCGCTAAGCACCAGGAATCCGATTGACTTTGCCGCTTCTCGGTAAGGAGCATGAACTGAAATCTGATCACTTACCGGTTCAAACTCCACCGAATCCTCTCCAGTAATCCAGACAATGATCGAACCAAAAAATCGATCTGGAGAATTTGCCAAATAGGGTGCAATCTCTTGTTGCACTCGCCTCTCATTCAGTTTTCGTTGGTACATCTCGTTAAGGGTCAACTCTTTCCACTCAGAAAGCTCTGATGCAACAGCAACTTGCATCGCTAATTCTGACGCACGCATTTTTGCAATGTAGTAGGTGCGAGATCCCATAGTGGCGGTGATAGCGGGAACTGTTGTGGACATAAATTCTCCTTTTGGCTTTTGGTAGTAGTTAATCTAAATCCGTACTAACGCTTTACTGCTATAACATCACGCGGGAGCGGATCAGGCAAATCTCTTGGCTCATTTGCATGAGCATTCGCCCATCGCTTTTCAATTAATTCTTGCAAATCTGGCGGAAGGACCGAAAGGCTGCCGTAAATCTGCCATAAAAGCATTAATGCGGCATCTTCATAGCCAGTATTTTTTGCCATAATGCGATAGCCGCCCATTACGAGAAGATTGTCCCAATTCGTACTCACCACTCGCCAATCACAGTGGCTCGCACGCAGAAAGTATTCTGAAAGATTGAATTGTTGTTGAAATGTCTCCTTCGCTTTACGGGCGGCTCGAAATAGTGATATCTGTCCCGCTGGCTTTAGGAGCAGAGAGAATGGCTTGTCAAATTCTCGATTCGCCGAAAGTATTCCAGCATTTTTTCGTGCCAAATTCAAAATCTCAAATTTTTCGAAAGCAGTTTCAATCCAAAGCTCACAAATCTCTTTCCCTTTGGAAATTAGCTTCGGACTCGGAACCACACCACCGCTTGACTTCTCATCAAGATAGATATCATGAGCTTCACAAATATCTCGGACAATCAGAGATAATGCGCTGATCGTTGTCAGTTGCAGACTGCGATTTGAGAGAGTGTTGTTCTTCCAATTCACAATCTGCTCAACCCGCGGATCGCGCGAACTTAACACGCTTGACTTTTCGGTAAATAGCTTGCGAGAAATAATTGCATAACCGTCATCTTCACTGAGAATCAAATTGTCTGCACGTGAGGTAGCGCGCGCGTATCTGTTTACCTTGTTGAAAATACGACGGGTCTTCTGAATACTTTCATTTTCTATAAAAATCACGCTCACGTCGTCGTTTGGAAGTCCGTTCTGAATCTCTCCATCAAACCTCCCTAGGAAAATCTCCCGCAGTGCAACTAGCCGGTGTTGGCCGTCTAAAGCAATCCACTCTCCTCCTGTTATTGTCAGGAATCCAAACTTTTCGAGCGAACCCTCGTAGGCCTTGGGCGCTTGAACCCCTAACTCCGTGAGCCTTTCAAAATCAATCCTCCCGGTAACAAGAACAATTACTGCACCAAAAAACCTGTCAGGATGGCCAGCGAGATAGGGAATGACTTCGTCGTGAAGACGTTTCAGATTGATTTCGCGTTGGATACGGTCCTCAATTGACATCTCATTCCACTCGGGAAGAGCTTCGGAGGCCGGACGTACCACCATCACCAGCTCTCGCGCTGGCATTGAGGACAGAAAATAACGAGTGGAGCCCATTTGAAGCTGCTGGGCTGGGAGAGTGGTCACGTGCTAAGCCTTTCTGAATTCAACCCTAGCCTGATGGAGGCAAACAATCAACTTGTTTTGACAGATTTTTTTATGTCTTGACAAACATAATCTATTCCGGTATGCTGTCTTTGCAGCCAAAAAGGAGGCCAAAATGTACCAAAGAACCGCATATTTCTTAGATCTCGACAATCTGGCAGGAACAGGACAACCTTCCGCCGACGAAATCCACCGCGTGCTTGATCAATTTGAGCACGTTTACAAGCCCTGCCAAAGCGACCAAGTGTACTGCGCGGGTACAGCCATATCCGCCTATCACTGCGCTGACTATCGACCGAACTACCGAGTCGCTGTTGGTCGAGGTAAAGACGGCGCTGACCAATGCTTACTCGAACTCGGTGATCCCGACCATGTGTCGCGTAGGTTCCAACGAGTCGTTATTGGCAGCGGCGATGGAATCTTCGCGAGTATCGCCCGGGAGTACACAAGTCGAGGCATGCGGGTTGAGCTATTAGTCGGTAAAGGCGCACTTGCGAACAACCTTTATCGAGCTATCACGCCGAATAAGCGGTGTAGAGGGTCTAACGTTCGACGAATTCCGATTGCGGCCTAACTGCGACCATCACTCAATTCATATAAACAACTCACAACACAATACTTAAAGGAGAGACAAATGATCACGATCCATGAGTGCGAGATTTTACAAGAGTTCGGCATGGGGCTTTGCCCGCATTGCCATAGCTACAAGACAACATTTGAGGTCTTAATACCAATTTTTGATCGCCCGGATGAAATTGTCGAAGGGTGTCGCAGGTGTGTAGAGATTATCTCTGAACAGGTCTCAAATCTAAATGTTCCTAACTATCATTCGGTAGCTCTGATTTCAGACGCTCGTACCCGAAACACTTCTATGGCATCCTGACAAAGAGCCGAGGTGCGTTGGTCAACTTTTTCCTCATTCCAGTCTGAATTGTCCTCGAATACGTCTCTACTCGTCGTTACAAGAAGTCTCTTAGGAGGCGATAGTTTGCCGCGATCTTGAATAACTTTCTGTTTTGCCGGGAAAGACTTGTTGCTGAGTTGAGCGTGTTCCTCGGACGTGAGCATACAGAGATTCCCGAGTCTGTGGACATTGCTGATTGGTTTACCTGTTGGTGGGGTTTGCGGACTGACGTGTTCAATCTCAAACTTATCGAGAGCGACAACAACTCCCCCACCTTTGGTCAACGAGCGCTCGAGCTTCCACAAAAAATACTTAATTAGCTTCGCCTTGTCGCCTGGCTTGTATTGAAGTTGTTCAGCAAGCCTCAACTCAAAAATTTTGTCGGAAGCATGCGCATCCAAAAGTGCCTGGAGTTTAATTTGGGCTGATTCAACGGGCTTTAGTTCACCGTCTTGAACTTCTTTGGCAATTTCAAGCAACACTTTTTCAAATGATCCAGCATGTTGACCACAAATTGTCTTGTAACGAAAAAAGCTTATTTCAATACATCTGACGAGATTTCCAAACTCAGCAGGCTCAAGTCGATTTGCAGACTGAAGCAATACAGGAGCAGCGATTTGACATTTGAGCGTTGTTACAAGATTTAATAGAGAAAATTGACCTTCAAGATCGTCGCTCTTATTTTCTAGGTACGGCCACAGTCCCTTGCGAATTCGAATAAAAGACTCGAGCCATTTATTCATCGACTTTGAGTGCAGAGAAATATTTTTTATTGTTTCACTTTCAATAGTTTCTGAATCATAAGGATTAGTGGGTGACCCAGCGAATGGATCTTGAAATATGTCTCTTCGAAACGTTCTTGCGTTGTTTTTTGGATCTTCTTTTCCAAAGCTTTGATAAATTTTTGCCTTGTAGTAACACGCCAAATAGGCCTGCTGGATTCCCCTCTCGAGCTCTGTCAGTGGCTGGAAATCATCATAAACTTCTGGTTGTATTTCGTGTCCGTGCGTCTTTGCCAAAATCCAAGTCTTTAAATGATCCATCGAATTCAGAGGCTCTCCGCGCGAATTCAAAACCTCAAAAAGTTCATAGCCGGCATCTTGCGATGGAGTTGAAATACTTATGAACTTTAAAAAGTCAAGAACTGAGAGCTTCAGCAATTTCAAGCGCTTAATTTGTGTTCGGAGATCCGGAGATTTTTCTTCAGATTGAGCAATTAACTCTTGATTAATTATTCCAGCTACAGTTAATAAACGGACTATTGGATCAGCTTTTCCGATTTTCGAAATGTCCTTTGGCGATGTCCCCTTGAGTATCTCCTCATACGTTTTTTGAGTCATGCTTGGCGAAATGAGTCGTGGTTGATCTGGCTTGTCAAAATCCACCGATTTGAACCACAGAGCTCTGTGAATAGATCCTGCAAGATCATCAAGCTCTTCCTTCGCCTTCACTGAATCTGGTGAACCATCGTCCTTGAGCGAAGCGAGCAATCGTCTTGCTTCTGCTTCGACTAGGCCGAGAGTTACCGTCACGGTAGTAAGCCGCTGTTGCCCATCAATCACCATGTACGGGCCACTAATACGCTGGGTATCAACAAGAACAATTGTTCCAAAGAGATGAGGCGACGGCTCAGGATTCGGTGCTACTCCACTAATTTGCTCGTAGCGGGCAATCAGACGGCGAATGTCAGCAACAAAATCAAGTGCCTGCTCTTTATTCCAAGCGAATGGCCTCTGCAGCTTCGGAATCTCAACCCTAAAAAACCCTTCCAATAAGCGACCAAAGGTCATTTTTTCTGGATGAAAGTCGTAGTTCCCCATGATGCGACTTTAGTCAGATTTGTTAAATAGCCCTTCGGTCATCACTAAATCAATCTATTGCATAGTTTTTGTTTGGCGTGCTTGCGCTCTCGCGACTTCCTGGTTCCAGCCACCCCGAGTTCCAATCAGTTGAGGGGAGGAATAAAGACCTAAGCGCTCCTCCGATTGAGTTATTGCCGCAAAACTTGCGGTCCTTGGGTCTGATTTGTGGAGAAAGAGTTCTTTTCGATGAAGTATCGGTTGGGTATCGCCTGATCGATACTTTAATACGCGATAGGAGACACTAGCGAGATCAACAATATCTGAGCTGACCAGCCCGGGGTGATCTTCCGTATCAAAAGTGGGATAGCAAAGATAAGAAACCTTTTTTTCACTTCGCCCAAGCTTGATGATCGTTGTTTGAGGAACGTCGCCAAGAAGTCGTCTTGCACACCCTTCGTAGACTTTGAGTATTGCCGGGAGATGTTCGTAAGCATCGACATGAACATAAAAGGCATTAGGCGTTGACTTCCCAACAATTGCGCTGCGACATGCAAGATCAATATTGCTGAGTTTTCCAACTCCAAAAAGGAGTCGCTGGGCATACGTCATAGCGCTCTTCAGAGACCCGAAGTGAGAGCGAACATCGAGCTGGCTGGTCGGAGAAAGATCGCCCATGCGGAAGGATCCGTCGAGAAGCTTGAGTGCTAAATACACAAGCAAATCAACCCGCCTTCTACCGGACAGAGCTACCCATTCATTCCCGTTAGTTACAACCTCGATTACTCGAAAGGCCCGAGCAATCGATCCAAATTTTTGGACAACCTCGGAAAATTGCGCCATTTCTTGTCTTCGGGGTAATCTTCCATGACGTGCGAAGAACTCAATAAGCTCATCAAGTATCTCTCTATTCTCGATAAATAACTGATCGCTCTTTCTTTGATACGGAGCTGGTACTCGTAGGGCATATCGACGTGAGACGAACGCCTCTTTTTCAAAAGGTTCACGAAAAACGTAATAAATACCAGGTGCAGCCGGCACTGGCTCAATCCCAGTGACATTTTGAATGAATCCACCGAGCTCGAGATGATCAAAGAACTTCTGGAAGGTTCCTCGACTAGTCACCCAACCATCACTTCTCGGACGGCTATGCGAATGATCTCTCTCGTCCATAAGCCGAGCACTCACGATGAGAACTTTCTTTGTCAACGCCCATGCCGATTCAAGCGTTTTACGCCGTTCACTCACATTCTCAATAACATTCAATACATAGGTGATTGCAACCGTTGCGGCCTTATTTCGTCTAGCTCGAGGTAGATGGACTGGATCCCATCCACGCGCACGCCAGCCCGATGCCTTGAGCCATTTAACATCGGCTCCTCTACCGCACCCATAGTCAAAAAAGTCGCGTCCCGCATGAAGAATGCCATGCTCAACTGCAATCTTGATTGGACGCGATGCATCCGTCCTGCTCATCGCAGTAAGACCTTGCGTATGCAGAGCCATGCGCGTGACTCTATCCAATCAGTGAAATCAGGCTCCGAATTGTTGGCTTTTGGTTCAGATTTGCAAGAAGCCCGATACCGCGATGCAAATGACGGTTGAACTCCTGATCAAAAGTCGACTCCTCGTTGGGATAGCCATCCTCGTGTACACGCTGGACCAGAAGCGCCCAGTAAATATCGGCATGTGGACCACCAAAGACTTTCCACGTCATCTCAACATTTGACCAATTTCCGATCGGATCAACACTTGTTTGATTGTCGTCAGCAAGTGACAGCACAAACGCCCAGCGGCAAAGAATATTCCAATTCTTAATTCCTGTTGAACGCTTTAGTCGAGCGAGGAGATCACGGTCGGTTTCCACGACACGAATTGTTTCGATCACTTAATACCTGCCATAAAATAACCAGCTGTTATATGCGAGGACTTCTCAGCATCACTGAACTCAATGAGAAAGTCACGCGAGATATATGCCTCAATCTTCCCCCGCAACTCCCTATCAAATTCTTCGTCAGTCGAGAGAATAATGACCTGCTTCGCAACTTTAGGAAAATAGTTCATGGCGAGCTTTTCTCGATGAAAACTATCCAGTCGACCTAGGGGCGTATCGACAACCAGTGGAATCTCACGATGGGCAACTCGGGACAATCCCCAAAGAATTGCAACCGCAAGTAGTTGGCGCTCACCCGCGCTCAGACGCTCGACGGGCTGACTCTGACCGTCAGAGGTATCCACGGACATCTCGAGCGTGTCGGGCTGAAGCCGAACCATCGTGACCAAATCCGTCTTTCCGACCAACTGATTGAAGGATTCCAGTATCGACACCTCGATTGCTGCAATATTTCGTGCGACGGTTGCCTTCTCCAGCTTGGTCAATGTCTCAAGCGCTTTCACCGCATATTCTCGAGCACGACGCTCTTGCATTGATTCACTATCGCGGTCTGCCTCAGCTTCTCGCAACGCAAAGATTCGTCCTTCGAGGCGCTCAATCGCCGAACCTAGATGACGCATCTCTTCTACTCCACCGTCCAGAGCTCGTTGAGAAACATCCGCTTGCTCCTTAAATCTACCCAGCTCTTCTAGAACCGGTATCAATTGAGCATCAGTCGGAACACTCATCAACTTCCTTTCTGCATCTGCAGTACGACTCTCTGCAAGATCCATACGAGACGTCAATGCACCTAGTTCGCTTAGAGAATCAATCTCCGCTCTTGCCGAACGAATTTGATCACTTATCTGCCCCGGCTGTCGGTGAACGACAACTCGAGATAGCCGCTTCAAACGTTGCTCTCGATCGGCAGTAAGAAAATTTAGGACTTCAGCTCTCGCGTTAGCCGATAGTGAATTGACCACTGAATTGTCACGCTGCTCTAGCACACCAAGCACTAAACGTTCCTTCTCGACATCCTGATCGGCATCCGCTTGTGATTCGGCACGAGAAAGCAGGCCCTTCAAAATTGCAAGCGGAGCAACGCCAGCTGCAAGAATCTGCATTTGCTGTTCGACTTCCGAGCGCTCGAGTTTTAGTGAATCAAGCCCAGACATAATCTCAGCGCGCTGTTCCCAGCGCTCAACGCCTACTTCGCGAGCTAAAGCCTCTTTCTTCTTCACTTGATCGAGAGCACGTTCTAGTAACGTCCGTGATTCTGCCATCTCCATCACCAGAGCCGCTCGTCGCCCCAAAAGCTCTGCCAACTCGGACTCTGCAACCTGCAAGATTTCAGATGCGGAGTCACCAATTACTACATCCTGCTTTCTTCTAATAAGAACCTTAAGATCGGCTTCGAGTCTTTCGAGGACACCTAATCCCAAGAGTCCGCGTATCGCTGACCGAATTACTTCCTTCGAACGTTCAGGGGTTGCTAATTCATCAGTTTTCTCACCATCAAAAAAGTTAAGACTTGCAATCTCAAGTGGCAGCAAACCCTCGAAATGATCTCCCCAGTCTTCAGCAAGTACATCGTCACGCTGACCATTAAGGGTCACCGAAAATGACTCATTCACCCCGCGTAGGGTCGTCTCCCACGCTCGGGTTATTGAGTATTGTCTAACACCAAAATCATCTAAAACGGAGAAATCCAGACTAACTAACGCTGAAGTCGCACCCGGTTGATGAATGCAAGATCGCAGGTACTCATCCCAGCTTTGTCGCGGCAAGCGATTGCTCAGATTCGCGCGCGAGCCGTATAGGACGAGATTGATTGCATCAAGAATCGTGGTCTTTCCTCGACCATTGCGTGCCCCAATAAGGATGATTGGTCGTTCTGGAGAAATTGGGGTGAGATCAATTTCGTGGCGTCCTCGGTAGATCCCAAAGTCGTGCAGAACTAGTCGATCGAGAATCATTCCGCAATCCGCAGCTGAACTTGGACAGGGGTTAGGTCAGTCTCACTGCTTTCCACATCAATACCTTCTTCATCGTCGTATAGAGCTGCCTTATCACGCGCGAACTCAATCGCATCATCTCGATCACGATAAAAGGATCGTTTAATTGCCTTATCAAGTTCTTCCAGTAGGCCCTTACGGCGAGACATCGTTGCGAATTTTTGTTCAGTTGCAATGAGATCCCTCATCATCTCGTAATGAAGCGCGTCGTCGCCACACAACTCACTAAGTGAGGCCAGCATTTCGGTACTAAGAGAAAGTGATCCCTTTGTTCCGGGAAAATTATCCCCCGTCGCAAGCTTAAACAGTGCAGGAAGAGAATCTTCGATCTCTTTTTTCTCTATCAACCAGATCCGCCGAATCTCGTGAAGTTCTTCCATCGTGATTAACTCAATCTTCTGCACTTGATCAGGGCCATTTTTTCGAACCCACGTCTGAGCTGAAAGGAGTTTGAGCAACCAATTCTCGCGAGACGATTTTGTATACGGACCAGGAATTGTTCCGTCATGGAATAGTTGTACTCGCCCATCCATCCGACGAAAGTCTCGAAGATGCCGATCATCAGCAATATCCAGCTCATTTCGTAACTCCAACAAAGGCTTCATCCATTCTTTTTCCTGATCATTCTGAATCATCGCTGACATTGACTTATCTTTTTCTACAAGTGTGCAAACCCAGCATCCGAATCTGCTGTCACCACAGCTTGGTGTTGTGGTATCTACGACCAGTGGGCACTCGTTGTCGTCGCTCGCTCCTCTATACATATTGAGCAACATTCGATTGTCGTAACCCCAAGGATTTTCTACTTGCATGAGATATAGCCAGACGTCGTCATTCGTCCAGTCCTCAATTGGGCTGTACACCAGAGAATTTGGGAGGCTTAAATTCGGTGATAGCAGATCTCGCACACGCTGCTTGGAGAGTCGCTCCATGCGTGCTCCCCGTGATGCACTCTCGGAGCGTCGCGTACCAAGTACGACAATTGTTTCGCCACTAGCTTTCACCATGTTTTTGATAAAAGTATTTGACGGTCGAATCTTTAGCCGTTCTGTACACCAGCGAAACTTATGACGTGGTGCCGGGTAGCCGCGACCAATCAAATTCACCCAAAACGTATCCTTCACATCAGGCACAAGGCGATGTGGCGTCACTGGTAAACCTTGGGAGATTGCGGCCTCGCGCATAGTTTCAAGAGAATTTGTAACCCAAGCGGCAACGATGGGATTTTCAACCAAAGTATCAGTTGAAATCACGTGTACTACTTTGTGCCGTTGCTTAGCTTCGAGCTTTTGCAGAGCTAACCACACAAGTGATAGCACCGACGTCGAGTCCTTACCACCGCTATAACCCACAATCCACGGAATATCATCTGCGCAATACAGATCTTGGATTTGCTTTATGAGTTCCGTCACCGACGTCTTTAAGCCACGATCGGTAAACGCAGAGTCAATATTATTACTCAATTTTTTCTTCCTCCTTGAATCGCTTCTTCGTAACGAGTTTCTTCAGCCGATAATGGCAAGCCGAGCTGCCGTTTTACGACAGCAGAAGTCAGTGCAACACTCTGATTACTTTTGGACACATGTCCGGCTTGAAGTGCACGACCTTCCCAAAGAGCTCGATTGCGTCTCGACCAATCAATCTGACGAATCGCTTCAGCGAATCGCTTCCATGAGGCAGATTTTGACGAACGAAGATGCGCATTTGCAGAGCGGCCCAATGCGTGCAATACCGTGCCATACGCACTGATGTACTCCAGGCGGTTTTCGGACGAGGAATACTGTCTCCACTCGGGAAAGGCTTCGAGAAGGGCATCCCAAAACTCTCGAATCGTCTTTTTCTCATCGACTCCATCAAGTCCCATTAGTAAAGCCTGGTTCGCCTGATGGACTGCGCTTAACGTAAATAGCTTCCGACTCTTTGGGGCCAACGTCGACTTCTCTAGTTCAATCATTTCTTGAAGAATCTTGTTCTGCTTTACGAGACTTCGCGTGAGCTCGGCGAGCGGCTCACGATGGTCGTACAAAACTCCAATTGATGCGGAGGGTTTCACGCTGTGGCGATTGAGATCGGCGAACATCTGCTGTGAACGCTCTAATCCGATGTCGACGAAAAAAACAACAGCAATCGTTTCATCACCCAACGTTGGGTCTGCTTCAAGCGCGTCCTTTAGGGCTGCATGACGGTGTTGACCATCGTTAATGATGAACCGCGCATCCATCGCCACGTGGAGCCGACCTAATTGCTGATCGGTCACTGCCGCAGGTTCAAAACTGACGTCTCCATCAATCGATGCCGTTAGCGCAGAGAAGGTATAGTCCGAGCGGTTGGTAATGACATACCGCGCAATATCTGGTACCCGCTTGGTATTGAGGGTTCGTTGTGAACGCAACTCGACTGGCAACTCTGCATCAGTGAATGAGAAAATCTTGGGGAGCAATCGAATCGGGCATTGAGAGACGAAGAATTGCCTTCCCGCTTGCACTCCTCTAACAGAGGGAAACGTGTAAACAAAGCTGTTGCCAGACATACCGATAACATACCATAGACATACCTCGTCTTTATGCCATGATTTAACTCGTGCCCTCCTATCTTGACTTTGCCGCGACTACGAAGGTTGATTCCCGAGTAGCGGAAATCGTCCTGCACTACATGTGCAAGGAGTTTGGGAACTCCGGTAGCAGAACTCACACTTTTGGCATTAACGCACGAAATGCTGTTGAGAGGTCGCGGCAACAGATTGCTGATGTTGTTCAGTGCGAAGCAGCAGATGTCCTGTTCACCAGTGGAGCAACTGAAGCAAATAACTTGGCGATTCTCGGACTTCGCCAGTTCGGGCAGTCAGAAGGAAAGCGACATCTCATCACGAGTGGATTAGAGCATAAAGCTGTGCTCGAACCGATTGAACATCTAGAAAAAAATGGATTTTCAGTCACACTCATCCCTCCGCAACCAGATGGCTTCGTTTCGCCAGTCGATATCTCAAATGCCCTGACTGATCAGACGTTGATGGTCAGTGTGATGCATGTCAACAACGAGACAGGAGTAATCCAACCTCTTGCTCGAATTGCCGAGGCAATGTCTGGGCACAACGCATTCTTCCATGTTGATGCGGCACAAGGATTCGGAAAAGAACTTCAACTACTTACGCATCCGCGGATCGACCTCATCAGCATAAGCGGCCACAAGATTTATGCACCAAAGGGAGTGGGGGCCCTAGTTACAAGAAGGCGACCAAGTGGTGAGCGACCACCTCTTTCACCATTAATGTACGGCGGTGGACAAGAGCGGGGTTTGCGTCCCGGCACGCTACCCGTTGCACTTATCGCCGGACTCGGAGAGGCAGCTCGATTGGCTCTTGCGGAAAACCAAAGTCGCTTAACACGTGCCCGAGCTGTGGAGCGGTCTATTCTTGACTTCGTTGAGCGATCGAACGGTGTAGTAAATGGCGCTCGTGAGTCGGCCATCCCTCAAATTGTCAACGCATCATTTAAGGGTCTCGAATCTGAGGCTTTCATTGTTGCGACAAAAGATATCATTGCCATTTCTAATGGAGCAGCATGCTCATCTCACTCGTACGAACTAAGCCATGTACTAAAAACAATGAGATTGGAAGAATGGAGGCTTCGTGGTGCGATTCGATTCTCGTTTAGTCACGACAGCACGCCAATCGATATTGAGTCCTTAACGCGCGAAATCGAAAGAGTCCGCTTTTGATAAAGCACCTACCGAGTCTGTTATCGAAGCGGATAAAACAGACTGAGAAATCAGCTACACCCGCAAAGGCCGTTGGGTTTGATGGGCAGGTCGCATGAGTTACAAATCGAAAACTGTGACAATTGAAGTTGTTTGTTTGCCCCATCATTTAAGCTATTTTTGAAAATAGACAATGGCGATTTCATTTTATTTTTATTGGCAGCGCCTGTCGGCGGCGAACTTGGTGCCCGTGTGGGACTAACCCGGCCGAGCATATTTGAGTAAGCATCGTCAGAAATAACCTGCCATTGTGGTGGAGTCAAACCTCGTTTCCTAAAAAGGATGTCTAAATAACCATACAAATAATGATTGGCACGACTCTTTCCACCATCTAAAACTTTTCCTATTTGACGCGCACTGGACCATTGATTGCTTTGCACGAAATCAAAAATTATTTTTAGGTCTGTCTTATCGACTTCCATCTATGACTCCTTTTTTGAATTGATTATTGACTGTAGAACACCTCACAAATTTACTCGTTTAGTAACTAATAACTTAAGCCGCGAGCTGTACAACACAGAAATGGTACACTTGTATTTGTAATCATCCAGACGATCTGAGGGGCTTGGCCCGTTGAAGATCACCAACCGATCTCAAGTCGGTGGTAACGCCAAGTTCGATGAAAGGAATGTATGAGTGAAAGCAACAACAAGAAGTGTGTCTATATGAAGCCGAATAAACCGGCAACAGAAATGACCGAAGAAGAAATACATGCGTTTGCCGAAGAAATGTTCGACGGCATAATGGGCACTTTGCCCGAGCGCGAAGAGAGCGACGAAAAGTAATTTATCCACCCCAAAAAGTGTCGATAAAAAATATTTTTAGTACCTACGTAGTAGGT
>Ga0172372_10006689_pt1 | contig 15683 bp, 10 predicted proteins | sample LakKiv5m_2_FD_114544 | JGI IMG/M metagenome (GOLD analysis project Ga0172372, IMG submission 114544) | Freshwater microbial communities from Kabuno Bay, South-Kivu, Congo - kab_092012_9.5m | ecosystem: Environmental > Aquatic > Freshwater > Lake | place: Democratic Republic of the Congo...
ATGAAAGGCGCTGTCACCGAAGCTGGTCTCGATCATCGAGAGCCGGCGGAAGTAGTGGCCGACCGCGTACTCCTCGGTCACGCCGATGCCGCCATGCAGCTGGATCGCGAGCTGGCCGACGATGCGGCCGGCCTTGCCGATCTGCGCCTTGACCGCGGACAGCGCCTTGCGGCGCTCGACCAGATCGGGCTCGTCGAGCATCAGCGCGGCGTAGCAGGCCATGCTGCGCGTCTGTTCGAGCTCGATGAGCATTTCGGCCGCGCGATGCTGCAAGGCCTGGAAGCGTCCGATCGGACCACCGAACTGATTGCGCTGCTTGAGGTAGTCGACGGTCAGATCGAGCGTGGCCTGCATGATGCCCGCGCTTTCGGCGGCGAGAGCGGCGATGGCGCAATCGGAAACGCGTTCGACGATCGCCAAGCCCTGATCGAGCGCACCGACGAGATCGGCTTCGCTGACCGTGACGTCGTCGAACAGCAGATCCGCCGCCATCAAGCCGTCCTGCGTGCGGTAGCTGCGGCGACGCAAGCCGGCCGACTGCGCATCGACGACGAACAGGCTGATGCCTTGCGCATCCTGGCGCTCGCCCGACGTGCGCGCGCTGACGATGACGCGATCCGCCGCGTTGCCGTTGAGCACGCCGGTCTTCTCGCCGCTCAGCAGATAGGATTCGCCCTTGCGCGTCGCACGCAGTGCAACGTCGGACAGGCGATAACGGGACTGACGCTCCGCATGCGCGAACGCGAACACCGCTTCGCCGCCGGCGATGGCAGGCACGAGTGCTTCGAGCTGCGCCGTATCGCCGCCCGCGCTCAGCGCGCTGCCGCAGAGAACGACACTCGCGAAATAAGGCTCGACGACCAGCCCGCGGCCCATCGCCTCCATCACGATCATCGTCTCGACCGCGCCGTAACCGAGCCCGCCGTAAGCCGCATCGAACGGCAGCGCGAGAAAACCCTGATCGGCGAACTGCGCCCAGATCGCGCGGCTGAAACCTTCCGGCTCGGCCTGATGCTTGCGACGCTGCTCGAAGCCGTATTGCTTGGCGACGAACTTGTCGATCGCGTCCTTGAACAGGCCCTGCTCTTCGTTGAAATTGAAGTCCATTGCAGGCTCTTATTTGGGCAAGCCCAGTACGGACTGAGCGAGGATGTTCTTCTGCACCTCGGTCGCCCCGCCGTAGATCGAGGCCGCGCGCAGGATGTAGTACACCGGCGCGATCGTGCTGCCCCAGGTGCTGCCGGCAAGCGGCGCATCGGCGTTCGGCTCGTCGTACTCGCCTTCGGCCGGCAGCGCATATGGCCCGGCCGCACGCAGCATGAGCTCCGATGCGGATTGACGCAGATCGACGCCGCGAACCTTCAGGATCGACGAGCGTGGATCGGGCTTCTCGCTGTGCTCCTTCATGCCCGCGAGCACGCGCATCTGCGTGATCTCGAGCGCCTTGAGTTCCACTTCGATCTCGGCGCAGCGCAGCTTGAAATCCGCATCGTCGGCACCGGTCTCGGCCGCGATCTTCTTCGCACGACGCAGCAACTGCTTGGACATGCCGATGCGCGCGATGCCCGTGCGCTCGTTGCCGAGCAGGAACTTGGCGATGTCCCAGCCCTTGTTCTCGTCACCGACGCGATTGGCGACCGGAACGCGCACCTTGTCGAGAAACACCGAGTTGACCTCGTGGCGTCCGTCGATCGTCATGATCGGCTGCACCGAGAGCCCGGGCGACTTCATGTCGATCAGCAGAAACGTGATGCCGGCCTGCTTCTTCGCGGTCGGATCGGTGCGCACGAGCGTGAACATCCAGTCCGCGCGATGGCCCATGCCCTGCCACATCTTGGTTCCGTTGACGACGTACTCGTCGCCCTCGCGCACCGCCGAGGTCGACAGCGCCGCGAGATCGGAGCCCGCACCGGGCTCGGAGAAACCCTGGCACCACCAATCGTCGAGATTGGCGATGCGCGGCAGCAGGCGCTGCTTCTGCTCCTCGCTGCCGAAGGTGCCGATGACCGGACCGATCATCGACACGTTGAAGCTCACGGGCTCGGGCGCCGGCGCCTGATGCAGTTCATCGAGAAAGATGTAGCGCTGCACCGCATCCCAACCCGGGCCGCCCCAGGCCTTGGGCCAGCTCGGCGTGGCCCAGCCGCGCGCATTGAGGATGCGCTGCCAGGTGACGACATCGTCCTTCGTCAGCGAACGATGCTCGAGCATCTTCGCGTGGATGTCCGCGGGCAGCTTGGCGCGGATGAAGGCCCGCACTTCGGCGCGGAAGGCGTTTTCTTCGTCGGTGAAGCGCAGGTCCATGCGAAGTCTCGATCTGGCTCAGCGGCCCTTGAAGACCGGCTTGCGCTTTTCGGCGAACGCGCGCACGCCTTCCTTGTAGTCGTCGCTCGCATAGCAATCGAGGAACATCTTCTCGGCGGTGTCGAGATCGCGCTTGTCCGGGTCGAGCACGATCTGGTTGATGGCGAACTTGACCTGCTTGGCCGTCAGCGGCGCGCCGACGGCGATGCGCTCGGCGGTCTTCTTGATGAAGCTGTCGAACTCTTCGCCAGCCGGCACGACCTTGGAAACGAAGCCGCGGTCATAGCATTCGTCCGCGTTCCAGACCGCGCCGCCGAGCAGCAGCTCCTTGGTCGGCGCAGCGCCCACCACGTCGACGACCAGGCGCAGCGATTTGTAGCGATAGCCGATGCCGTAACGCAGCGCCGGCTGCGCGACCTGGGTGGTCGACGAGCCATAGCGAATGTCGCAGCAGACCGCGACCGAGATGCCGCCGCCGTAGCAATAACCATTGATCGCGGCGATCGTGGTCTTGCTGCTGTTGTAGACGGCCATCATGCCCTCCCAGCCGGTCTGCGCATAATGCTCCTGGGCGTTGTCGCCCATGCGCTCTTCTTCGTACTTGGAGACATCGGCGCCCGCGATGAAGGCTTTTTCGCCGCTGCCCTTGATGACGATGACCTTGACCTCGTCATCGGCTTCGAGCTGCTTCATGCCGGTGCTCATGCCTTCCCACATATCCAGCGAGATCGCGTTGAGCTTCTCGGGATTGTTGAAAATCATGTAGCCGATCGGGCCTTCTTTCTTGATGATGAGCTTGTCGGTCATGTTCGTTCCTGCTGGACGTTTGAGTTTTGACTGGCCTGTTTGACTGGCCTGTGGTCACTTGCCCGTGAAGACAGGCGAGCGTTTTTCGAGAAAGGCGTCGACGGCTTCGGCGTGATCGCGCGTTTCATGCGCGAGCGCCTGGAAGGCGGCGGACAGTTCGAGCACGTCGGACAGACGCTGCTGCTGGCCTTCGCGCAGCAGCCGCTTGGACAGGCGCAGCGCCTTGGCCGGGTTGCAGACGATGCGCTCGGCGAGCGCGTTGGCCGCGGCGAGCAACTGATCGGCCGGCAGCACCTGCGAAACCAGGCCGCAAGCGAGCGCCTCGGCGGCCGTGATGGTGTCGCCCGTGAAGATCATTTCGGAGGCTTTCGACAGGCCGACCGCGCGCGGCAGGATCCAGGCTCCGCCGTCGCCCGGCACGATGCCCATCTTGATGAAGCTCGATGCGAGCTTGCTGCCTTCGGCGACGATGCGAATATCGCAGAGGCAGGCCAGGTCCAGGCCGAGGCCGATGGCGTGCCCGTTGATCGCCGCGATCATCGGCACTTCGCAATTCCACAGCGCCTGCGCGATCGGCTGCACGCCGCGACGGTAATTGGCGCGCGTCGCATCGGGCGCATCGAGCGGGCCGATGCCGTTGCGCTCCTTCATCGCCTTGAGATTGCCGCCGGCCGAGAACGCGCTGCCCGCGCCGGTCAGGATCACGCAGCTCACGCTCGCATCGTCCTGGGCGCGCTGAACCGCGGCGACCAGATCGGCGCAATCCTGATGCGTGGCGATGGCATTGCGCGACTCGGCGCGGTCCATCGTCAGCGTCACGATGGCGCCGTTCCTTTCGTAGCGCACGAACGGGGTGGACATCGGATTCTCCTCGCGTGGGTGGCGCCGGTTTCATCGTCGACCGGCGCTGCACGATCGCCAAACCGGCTATCGATGCAACTAATAGTATCCCATTTAATCCGAGTTATGAAATGGGCGGCTATTCGCGAAGGAAAGCTGCGCCTCAGAGCGGCCGGCGCGCGTCCTCGAGAATCATGTCGGCCGCCTTCTCGGCGATCATGACGACGGCCGCATTGCAGTTGCCCGAGACCACCGCCGGCATGATCGACGCGTCGACCACGCGTACGCCGGCCAGGCCATGCACCCGCAGGCGCGCGTCGACCACGTCGAGCGGGCCGTTGCCCATGCGCGCGGTCGAACTCGGGTGATAGATCGAGGCGGCACGCTCGCGGCAGTACTCGAGCAGCGAGGCATCGTCGGTGCGATTCACACCGGGCTCGATCTCGGATTCGATCATCGCGGCCATCGCGGGCGCGGCCATGATGCGGCGCAGCTCGCGCAGGCCCTCGACGTTGGCGCGGCGGTCGGTTTCGGTGTCGAAGTAATTCGGATCGATCAGCGGCGCGACATACGGGTCGGGCGAGGCCAGCCGCAGGCTGCCGCGGCTCTCCGGACGCAGCTGGCAGACCGAGGCGGTGAACCCCGACCACGGGTCGAGCGCATCGCCCATCTTGCTGGTGCTGAACGTGATGAAGTGCACCTGCACGTCCGGCCGCGTGAGCTCCGGCTGGGTGCGATAGAACGCCCCGCCGTAGCCCGCGCTGACCGTCAGCGGGCCCTTGCGCAGGAACACGTAGCGCAGGCCGATCCAGAGCTGGCGCCAGAGGCTGGCCATGTCGTCGTTGAGCGTGATCGGACGCGTGCAGCGATAGGTGGTGCGCACCTGCGCGTGGTCCTGCAGATGCTCGCCGACACCCGGCAACTCGTGCGCGACTCCCAACTCGAAGCGCTTCAAGTTTTGCCCAGAACCGATTCCGGACAGCATCAGCAACTGCGGCGAGTTGATCGCGCCGGCCGACAGCAGCACTTCGCGGCTGGCCCGCGCCTTACGCAGCTGGCCGGCCCGGTCGCGAAACTCGACGCCGACCACGCGCTTGCCTTCGAGCAGCAGCCGCGTGGTCATCGCGCGCGTTTCGACATGCAGGTTCGCGCGCTTGCGCGCCGGTTTCAGGTAACCCGTCGCGGTGCTGCAACGACGCCCGCGACGCGAAGTGGTCTGGAAGTAGCCGACGCCTTCCTGGCTCGCTCCGTTGAAATCGGGATTGAACGGCAGCCCCACCTGCTCGCCCGCGGCGACGAAGGCGTCGCAGAGCTCGTGCGGCTCGGTCTGGTCCGACACCGCCTGCGGGCCGCCGACGCCGTGATAGTCGTCGGCCCCGCGCTGCTGGTCTTCGGCGCGCTTGAAGTACGGCAGCACGTCGTCGTAGCCCCAGCCGGGGTTGCCTTCGTCGCGCCAGTCGTCGAAGTCCTCGCGCTGGCCGCGTATGTAGACGAGGCCGTTGATCGAGCTCGATCCGCCGAGCACCTTGCCGCGCGGCTGGCTGATGCGGCGGCCGTTCAAGTGTTGCTGCGGCTCGGTCTGATACAGCCAGTTCACCGAAGCGTCGTTGAACAGCTTGCCGTAGCCGAGCGGAACGTGGATCCACGGGTTCCAGTCGCGGCCGCCGGCTTCCAGCACCAGTACGCGATGGCGGCCGTCCGCGGTCAGGCGATTGGCGAGCACGCAGCCCGCGGAACCTGCACCGACGATGATGTAGTCGAAACTGCCGAAGTCGTTCATGGGCGCCTGTTCAATGTGCGTTTCAGCCAGCCTGTACGACCAGCGACGCGACGACTTCGGCGATCGCGAGCGAGGCCGTGAGTCCGGGCGATTCGATGCCGAACAGGTTGACGAGCCCGGCCACGCCATGCGTGCCGGAAGCTTCGATGCGGAAGTCCGCGGCGGGTTCGCCGGGACCGGAAATCTTGGGGCGAATGCCGGCATAACCGGGCGCCAGACTGCCGTCCTGCAGCGCCGGCCAATACTGGCGAATCACGTTGTAGAAGCGATCGGCCCGACGCGGATCGACGCTGTAATCGGGCTCGGAAACCCATTCGACGTCGGGCCCGAAACGCGCCTGCCCGCCGAGGTCGATCGTCAGATGCACGCCGAGCCCGCCGGGCTCGGGCACCGGATAGATCAGCCGCGAAAACGGCGCACGGCCGCCGAGCGTGAAGTAGCAGCCCTTGGCGTAATACGCCTTCGGCACGTGCTCGGGCGCCAGGCCTTCGACGCGACTCGCGATGGCCGGCGCATCGAGCCCGGCCGAGTTGATGACATGACGCGCGCGCAAGGCCGGCTCGTCGCCGACGTGCAGTTCGATGCCTTCGGCCGTCGGCACCAGCCGCGTCACCGGCGACAGGTACGCGAGCATCGCGCCGGCCGCTTCGGCCTGGCCGAGCAGCGACAGCATGTAGCCGTGCGAATCGATGATGCCGGTCGATGGCGAGATCAGCGCAGCCGTGCAATGGAGCGCGGGCTCCAGGCTCAAGGCTTCGGCGCGATCGATCAGGCGCAGGTCGTCGACACCGTTTCCGATCGCGGCCTGGCGCAGCTTTTCGAGCTCGCCGTGCTGCGCTTCGCTCGTGGCGACGATGAGCTTGCCGCTGCGCCGATGCTCGACGCCGTAGCGCTCGCAATAGTCGTAGAGCGCATCGCGGCCGCGCACGCAAAGCCGTGCCTTGAGCGAGCCGCGCGGGTAGTAGATGCCCGCGTGGATCACCTCGCTGTTGCGTGAACTCGTGATGGTGCCAAACGCGTTTTCGCGTTCGATGATGATGGTCTCGTGCCCGGCCAGTGCGAGCTCGCGTGCGATCGCGAGCCCCACCACGCCGGCGCCGATGACGATGCAGTCGACAGAATCCAAGCCCGCTCTCCGTCGCGTCAGCGTTGCGGCGCGGGGCCGGTGCTGCCGCGCACTTTCAATGTGGTTTCGATCTCGACCGTGGGCGACACCTTGCCCTTGATCGCGGCCAGCAAAGCCTCGCCCGAAGCGCGGCCGATCTCGCTCGTGCGCACCTGCAGCGTGGTCAGCGGCGGGTCGAGCAGCGAGGCGATTTCGATGTCGTCGAAGCCCGAGATCGACAACTGCTGCGGCACTTGAATACCCATCGCACGCGCCTCGGCGAGCGCGCCTGCGGCGAGCAGATCGGTGGCGCAGATCAGCGCGGTCGGACGCGGCTTGAGCGCCATCGCCTTGCGCAGGGCCTCGCGCCCGGCCTCGATCGAATACGGGCCGTAGTAAATGCGATCGGATTTGAATTCGACGTCGGCGAGCGCGAAAGCATCCATCACGCCCTCGATGCGCGAACGCGCACGCTCGTTGTGCTCCGGATCGCCCGAGACCATCGCGAACTGGCGATGGCCGAGATCGAGCAGATGACGCACGACACGATGCATCGCGCGACGGTTGCTGATGCCGACACAGGGATGCGCGCGCGCCTCGTCGACCGACCAGGCGCAGACGTACGGCAGGCGCGCCTGCTCGATGCGCCGGAAGATCGCGGACGGATGATCGGTGCCGATCAGCACGATGCCGTCGATGCCGCGCTGCACCAGGCGCTCGACGACGGCCGCTTCTTCCTTCAGATCGTATTCGTGCGCCGCGATCAGCAGGTGATAGCCGGCACGGCCGAGCGTTTTCTGCAGGGCCTGCACGAAGTCCGAGAAGATCGGGTTGTTGATGGTCGGCAGCACTGCGCCGATGGTCATGCTGCGGCGCAGGGCGAGCGCGCGTGCGGCGCCGTCGGGCACGTAGCCGAGCCGCTCGGCCGCCTCGCGCACCTTGCGCAAGGTGTTGGCGCGTACCGCGTCGGGCGAAGACAGCGCGCGCGAGGCGCTGCCGAGCGAGACGCCCGCGAGCCGGGCGACGTCGATGAGCCGCGGCCGGCCGGAGGCCGATTCGTCGACTGCTCCGTCCTCAGCCCTGGCGTCGATCTCCGGCGCCACCGGCGCCTCGACCTGGGCTTTGGTCTTGCGGGTCGGAGCCGCCGCCGTACGCGAGCCTGATGACTTCGTGCGCTTCATATATCGTCGAGTTCCCTGATACCGCTCTTCCCGAACGCCTCGCGGCGGAATCTGATCATCGTTTCATTTGGCCCGGTGCCATCCTGGTTTGCCTTCCGGATCGCAGCCTTGGCCGCTGTCTTCCGAGCCGTCCGGCGATCTTACTTGAAGCGTTTACAAATTACAGCGCCGATCGCCGGAGAAATCGTCCGGGCACCGATCGCGGTCCTATTTTTAGCATCCTGTTTGAAACTTTCAGCTCGAAGCAGGCGGCCCGCCCATCCGTAGTGGGAAAAGCTGGCGGATTGTTTTAGTATCCCATTTAGAAGCGCTTCATCGCTTCAAGCTTCGATAGCCCATCAGATAACCGCCATGCAGACGCCGCCCGCCGGCACGCTGCGGGCCGCCCCCGAGGAGATTCTCGTGTCCACCGTGGACTACCGCGTCATCGACGGCGTCGCCGTCATCACTCTGAACAATCCGCCCGTCAACGCGATCGACCAGGGGATCCGCGCCGGGCTGCTCGAATCGGTGGGCCGCCTGGCCGCCGACGATTCGGTGAAGTCGGCCGTGCTGATCGGAGCCAACGACACCTTCGTCGCCGGCGCCGACATCAAGGAGTTCGGCAAGCCGCTGCCGCCGCCCACCACCATCGAAAGCCTCAGCGCGATGGAAGCCTCGCCCAAGCCGATCGTCGCCGCGCTGGCCGGCAACACGCTCGGCGGCGGGCTCGAGATCGCGCTCGCCGCGCACTGGCGCGTGGCGGTGGCCAAGGCCAAGCTCGGCCTGCCCGAAGTCTCGCTCGGCATCATGCCGGGCGCCGGCGGCACCCAGCGCCTGCCACGCCTGGTCGGCGGCGCCAAGGCGCTCGACATGATCCTGAGCGGCACGCCCGTCAACGGAACCAAGGCGCTCGAACTCGGCATCGTCGATGAACTGGTCGATGGCGATCTGCTGGCCGGCGCGATCGCGTTCGCCAGGAAGATCGTCGCCGAAGGCCGTCCGCTGCGCGTAACCAGCCAGCTGCAGGACAAGGTGGCGAACACCGATCCCGCGATCTTCGCCGACGCGATCAAGAAGAACGAGAAGAAGTGGAAGGGCCTGCTGTCGCCGTACAAGATCGTCGAGGCCGTGCAGGCCGCCTGCACGCTGCCGTTCGCCGAAGGCGCCGCGCTCGAGCTCAAGGTCTATCGCGAAACCCAGGCGAGCCCGCAGCGCAAGGCGCTCACCTACATGTTCTTCGCCGAACGCGAGGCCGCCAAGATTCCGGACGTGCCGCGCGACCTCAAGCCCGCGCCGGTGAAATCGGCCGCCGTCATCGGCGCCGGCACCATGGGCGGCGGCATTGCGATGTCGTTCGCCAACGCCGGCATTCCGGTCAAGATTCTCGAACTCAAGCAGGAAGCGCTCGACGCCGGCCTCGCCCGCATCAAGGGCAACTACGCGACCTCGGTCTCGCGCGGCTCGACCACGCAGGCGCAGATGGACGAGCGCCTGGGCCGCATCAGCACCACGACCGACTACGCGCAGATCGGCGATGCCGACATCGTCGTCGAGGCGGTGTTCGAGAACATGGAAATCAAGCAGGGCGTGTTCAAGACGCTCGACGGCGTGATGAAGCAAGGCGCGATCCTCGGCACCAACACTTCGACGCTCGACATCGACCAGATCGCCAACGTGACGAAGCGTCCGCAGGACGTGATCGGCATGCACTTCTTCTCGCCGGCCAACGTCATGAAGCTGGTCGAGAACGTGCGCGGTGCCAAGACTTCGCCCGAGATCATCGGCCGCACGATGGCGGTGTCCAAGCAGATCGGCAAGGTGCCGGTGCTGGCGGGCAATTGCGACGGCTTCATCGGCAATCGCATCCTCGCCGCCTACGGCCGCGAGTGCGATTTCCTGCTCGAAGAAGGCGCCACGCCCTGGCAGATCGACACCGCGCTGCAGGGCTTCGGTTTCCCGATGGGCCTGTTCCTGATGCGCGACATGGCCGGCCTCGACGTGGGCTGGCGCATTCGCCAGTACCGCGAGCAGTTCCGCGACAAGAACCAGCGCTATTCGCCGGTCGGCGACCGCATTTGCGAACTCGGCCGCTACGGCCAGAAGACAGGCGCCGGTTACTACAAGTACGAAGGCCGCAACGCCACGCCCGATCCGGAGATCGAAGCGCTCATCGTCAAGGTGTCGGCGGATCTCGGCATCGAGCGCCGCAAGGTCAGCGACGAGGAGATCGTCTGGCGCGTGCTGTCGGTGATGGTCAACGAAGGCGCGAAGATCGTCGGCGAAGGCATCGCGATCCGCGCGTCGGACATCGACGTCACCTACGTGTTCGGCTACGGCTTTCCGCGCCACCAGGGCGGACCGATGTTCTGGGCCGAGCAGCAGGGCCTAGACAAGGTGCTCGCGAAGATCCGCGCGTATCACGCCGAGCAGGGTGACAACTGGAAGCCGGCGGAATTGCTCGAGAAGATCGTTGCGGCCGGCAAGAGCAGCTGGAAGGACGCGGTCTAGATCGATCGGATGTCGCGCTAGACTAAGCATCACACGCTGCCCGGCACCCGCCGGGCAGCGTCTCTACAGCGACGGCCGGATCGTCAGGGCCGAGCGACATGGAGGAGAACGATGCGCGAGTGCCCGGTTTCCGCTGCTCCGGACAAGGCTCCGGTCGATGTGCCGTCCGAAGCGAGCCTCATCGCGAGGCTGTATCAGGCTGCACTCGAACAGCCCCCCTGGCGCGGCTTTCTCGACGATCTGCGTCGCACCCTGGACCTGCATCACTGCTCGATCTCGTTCTTCACCGGCTCGGGCTTCGACGATCGCGGCACCGTCACCGTCACGAGTGGCGATCACGATCTCGATTACGCCGAACTCGCCGAAGAATACGCACAGAATTTCCGCAAGCTCGATCCGCTGCGCTACGAAGACCTCGCCGAAGGTGCGGTTCACGTCCACAGCGAGGCCGACTATCTGGCGCTCGGCGACGACGGCGCGGAGTTCTTCCGCGGCTACATGGCCCCGCATGGCTTCGATCATCTGGCGATCGTCAAACCGCAGACGCTCGGCGGCTCCTACGGCGGGCTCATGGTCTGCGTGCGCAGTCGCGAGGCCGGCGCCTACGACACGCAGGACATGGAGCTGCTGCGAGCGCTGACGCCGCACCTGAGCCGCGCATTGCAGCACTTCTCGCGCTTCAAGCAGCTCGAGCTCGAACGCGATCTGTTCGAGAGCACCATCGACAATCTCGGCGTCGGCTCGCTGCTGATCGAGCAGGACGGCCGTGTGCTGCGCTGTAATCCGCGCGCGGAACGCATGCTCGCCGAGGCCGAGCAGCTGCACATCACCGACGGTCGCCTGCAACTCAGCGACCGGACACAGAGCGCCGAACTCCGCAATCTGATCGAACAGCTCAGCGCACCCGGCAGCGCCAACCGCATTCGCGCCATGCGCCTGAGTTCGCGTAGCGGCCAGGCCCTGCGCGTGATGCTCAAGCCGATCCAACCCGCCGCGGTCTACTACAACACGCAACCGCTGCAGATCATGGTGTATCTGCAGGACACCACGTCGGCACAGGCCGCACCGGCACAGCTCGTCGCCCAGCTGTTCGGGCTCACGCGCACCGAAGCCACGCTCGCGATCTGGCTCGCGCGCGGCCACACCTTGCAGCAGGCCGCGCAGACCATGGGCATCTCCGAGCACACGGCACGCAACTACTCCAAGCGCATCTTCGCCAAGACCGGCACCAGCCGGCAGGCCGATCTCGTGCGCGTGATGCTGCAAAGCGTCTCGCTCCTCACGGCCGGCTGAGCCGGCACGCAATACAGAACCAAATGGGCCTATCGGTCCTGCCCTCGACCGCGCTCTACTGATTGCACGCAGACCCTGCCGACAGCAGCGGGGCCGCGAACAAGAAGGCGCAGCCAGCGCCATTGCGAGTGAGGAGAGGACCAAAGCTCATGTGTGCTCAGGCTTATTCAATGCCCTCGAAAAAGAGGCTGCTTCCGTTGGTGGCAGCCGCGGCTTTCGGCGTGAGTGCCGATCTGCATGCACAGGAACCTGTCGTTGCGACTGTAGCCGAGCAAGCCACAGAACCTTCGACCGATTCCACGACCGAACTCGATACGATCGCGGTCGGTGCCGAAGCTGCGCCCGAGCCGCTGTCATCCGCCGCACCCGTACGCGGCGGCGGGCTCGGCATCGAAGAAGTGGTCGTCACCGCGCAGCGTCGTGCCGAGGCGATCAACGACATCCCGATTTCGATCACCGCGTTCTCGGGCGATACGCTCGCCGCGCTCGGCGTGACCGATACGCGCGATCTCGGCAACGTCACGCCGGGTTTCACGGCCGCAGACAGCGGCTACAACACGCCGGTCTACACGCTGCGCGGCATCGGGTTCAACGACACCACGTACACGGCGACCTCGACCGTCGGCGTCTACGTCGACGAAACGCCACTGCCCTATTCGATCATGACCAAGGGCGCGAATCTCGATGTGGAGCGCGTCGAAATCCTCAAGGGACCGCAGGGCATTCTCTACGGCCGCAACACCACCGGCGGCGCGATCAACTATATCGCGCGCAAACCGACCGACACTTTCGAATACGGACTCACGGGCACTTACAGCAGCTTCGAGACGACCGAAATCGAGGGCTATGCGAGCGGCCCGCTGACGGACGACCTCAAGGGCCGCATCGCGGTGAAGGATCTGCGTTCGCAGGAAGGCTGGCAGCGCAGCCTGACGCGACCGGACGACCGGCTTGGCAAGAAGGACAAGCAGTCCTTCCGCGGCATTCTCGAATGGACGCCGGATGCCGATCTGTTCTTTCGTCTGTCCGCGGATGGCTGGAGCGATCGCAGCGATGCGCAGGCCCCGCAAGCCATCTTCATCAATCCGCAGAACCCGATCGTACCGAACACCCCGGCCGCGGTCGGCCAGGTTCTGGACGTACTGCAAAACCTCACGACGCCAGTTCCGGGTGTCGGCGCTCTCGTGCAGACGCTCAACAACCGGCTCGGCAACAACGTGATCCTGGCCCCGCAGGTCGCGAATCATCCGACCGTCGATCAAAACACCGACGACATGCGCGTCGCCGACTGGGCCCCGCAACATCGCTGGATGCTCGACGACAACTACTGGAACGTCGCGCTGCGCAACGAGTGGACGCTGGACGACAGCACCACGCTGACGTCGATCGCCTCGTACGCGCAGGTCGCTTCGGACGGTTCGTCGCTGCCGCAGTCCGGACTGTCGGTCTACAACTCCGAGCAAATCATCACCGCCGGCATCAACACCACTTCGCTCGAATCGCGGCTCGCAGGACAGTGGGGCGATGGAAATAACTGGCTGCTCGGCGTCAACGCCGCATTCGACGACGGAAACGAATCGCACTACATCTTCACCGACACGCAGAGCGCGCTATTCCCCGATCCAATCACCGGACAAGCGCTGCTCGCGAGCCGCATCACTGTCGCGGGCAGCACGCGTGCGAGAACGCTCGGCATTTTCGCCAACGGCGACTGGCGCTTCGCCGACACGCTCAAGCTCACGCTCGGCATGCGCTACAGCGACGAAGCGCGCAAGTTCCATGGCTGCTCGCGTGAAGGGCCGGACAGCCAAGGCATCGGCCTGGAACTGCTGTTCAATGCACTCGCTGCGACCAAGGGCAATCTGAGCTTTCCCGTGAAAGACGGCGAATGCCTGACGCTGGACGAGAACGGCAACAACGACGAATTTCACGGCAAGCTCGACGAAGACAATCTGTCAGGCCGCGCCGTGCTCGACTGGACGCCGATCAATCACTACCTGTTCTATGCCTCGTATGCACGCGGTTTCAAATCGGGCGGCTTCCCGGTCACCAACTCGTCCGATCAGATTCAGTACACACCGGTCACGCAGGAACGTCTCGACGCCTTCGAGATCGGCAGCAAGACCGCGCTGATTCCGCGCGTGCTGCAAGTCAACACCGCGGCCTTCTATTACGACTACACCGACAAGCAGCTGCTGACCCGCTTCGCCGATCCGATCTTCGGTCCGCTGCCGATCCTGCGCAATGCGCCGAAATCGACGGTACAAGGCGTGGAGCTCGACCTGCAGCTCACGCCGATCCAAGGTCTGTTCATTTCGGGTGCCGCTTCGTACATCGATACACGCATCGACGAGTTCGTCAGCACCACGATCAGTGGCGAAGAGAACCACGACTTCTCGGGCCGGCCGTTCAACTTCGCACCTCGCTTCCAGTACTCCGTACTCGCCGATTACTCGTTCCAGATCGGAGCCCGGCTCAACCTCGGCATCGGGGCGGACTACAGCTACATGTCGAAAACCAATTCGACGCTAGAAGGCGATCCGCGCTACGCACATCGCGCCTACGGACTCACCAATGTGCGGCTGCGCCTGACGACGACCGATGGACATTGGAGCGCGATGCTGTTCGCTCGCAACGTTTTCGACGAGTTCTCGCAGATCAGCGTGTTCCAGCTCGGCGACGCCATCGTGCGCTACGCAGGCGAGCCGCGCACCGTCGGTCTGACGATCTCTTACAACGGTTTCTGAGCGGGTTCCGATCGCCATGACGAACGCAACTTCGACACTATCCGCATCGACTGCCATCGAATCGCGGCCCGTCCTCTGGTGGGCCACGCTAGGCGCCTGCTTTCTCGTGCTGCAGCTGTGGGTACTCGGCTCCTGGATGCTGTCGAGCCGATTCGTCGCGAGCGATCCGGGGCCCGACACGCTGTCGGCTTTCGCCGTGATCATGCAGTGGGTGATCTGTTTATCGTTCGGAATCGGTGGCGTCTGGGCGGTGTTCAATCTCGGGCGCAGCCTGCTGCGCGGCGAACGCTTCAGCGGCTTCCAGGTGCTGATGCTCGGCACCTGGACCGCCACCTGGCAGGACCCGACGCTGAACCTGTTCCGCCCCATCTTCGTCTACAACTCGCACTACTGGAATCGCGGTTCGTGGTCGGAGTTCGTACCGTTCTGGATGAGCCCGAACGGCTCGAAGATGCCCGAGCCGATCTTCTGGCAAATGGGCTGCTACATCATCATGCAGCCGCAGCTCGTGCTGTTCACGATGGGCGTCATCTACGCATTGCGGCGGCGCTGTCCGCAGCTCGGTCTCGCGAGCACGCTGCTGATCGCGCTCGTTGCCTGCGGTGCGTTCAACACACTCAACGAGCTCGTGCTGGTCTTCGGCGAAGTCTTCGCCTATCCCGGTGTCGTACATGACTGGAGCCTGTTCCCGGGCACGCAGTATCAGTATCCGGTTTATGAAGGCTTTCTATGGGCGATCGGCACTACGGCCTGCGCCGCACTGTTCTGCTTTCCCGATGCGAACGGACACACGCTGGTGGAGCGTTCGATCGGCAAGCTGCAACTGAGTACGCGCAAGGAGAATCTGCTACGTGTACTCGCGGCAGGCGGCTTCATCAACATCGCGCTGTTCTTCTACATCTTCTGCTGCCTGCTGATTTCGACGCACATCGACACCTGGCCCGAACTGCCGAGCTACTTCAGCTCGGGCATCTGCGGCGAAGGCACAGGCTATCCGTGTCCGACCAAGGGCGCCGCGATTCCTACCGTCCAGATGGCGCCTGATCTCAATCTAAGCCGTCCTTAGTTCTTTTTCCGGAGAGTACCGAGATGAACATCTCCACCGAGTGGAGCGGCACCGTATTGCCCGAACGTCA
>Ga0172372_10006690_pt1 | contig 15683 bp, 10 predicted proteins | sample LakKiv5m_2_FD_114544 | JGI IMG/M metagenome (GOLD analysis project Ga0172372, IMG submission 114544) | Freshwater microbial communities from Kabuno Bay, South-Kivu, Congo - kab_092012_9.5m | ecosystem: Environmental > Aquatic > Freshwater > Lake | place: Democratic Republic of the Congo...
CGGTCGTGCGGCGGTTGCTGGCGCATGCCTCGGTCCGCCCGATCGGCCTGGGCGCGCGCGACACGCTACGGCTGGAAGCGGGGCTGCCGCTGCATGGCAACGACATCGGGCCCGATGTGTCGCCGATCGAAGCGGGCCTCAACTTTGCAATCGCGCGCAGCCGCCGCACGGGCGGCGCGCACGCGGGGCATTTCCCAGGAGCCGGGCCCATCCTCGAACAACTGGAGCACGGCGCGCATCGCAAACGCATCGCACTGATTGCGCAGGACCCCGTGCCCATCCGCGCCGGCGCCGAGATCGTCGACGCCGCCACCGGCGCTCGGGTTGGGTCGGTCACCAGCGGTACGGTATCGCCCACGCTGGGCCAACCGGTCATGCTGGCCCGGGCAGACAGCCAAGCGCTTTCAGCGGTCGGCCCGGAGGGCTTGCGGGCAGTGGTGCGCCAGCATCAGATCCCGGTTGTGGAAGCGAAGCTCCCCTTCGTGCCCAAGCGTTACAAGCGCCGCGCCACGGGCTGAGCCTGCGGGCTGCTTACTGGCCGCGGGACGGCCTGAAGATCTTCCCCGGATTCAGCAAGCCCGCCGGGTCGAGCGCATGCTTGATCCGGCGCATCAGATCGATTGCATCCTCGCCCAGTTCTTCTTCGAGAAAGCCGATCTTGTGCAGGCCCACCCCATGCTCGCCGGTGCAGGTCCCCTGCATCGACAGCGCCAGCCGGACGATCTGATCGTTCAGGCGCTCGGCTTCTTCGATTTCGGCCGAATTGGTGGGATCGATCAACAAGACCGCATGAAAATTGCCATCGCCCACGTGCCCCAGCAGCATGGTTGGAAAGGATGCCGTGTCAAGAATGCGGCGGGCCCCGTTGATCGAATCGGCCAGGCGGGAAATGGGTACGCAGGTGTCCGTTGATACGGCTCGTCCACCCGGACGCACCTGCAGGCAGGCGAAATAGGCCTTGTGCCGGGCCTCCCAGAGGCGGGTGCGATCCTCGGCACGCGTGGCCCACTCGAAATCCTGACCACCGTGCTCGCGCGCCAGCGCCTGCACGATTTCCGCCTGCTCGCGCACGCTGTCAGTGGACCCGTGAAACTCGAAAAAGAGGGTGGGCGCCTCGCGCAGCGTCGTGCCGTTATAGGCATTGATTGCACGGATCGTGTGCTCGCACAGATACTCGCTGCGCGCGATCGGCACACCGATCTGAATGGTTTCGATGACCGTACGCACCGCGGAATCGAGGCTTGGAAAGTTGACCACTGCGGCCGACATCGCTTCGGGCAGCGGATAGAGCTTGACGGTGACCTCGGTGATCACGCCCAGGGTTCCCTCGGAGCCGATGAAGAGCCGCGTGAGGTCGTAGCCGGCCGAGCTCTTCTTGGCGCGCTGCGCGGTACGGATGACCTTGCCCTCGGCGGTCACCACCGTCAGCGCGAGGACGTTCTCACGCATGGTGCCGTAACGCACGGCGTTGGTCCCCGACGCACGCGTGGCACACATGCCGCCCAGACTGGCATCCGCACCGGGGTCGATCGGGAAAAACAATCCGCTGGATTTCAGCGCCTCGTTCAGCTGCTTGCGGGTGACACCCGCCTGGACAGTGGCCGTCAGATCTTCGGCATCGATCCGCAGCACCTGATTCATGCCGGACAGATCAATCGAAATACCACCCTGGACCGCCAGCAAGTGGCCCTCGAGCGATGAGCCCACCCCAAACGGGATCACCGGTACGCCGTGCGACGCGCAGTCCCGGACCGCGGCGACCACCTCATCGGTCGAGTGGGCAAAAACCACACCATCGGGCGGGGTGAGTGGAAAAGGGGACTCGTCTCGGCCGTGATGATCCCGAACCGCCTGGGCGGTGCTGAAACGATCGGCAAACCGGGCTCGAAGCGAATCGACGAGGGCGGCCGGCAAGGGCTTGGGCATGAAGCCTGAATGGTCGAACGGTGCGTTCATAGTGAGATGAATTGTAGCGGCGCGGCGCACGCCGCGATAGCCCGGTCACCGCCCGCGCATTCGGGCAGCAGACCGCGCGGGTATACGGGATCGGCCTGATCCTCGATAATGACAAGGTGATTGCACACGATCCCTCCACGCTTGCAGCGTATTCGTCCGAAACCGATCGGGTACCGGACTCGACGCGCGCGCCCACGCCGCGACTTTCGCTGCGTGCCTTGTGCAAGGCCTGGCCCTCGGTCCTGGCCAACGACCGGGTCGACCTGGACGTGGCGCCCGGCGAAATCCACGCGGTGCTCGGTGAAAACGGCGCGGGCAAATCGACGCTGGTCAAGATCATTTACGGTGTGATCCAGGCCGATTCAGGCGAAATCCTCTGGGAGGGCCGGCCGGTCCGTATCCCGAATCCTGCGGCAGCGCGGGCGCTGGGCATCGGCATGGTGTTCCAGCATTTTTCGCTGTTCGAGACCTTGACGGTGGCCGAGAACATCGTGCTGGGACTGGGCACGCGCACACCGATCGCCGCGCTGTCCGAACGCATCGTCGACACCTCCAGGCAGTACGGGCTCGCAATCGACCCGCGCCGCTACATTCATGAGTTGTCGGTCGGCGAGCGTCAGCGCGTCGAGATCGTTCGCTGCCTGCTGCAGTCGCCCAGGCTGCTGATCATGGACGAGCCCACCTCGGTCTTGCCGCCGCAACTGGTCGCGCCCTTGTTCGATACGCTGCGCGCAATCGCCGCAAATGGATGCAGCATTCTCTACATCAGCCACAAGCTCGAGGAAATCCGCGCACTCTGCGAGCGTGCGACGGTGATGCGTGCCGGTCGCGTCACCACCACCTGCCGGCCCGCCGAGCATCGTGCGGACGAACTCGCAGAAATGATGATCGGTCGCGAACTCCCACAGGTCACACGCACAGCCGCTGCGGCGCGTCCCGATCGGGTCCTTCAGGTTCGCTCACTGACGCTTCCGGCCGTCCATCAACACGGCACCCGACTGGACGCAATCGACCTGGAGCTTCGGGCGGGCGAGATTCTCGGGATCGCCGGCATCTCCGGCAATGGCCAGGGCGAACTGCTCGACGCACTCAGCGGCGAGCGCCTGGCTGCGCAGGACGAATCGATCGAGCTGTGCGGTCAGGCGGTCGGTCGGGTCGACGTCCAGGGCCGACGCGCGCTGGGGCTTGCCACGGTTGTCGAAGAGCGGCTCGGTCGCGGCGCAGTTCCCAGCCTGAGCCTTTCGCAGAACGCGCTCCTGACAGCGCACCGCCAGGCCCTGGTCCGCCCAGGTGGGCTGATCGATCGATCGGGCCTCAGGCGCTTTACCGAGCGCTGCATTGCGCAGTTCTCGGTCCGTTGCAGTGGGCCCGAATCGGCCGCGCAATCACTGTCCGGAGGCAACCTGCAGCGCTTCATCGTGGGTCGGGAATTGCTTCAGGCTCCCCGTGTGCTGCTGATTGCGCAACCCACCTGGGGCGTGGATGTGGGGGCGGCGGCCTTTATCCGGCAATCCCTGCTGGATCTGCGCGAACGCGGCGCCGGTGTGCTCCTCATTTCAGACGATCTGGACGAACTGTTCGAAATCTCGGATCGGATTGCGGTCATTGCGGGAGGGCGACTGGCGCCTGCGCGACCGGCCGCCTCGACCGATGCCGCCGAAATCGGCCTTCTGATGGCGGGCGCCTGACCATGCGCGGTCTCCCAAGACTCGAGCCCCGCGCACGAACCGCCCACTGGATGCGGATCGTCTCGCCGGTTCTGGCCGCCGTCCTGACCGCACTGTGCGGTCTGGCGCTCTTTGCTGCTCTGGGCAAGGATCCGGTCGCCGCGTTCAAGGTGTTTTTCTTCAACCCGGTCAAAGACCTCTATGGCGTCAGCGAGCTCTTTCTCAAGGCCACCCCACTCCTCCTGATCGCAATGGGGCTGGCCGTTGGTTTTCGCGCCAATGTCTGGAACATCGGTGCCGAAGGACAGTACATCCTCGGCGCGATCGCGGGCGCAGGGGTCGCGTTGGCCTTCGATCAGCGTTTGCCGGCGGTGGTGCTGCTGCCCACCCTGTTCATCGCCGGCGCACTGGGGGGGATGGCCTGGGCAGCGATCCCCGCATGGTTGCGCACCCGCTTCAATGCCAACGAAATCCTGGTCTCGCTGATGCTGGTCTACGTGGCGCAACTGCTGGTGTCGTGGCTCGTTCACGGCCCCTGGAAAGACCCGCAGGGCTTCAACTTTCCGCAAACCCGCATGTTCGAAGCCGCAGCCGTGTTGCCGCAGATCGTCGAGGGCACCCGGCTCACCCACACCTTCCCGCTCGCCATCGTTGCGCTGGCGGCCGGGCACCTGTTCCTGAATCGAAGCTTCATCGGATATCAACTCCAGGTGGTTGGGCTGGCGCCGCCCGCGGCACAGCATGCAGGCTTTCCGATCCGTCGGGCAATCTGGATCGGGCTGCTCGCCGGGGGCGCGATGGCGGGGGTGGCGGGCGTGTCGGAGGTCGCCGGGCCGATGGGACAACTGACCGAACATGTCGCCAACCATTACGGCTTTGCCGCCATCATCGTGGCCTTCCTGGGGCGATTGCATCCAGTTGGCATCCTGTTTGCCAGCCTGCTGATGGCGCTCCTCTACCTGGGCGGCGAACAAGCCCAGCAATATCTGGGGCTACCGGCTGCGGTGGCCAAGGTCTTTCAGGGCATGCTGCTGTTTTTCCTGCTTGCCACCGATGTGCTCGCCCAGTACCGGATCCGATGGGGGCTCAGCCCGCTTCGGCCAGGGGAACGCTGAAGCATGGCCGGTATCGATCTCGCCAGTGCACTGATCGCCGCAGCGATCTTTGCCGGAACGCCGCTTCTGATCGTCGCGCTGGGCGAACTGATCACCGAACGCTCGGGCGTGCTGAATCTGGGCGCGGAAGGCATGATGGCGATGGGTGCGATCGCGGGCTTCGCTGCGGCCTACCATTCTGGCAGCGCAGTACTCGCAGTCCTCGCGGGCGCGTTGGCAGGTATCGCCTGTGCGCTGATTTTCGGACTGCTCGCGATCAGTCTCCTGGCCAATCAGGTGGCGTGCGGGTTGGCCCTGTCGATTTTTGGCGTGGGGCTCGCAGCCTTTGTCGGCAAACCCTACGAGGCCTTGTCGCTGACCGCCGTGCCGGCCTGGCCCTTGCCCGTCCTGTCTGACATCCCCCTGGTCGGACCCGCGCTCTTTCAGCATCCACCGATCGTCTACGTGTCGTGGCTGCTCCTTGCCGCGGTGATCATTTTTCTGCACCACACACGAGCCGGGCTGGTCCTGCGGGCGATCGGCGAGTCCCCTGCGGTTGCCCACCAGAGCGGCTATCCGGTAATCGCCGTTCGCTATCTGGCGACGATTTTCGGCGGAGCAATGGCTGGGGTGGGCGGCGCCTTCCTGTCCGTGTTCTACACCCCGCTATGGGCCGAGGGTATGGTGGCCGGCCGGGGATGGATCGCTCTGGCACTGGTTGTTTTTGCAACCTGGCGCCCCGCCCGGGTATTGCTGGGCGCCTACCTGTTCGGTGGCATGCTGATTGCGCAGTTATTCGTGCAAGGCTCGGGCCTCGAATGGGATATTCCATCCCAGTGGCTGTCTGCCTTGCCTTATCTGACCACCATCGTTGTACTCGTGCTGATCTCGCGCCGCCCCGAACTGATCCGGCTCAATTCGCCGGTCTCACTTGGGCGCGTCTGGCGGCCCGACAACTGAGTGTGCCCGTCTGATCCCGATCCACCCACCCCGCATCAACGAAGAAAGGACCCCTGCAATGACCTCCCGTCGTAACCTGATCCAACAGGCCGCCGGCCTGACCGGCGCATCGATGCTGCCTTTTGCGGCTCAAGCGCAAAACGCGGGCCCCATCAAGGTCGGCTATGTCTACGTCAGTCCGATCGGCGATGCCGGCTGGACCTTCCAGCACGATCTGGGTCGTCGCGAAATGGAAAAGAGCCTGGGCGCCAAGGTTCAAACCCGTTTCATCGAGAGCGTGCCCGAGGGCGCCGACGCAGAGCGTGTGATTCGTGAACTCGCGCAGAGTGGACACAGCGTGATTTTCGGAACGAGTTTTGGCTACATGAATTTCATGGAGCGGGTCGCGAAGCAGTTCCCGAAAGTCGCCTTCGTTCATGCCACTGGCTACAAGCGCGGCCCCAACCTCGGCACCTACAACGCCCGTTTCTACGAGGGCCGCTATCTGACAGGCCTGGTGGCGGGTCGCATGACTCAGTCCAATATCCTCGGCTATGTGGCGGCCTTCCCGATCCCCGAAGTGCTGCAGGGCATCAACGCCTTCACGATGGCTGCGCGCAGCATCAACCCAAAAGTCGAGGTCCGCGTGGTCTGGGTCAACTCATGGTACGACCCGGGCAAGGAACGCGACGCCGCCAACACCCTGATGGCGCAGGGCGCGGACGTGGTCACGCACCACACTGACTCGACGGCCGTTGTGCAGGCCGCCCAGGAGCGGGGCCGCTACGCAATCGGTTACCACTCGGACATGTCCAAATATGGCGCGAAGGCCCACCTGACCGCCGCCACCCATCACTGGGGCGCCTACTACATCCGCACCATCAACGAGGCCATCGCCGGCTCCTGGAAACCCGGCAGCCTCTGGGGCGGCTTCAAGGAAGGCATGGTCAAGCTCGCACCGCTCAACCCAGCCGTGCCGGGCGATGTCCGGGAGCGGATCGCCAAAATCGAGGCCGACCTGACGGCCGGCAAATTCCATCCGTTCAGCGGGTCGATTCTCGATCAGGACGGCAAGGAGCGACTGGGCGCTGGCAAGACCATGGACGACAACACCTTGAACAGCATGGACTACTACGTTCAGGGCGTGGCCAGCCGCCTGCCCAAGAAGTAAGCCAGTCGAATGGGACTCCGACTGACCGCCATCGTCACCCGCACGGGCGACGATGGCAGTACTGGCCTGGGTGACGGCAGCCGGACCCGCAAGGACAGCTTGCGGGTCACGGCGCTCGGCGAGGTGGACGAGTTGAACTCGTCGATCGGACTGCTGCGGGCCGAACCCCTCCCCGAGGGCCTGGACGAGACCTTCCTGGCGATCCAGCATGACCTGTTCGACCTGGGCGGCGAACTGGCTGTGCCGGGCTACCAGGCGGTCGGTGAGGCACACGTACTGCGCCTTGACCAGTGGCTGGCCGAGCACAATGCAAATCTGCCGCGTCTGGCCGAATTCATCCTGCCCGGGGGGTCCAGGCCTGCGGCGCTTGCCCACGTCTGCCGCACCGTGTGTCGTCGTGCCGAGCGCAGCGTCGTCGCTTTGTCCGCGCACGAAGCCGTGCGCCCGGAAATCGGCCAGTACCTCAATCGGCTGTCCGATTTGCTGTTCGTACTTGCTCGAGTCCTGAACCGTGCGGACGGGGGTCAGGATGTGCTCTGGCAACCCGGTCGATTCCGGACCAGCGGACCGCCCTCTACGACTTGACCACCGCCTGCCGCGCGATGTCGCAATCGGGGCCCCTACCAGGGCCCCGCGCGCGACGGCGCTCAGACGGCGGCTTGCTCCCTCAAGCGACGGGCGCGTACCGAATCGGCCAGGCCGGCGAGTAATGTGACGCTCTCATCCCAGCCAATACATCCGTCTGTGATGCTCTGTCCGTAGGTGAGCGGCGTACCGGGCTTCAGATCCTGGCGACCAGCAACCAGGTGGCTTTCAACCATCACGCCAAAGATTCTCTGCTCGCCTGCGGCGATCTGTGCGCCGACGTCGGCGATGACACCGACCTGGTTTTCAGGCTTTTTCTGACTGTTGCCGTGGCTCGCGTCGATCATCAGTCGGCACGCCTGTCCTGAGGAGGCCGCCTCGCGGCAGGCGGCATTGACACTCTCCACATCGTAGTTGGGCGCTTTACCCCCACGCAGGATGACGTGACAATCCTCATTGCCATTGGTTGAAACAATCGCCGAATAGCCGCCCTTTGTGACCGAGAGGAAATGATGCGGCTGGGACGCCGCCTTGATCGCATCCAGCGCAATCTTGAGATTGCCGTCGGTGCCATTCTTGAAACCCACCGGGCATGACAAACCAGAGGCCAACTCGCGATGGACCTGCGACTCGGTGGTCCGCGCACCGATTGCGCCCCAGGCGATCAGATCAGCGAAATACTGGGGGCTGATCATGTCGAGGAATTCGCTGCCGGCCGGTACACCCAACTCGTTGATATCACGAAGCAACTCGCGCGCGAGACGGAGGCCCTTGTTGATCTCGAAACTGTTGTCCAGATCGGGGTCGTTGATCAGCCCCTTCCAGCCGACGGTGGTGCGGGGTTTTTCGAAGTAAACCCGCATCACGATTTCCAGCTCACCGGCATGCCTGACACGCTCTTCGAGCAGACGATTTGCATACTCGCGCGCGGCAGCCGGATCGTGGATCGAGCAGGGCCCGATCACGACCAGCAATCGGTCATCCATCCCGTGCAGGATCCTGTGAATCGCCTGCCGCGATCCCGACACGACGCCCGAGACCCGTTCGGTCGCAGGCAGTTCACGCAACAAATGGGCCGGCGGGGCCAGCTCCCGGTAACCGCGAATCCGGGTGTCGTCAGTACTGTCGGGCATCATGGGCTCCAGAAAGTCAGGGCGAGGGCAGGCGATCAGATCACCTGCCCATGAAAAACAAAACCGCCGGGTGTCTAGGCCGGCGGTCTGGTTCGGATGGGCTTGGCTCGATCAGCAAACACGCTCCCGACTCAGTCCGCCAGAGGGCGGAAAGCCGTAATAGAACGTAAAGCCGAAGCAGCGATTTCCCTTCATCCGGAAAGTGTATCTGCGATGAAGCCCGTCGCGCAAGCCTTTTCGAATGGGGGAGTCGGCTACGCGACCCAACGGGGCTCGGGGCCAGACCCGTGTCAGCTCGCCGTGCCGCCGACCGTCAGACCCTCGATCCGCAAGGTCGGTTGCCCGACCCCCACCGGCACGCTCTGTCCGTCCTTGCCGCAGACGCCCACGCCAGAGTCGAGCCGCAGGTCGTTGCCAATCATCGAGATCTGTTTCAAGGATTCTGGGCCGTTGCCGATCAGGGTCGCGCCTTTGACGGGGTACTGGAGCTTGCCCCCCTCAACCCACCAGGCCTCCGAGGCGGAGAACACGAACTTGCCGTTGGTGATGTCGACCTGACCGCCCCCGAAGTTGACCGCATAGAGCCCGCGGTCAATGGACTCGATGATCTCGGCCGGATCGTGTGCGCCCGCCAGCATGAAGGTGTTGGTCATGCGCGGCATCGGCAGATGCGCGAACGACTCCCGACGCCCATTGCCCGTGACGGGCACCTTGGACAGCCGAGCATTGAGGCTGTCCTGCAGATAACCGCGCAGGATGCCGTCCTCGATCAGGGTGTTGCGACGGGTGGGATGGCCTTCATCGTCGATGTTGAGCGAGCCACGCCGACCCGCGATCGTCCCGTCGTCGATGACGGTGACGCCCGGCGCAGCCACCCGCTGCCCGATTCGTCCGGAAAAGACCGACGAACCCTTGCGGTTGAAATCGCCCTCAAGACCATGACCGACCGCCTCGTGCAACAGAACGCCGGGCCAGCCCGATCCGAGTACGACGGTCATGGTGCCTGCAGGAGCGGGGCGCGCCTCAAGGTTGGTCAGCGCCGCGTGAACGGCCTCGCTGACGTAACGGTCGAGAGTGGCCTCGTCGAACAAACTGATGTCAGCCCGGCCGCCGCCGCCGCTGTGGCCCTGCTCGCGCCGCCCGCCCTGCTCGGCAATCACGCTCAAGGACAATCTGACGAGCGGCCGGACATCGGCTGCAATCAAGCCGTCTGCCCGGGCCACCAGCACCACGTCGTATTCGGCGGCAAGGCCCGCCATCACCTGAACGATTCGGGGATCGCGCGCCCGGGCCGCCCGCTCGACCCGCTCGAGCAGCGCGACCTTGGCGGCCGCGTCGAGCGAGGCGATCGGGTCATCGGGTGCATACAAATGGTGGCCACCGGATTGCTTCATCCGGCCCGCAAGTTTCATGCGGCCGGCGCCACGCCGGGCGATGGTACGCGTGGCGCGCGCGGCCGATAGCAGGGCTTCCTCGCTGATCTCATCCGAGTAGGCGAACGCAGTACGGTCACCGGTGACCGCACGCACCCCGACCCCGCGATCGATCGAAAAGTTGCCGGATTTGACGATGCCTTCTTCGAGACTCCAGCCCTCGCTGCGCGTGAACTGGAAATAGAGGTCGGCATAATCGACGCGATGTTGAAAGATTTCGCCCAGCACACGCTGGAGCTTCGCTTCGTCCAGACCGTGGGGTTCGAGCAGAAGCGAACGGCCAATCGCAAGGTGATCAAGAGCGATGTCGGAGACTTTCATAGGTCGGTGCGGCAAGCGAGGCAAACGGAACCCCATCCTACATGACACGGTGCGCGAGTGCCGGCAGACCCGTTCGCACATCATTGATTCGGGATGGGTCGAGCACGGCCCCGATCACGCCCTCGCCGTCCTCTTTGCGCTGAGCGATCACATCGCCCCAGGGATCAATGATGGCCGAGTGGCCCCAGGTCTTGCGTCCGTTCGGATGGCGCCCGCCCTGAGCGGGAGCCAGCACCCAGCATTGGTTCTCGACGGCCCGCGCACGCAGCAACAGGTCCCAGTGCGCCGCGCCCGTTCGTGCGGTGAAGGACGAAGGCACGACCAGCAGATCCACCGGAGCCAGGGCGCGATAGAGTTCAGGGAAACGCAGGTCGTAGCAAATCGACAGGCCGACGCGCCAGGGTCGCCCCAGCCGGGGCCCATCGCAATCGACCACAACAGGGGTCCGGCCCGGCTCGATGGTTGCCGCCTCGTCGAAGCGCTCGGGTCCACGGGTCAGGCTGAACAAATGAATCTTGTCGTAGCGAGCCCGGCGCCGACCGTCTGGTCCGTACACCAGGCAGGCATTGGCGACTCGGCCAGGATGACCGCAGGCGATCGGCGTGCTGCCCCCAAACAGCCAGACGCCATGGTGCGCAGCCTGATCCGCCAGAAATTGCTGGACGGGTCCCGCACCATCCTGCTCACGCACGAACACCTTGTCAGTTTCGCGATCGCCGAAAATCGAAAAATACTCGGGCAAGGCGATCAGTTGAGCGCCGCCCTGGACAGCCTGCTCGATCAGCCGTGCGGCCGCCTCGAGATTGTCACCCACGTGGGGCCCGGACACCATCTGGATCGCCGCTACGCCGAGCGGCAACGCTTCAACCGTTTCAGTCATCGCTTCTCTTGCCTGGCAGAGGAATACCGACGCGAAGTGTGTCAGGAAATGGCGTCGACTGTCGTCGAGCGGGCGTCGCGATTCAGGGGGCCGGTTGCTCGACGCGCGGCCGGGCCTTTTCAATCACGGTGGGATCCGCCCAGGAGCCCGCGACCTCGTACTCGTAACTGAACAACTCCTGAAGCGGCTTTCTGAGCGCAAGTTGAGCCAGGAACGAGCCCAGCCCCACTGCAGGATTGGCCACCGCGGCGTAGGCCAGCGAGGCCAGTCCGGCATTCATCTCGGGACGGACACGAACCCGAAGATCCTGGGTCTCGGCAGCCAGGTCTGCCGCCCCGCGAATTTCGACGAGCGCCTGTACGCCGCGCATCCGGAAATCCTCAGTTCGAGCAATGCCGCCCGCGAGGCTCGCCGCTCCGCGGATTTCGTCAAAGGCAAAGCCCTCGGCGATCAGGTCACGGAAATCCAGGCTCAGGCGACGCGGCAAGGACTGCAGGTTCAGCACACCGATCAATTTTGCGATGCCTGGCTCGGTCTTCAGGAACTGCCCGCGCCGCAACTCCACATCGAGCCAACCCGACATGCTGGGGTAGTCGATCGACATCGGCGTACCACGCCACGCCATTCGCCCAGACAGGCGGCCGACGCCCCCGGACAGCGCCCCCTTGATCCCAAACGTGGACAACACCCGGCCGGGGTCGGTCAGGCTCAGCACAAAGTCGAGTTCGGTGCCCGATGGCAGGCCGGTCGCCTCCGACCCGCCAGACAAGCGGGGCGGACGCCAGCTTCCCGATGCGGTCAAGCGGCCGCCCGGATGCGAGAGTTCCAGTCGATCCAGCCGCCAGAATGCACCCTCGCCCGACGCCGGTTCGACATTGACTGCTGCAAGACGCAGCCCCCCCAGCTCGCGACCGCCCAGCACCAGGCGGTCCGCCTCGATATCGAGCGCAGGCAAGCGCGAAGTCGGACGATCGTCCGGCGCGTCATGAGACTCGGCGATGGGGCGCGACGGCAGCTCGAGGCGCGTAAAACGACCGGTGACCCGACCCTCGACGGCCGCATCAGAGGGGAGACTCCAGTCGATCCGGCCCTCCAGTTCGGTGGTCCGTACCCGGAATCGCCAGCTCTCAGGACTTTTTTCCCCGGTCAGGTCCACATCGGCAAATGTACGGCCCGCTAGCTTGATCTGCCCCGCGTGGAGCGTCACACGGTCCGCGAAACCGGGCGGTACAGCGGCCTGCCGAGGATCGCCCTCGCTTGAGCGCAGGCTTGCGGGCGGAGGGTCCAGACGAGCCAACACAGCGCGCCAGGCGTCCAGATCCAGCTGGGGGACTCGAGCGGTCACCGCGAACCCACGATCAAGATGTTCGAGAGGCTGCCCGCCCACGGACAGGCTACCCCGCACGAATTCGTACTGATCGGTCGAGGGATCGAGCTCGCGGTCCGTGTGCAGCACCACGTCATCTCGCAGCCTCAGTCGCAAGGACTCGGTCGCCGCACGGTTGCCCGAAAGTGGACTCTGCGCACGGGTGCGGCGCCATTCGAGTCGAAGGGGCCAGCGTGCACCGGCCTCCTTGGCGAGGGGCTGGGGTAAGCGGCTACTGAGACCAGAAAGCTCAGAGACCAATTCGAGCACGGTTTCTTCGCGCCCTGCTTCGATGTCCAGGCGGTAATCGCTCAGACCCTGAATCTCGCCGGATCGCTGCCCAGCCAACCAATGCTCGATCGAAGTCGCCTCGGCGCGACCGGTCGCCTCGATCCGCAGCCGCCGATCGCGCCCCATCCGCGCCAGCGCCTGCACCGATCCGCCGAGCAGTTGCCCATTGATATTGCGGATCTCGAACTGGTCGTGGCCAAAGTGGATCTGCGCCGCCATTGCGCTGATCGGCGGAATGCCCAAACCCCAGGTCAGCTGACCGTCGGACAGGTTGATCACGCCCGAATAGCGCGGCGGGCGCGGCCGAGCCAGCGACAGATCGAGCGAGAGAGCCAGTTTTGCCCGCCCCTGAAGGCCGAACGCGGATACGGCCGGATCGATCTGCTGCCGCAAAGGGGTCTGGTCGAGGTAGGCGAGCATGCTGGCCGCATCGCCCTCGCCCTGACCCTGAATGATCAGATCGGGATTGCGGAAATCGTCGATCCGCGCGGTAATCCCTTTGAGTGCAAGCCCGCGCGTTTGCGCGCGATCCGCAGTAATGAGCATACCCGCCCGATCGAAACGAAGTGTCGCCTCGATCGCATCCAGTTCAGGCCAGTCCGGCGCAAATTTCAGGGCGGCGCGGTCGACCTGGCTTTCAACCAGGAATTCGCCCCGGCTGGGGTCTCTGAACGGAAAATCCCTGAGATCTCCTCGGACCACGAATCGGGTATCGCCAGACTGGCCTCCCCGTACCGCAGCCTCGACCCACTGGCGCACCGATGCATCGACAGCGAGCGGCAGATAGCGCGCCACCCGGGCACCACTTGCTCGCGATAACTGACCACGCATATCGACGGCCCCCGGCCCGCCCGTGGCAGGCAAGCTGTAACGGCCATCGATCTCCCCGGAAAAGTCAGGATTGGCCAACTTGAGGGCATTGAACTTCAACTCGAAGGTGCCCGGCTCGGTTGGGACGGGATCGTTGACGGGGCCCAGCGACCAGTCCAGGACGCCCGACAAGGTATTGAGGCTGACAGTCGGCTGCGCGAAAAGGCCCGGCACATCCAGCTGCACCTGTTTTGAATCCAGCCAGGCCCGCCCGCCCTGATGCCCGATCAATGCCCGCCCGGTCAGATTCGTGAAGCTGGGCCAGCGTGCGACCAGGGAGGGCCGCCGCGATGGGGCCCGCCGGAGACTCAATCCCTGGAAATCCGCCCGTATGGTGTAGGTGGCACCCGTCTCGCCCCTTCGCCAGTCGACCCCCACCGAATCGACCTTTCCGGATGCCCGCCACGGCGAAATCTGCCGCATCAGCCCATCGGGCAAGGGCAGGCGCTGAGCCGCTGACCAGAGGGCGCCCGCATCAAAACTCTTCGCAGACAGCGACAGCTCGACGGGCTGAAGACCAACCGAATCCAGAACGACCCGTTGCGGTCCACCATCGAGCGCGATCGTCAGGCCCCGACCGTCGCTCGCCCTGAAGTGGTCGATCTCGACTTCGACCAGAGGCCCCAGACCGCGCCGCGCCGCAGCTTCAAGGCTCAATTCGCGAAGCGGCAGCATGCGCTCAGCAACGGCGAGATTGATCGCCTCGGCCCGGGCCTTCACCAGCAAATCACGCCACTCGCCCTCAGCGAATTCAGCCCAGAGCATCAGCGCCCCGCGACCACCGCGTATCGCATCGGCCCAAGCCGGTCGGTTCGGCCATGCCGCCCATTCACGCGCGAGTTCATGCCACTCGACCGCATCGGCCTGCAAGTGAATTTCGCCACGCATGCCACGCGGATCGAACCCCTGAACGACCGCAGGACGCTGCGCATCGACCCGAAGCGTGAGGCCTTGGGCTACCCGATCAAGCGCAGGCACCTCCAGCGCAAGCTGCAGCCGCCCCGCTTTCGAGGTCGCGAGATTGAACCCGATGTTCTCCAGTCGCCGCTCCTGCCGGGTGACGCGATCGACCCAATCGATCGTCAGTTCGTGCAGGGTGACCTGTCGGGTATCCAGCAACCAGCCCCAGGAGCGCGGGACCTGCCCAGTGTGGCCCAAGTCGATCAAAGTCCCTGCAACAATCCAGCGCCCGGGCTCGAGTCGCTCGAGCGCGAGCTGCGGCGCATCGATCTCGAGGCGATCGAGTTGCAGTCGGCCGGTCAGCAGGGCACGGATCGAAAGCGTTGCCTCGACCGACCGGGCAGAAGCCACCGAAGTGTGCCCGGGGACGCGGACCCGCAGCCCCTGAACGGCCAGCGTGGGACGCCCGGCACTGAAGCCGGGTTCGAGTCGCTCCACGGTGACCTGGGCCTCAAGCTGATTGGACAACCAGCCCTCGAGTTCCGGCCGCCATCGGTCAAGCGCCGGCCACAGGGAAAATCGAATGGCCAGGAATCCGATCACCGACAGGACGGCAAGGATCGCCGCGACCGTCAGCGCAAGCGATGTCAGCCGTCCAGCCCAACCCGGCCCCGACGCCGATCCGGCAGATTCAAATCGCGCGCCAGCGGTCGGCCCAACCCCTGGGGCAGAGTCGGCGACGATGGGCGAGAGGGGATCGAGCTGCGACAATGTCCGGCGCCTCAGGGTGCTTCGCGATGTTCGAGCAGTCTCGCACAGCGGGTTCGATGCACACCCCCTGCGCACTCAGAACCTGAAAGGATAACCGCTCCATGACCTCGGCGACCGATTTCACAGCCCACGCACTCTCCCCATTTTTTGCGCGGTCGTTGGATGCCCTGGCCCGGCGCGCGGGTGACCCGGATTCGGTCTGGCGTCGGCTCGAGCATTTGATCGGGGTGCCGGTCCATGGCCAGCCGCTTCTGGATTTGTTCGCCGCGCATTTGCCGAAAATGGATGCCGCCAACCCCACCGACG
>Ga0172372_10006692_pt1 | contig 15682 bp, 14 predicted proteins | sample LakKiv5m_2_FD_114544 | JGI IMG/M metagenome (GOLD analysis project Ga0172372, IMG submission 114544) | Freshwater microbial communities from Kabuno Bay, South-Kivu, Congo - kab_092012_9.5m | ecosystem: Environmental > Aquatic > Freshwater > Lake | place: Democratic Republic of the Congo...
CGGTCGTCATCGTCCAGAAAACCCGCCACCTGCATCTCAGGGCTGTTGGCCATGGCCGCCACCAGCTGGCGCCCGGTGCTGCCGGCGCCGTAAATCAGCACCCTGGGCCGCGACGCGCGCTTCAAGATGCCCGCATACTCTTCGCCCAACCAGACCCGCGCCAGCGCGCGCGAGGCCCCCACCAGCAACAGCAACAGAATGGGCTGGATCAACCCCACCGTGCGCGGCACCCCCGCCACCCCAATGGCCGTGAAGATGGAGGCGTACAGCAGCCCGTAGACGCCCACCGCCCGCGCCACCGCCAGCAAGGCCGGCCAGCCGCTGTAGCGGAAGATGGCCCGGTACAGACCGGAGACGATGAAGATGGGCAGGGCCAGCGCCACCGAGGTGGCAGCGGCCCAACTCGCGCCACCACCCCAACCGCTGTGCTGGCTGAAGCTGATGAATTCGCCCAGACGTAGGTAATAGGCCAGCCAGACGGTGAGCACACATAAACCGAAGTCAACCAGGAGCGCGACGACGCGCTTGGCCGCGCGGGGAAGGGCGAGAACAGGGTTGGCCAACTTAAAAATAAATGGCTTCATAGCGTTTAGCTCCCTGAACCATCAAGAGAATTCGAGCCATTCTTCAATGTGACACACCGTCTCTTGCCAAAACTTTTAGCGCCGTCATCCACAATATCTTCAAATCGAACAGCAACGAGCGTCGTTGCAAATACTCCGCATCCAGTTTTGCCTTTTGAGGTATCGGTAACTCATCCCTGCCGTTCACCTGTGCCCATCCAGTCAGACCAGGCACCAGTTCGTGTACACCATTTTCTGTGCGCAAGACAATCAAATCATCCTGATTGAACAGTGCTGGTCGTGGACCCACGAAGCTCATGTCGCCCTTCAGGATGCTCCACAACTGGGGCAATTCGTCCAGGCTGGACTTGCGCAAAAAAGAGCCGATGGGTGTGAGCCATTGTTCAGGGTTTTGCAGCAAGTGTGTGGCCACCGCTGGGGTGTCGATGCGCATGCTGCGGAACTTGGGCATTTTGAAAATGCGGTTGTGGCGGCCCACACGGTCGGACCAATAAAGGACAGGTCCCGGGGAAGTCAAGCGCACGGCCAAGGCAATGAGGGCAACGGGCAGAGCCAGAAAACATGTGGCCAGCAGGGTGAGGATCAGATCAAACAGACGCTTCATGCCATTGTCCTGCGCGATTGCATCTGAAGACTCACAAGCCAAAACTCAAGCCGATCCATCAACGCCTCTCGGTCAAATTCATGCAAATACGTGGTCCTTGCGCGCAATCCCATTTCATTTCGCTGTTTGGACGTCATACGAGAAAGTGCCCACACCGAGCGGGCAAGGCCATCGGCATCGCCCGCAGCGCAGACTAACCCTGAGCCTGATTCAGAAATAACTTTGGCGCCCTCTCCGTTCAGCATGGCGACAAGAGGAATTCCGGTTGCCATGTAACTTTGGACCTTGCCTGGAATGGTCAACGCAAAAATCGGCTCATCCTTCAAAGTAACAAGCAGTGCATCTGCGTGACGGAAAAATGCTGGCATGCGCTCCAAGGGGAAACGCCCGAGTATGACCACCTGCTTCGTCAAATTACGTCGTTCGATCTCCGCGGCCACCCAGGTTGCTGCTCGCCCATCACCGACGATTAACCAACGAATAGCATGCTGTTCCCGCAAAATTTCGGCAGCCTGCAGGATAGACGGGAAGTCTTGCGCATCGCCAATGTTCCCGGCGAACATGACATTGAAACCATTCGGCACTACGGGAATCTCCGGTGCCGGCTCAACCGTCGTTTCCTGAAAAATCGATTCGGCCCAACTCGGGAAGTATTCCACTAGTTGCTCCGTGCCAGCATAGTGCTTTATGGCTGACACAAAGCTGTTGGACTGCGCCAATATCAGATCGCAACGCCGATAGATGAACGAGACCAGTCGCCCCACCATCGCCAGCATCCATTTTGAGCGAACCACGCCAACCGCGCTCAAAGTTTCCGGCCACAGATCCAACACCCACATCGCCATCGGTGCGCGCTTGATGGCTCGCAGCAGGACAGCAGGCAAGGCCGATGTTACGGGGGAGAGCTGATAGACGAAGATGGCGTCAAAATTCTGTCCGCGCAACTTCCATACGCCGGACATGCTGGCGCTAACCAAAAACGAGAGGTAATTCAGCAGCAGCCGCATAGTTCCACGACCACGCGCAAACATAGGCACCCGCACAATGCGTGCGCCAGCCCATTCAGCGTACCGTTGCGGCTCGGCACGAAACTCGGAATGCACCCGCCCCTCGGGATAGTTGGGAATGCCCGTCAAGACGGTGACCTCGTGCCCACGCCGCACCATCTCTGCCACCAGATCGTTGATGCGAAAATTTTCCGGCCAGAAATACTGCGATACGACCAACAGTCTCATGAATGGTCAGATCAGTATTTTTTCCACACGACCCGGTTCACGTAATCGGTGTAACTGTGGATGATGCGCAACACCTTGTCCGACACATTGGGCATGCTGTAGTCAGCCACTAGGCGCAGGCTGCGGTCGGCGCCACGCGGTTGCGTGGCCAAGATAGCCAGGCCTTGGTGTACGCGCTGCACCTCTAGGCCCACCATCATCACGGCAGCTTCCTCCATGCCTTCAGGGCGTTCGTGGGCTTCACGCAGGTTCAATGCCGGGAAGTTAAGGATGGACGATTCCTCATTGATCGTGCCGCTGTCAGAAAGCACAGCCCTGGCCTGCATTTGCAGGTTTACATAGTCGTAAAAACCAAGCGGCTTCATCAAATGGATCAAGGGGTGAAACGTTGCGTCAGTGGCGTCGACTCGCTTCTGGGTACGCGGGTGGGTCGATACCACCACCGGCAGGCCATGATCTTCAGCCACCGCATTCAGCACCGCCACCAGTTTGGTGAACGACTTATCGGATTCGATATTTTCCTCGCGGTGCGCACTGACCACAAAGTACTGCTCGGGCAGCAACCCCAGGCGGTTTAAAGCGTTGGAGGCCAATATTTGTGGAAGGTAGTGGTGCAACACCTCGTACATGGGGCTGCCGGTCTTGATAACTTGGTCGGGCGGCAGGCCCTCGCGCAGCAGGTAGTCGCGGGCAATGGTGCTGTAGGTGAGGTTGATGTCCGCCGTGTGGTCCACGATACGGCGGTTGGTTTCCTCGGGTACGCGCTGGTCAAAGCAGCGGTTGCCTGCTTCCATGTGGAAAATCGGCACCTTGCGGCGCTTGGCTGGAATCACCGACAAGCAACTGTTTGTATCGCCCAGAACCAACATGGCTTCGGGCTGCACTTTCGACAACACACCATCGACCGCAGTGATAATGTTGCCTATGGTGTTGGCCGCCCCCGTGCTGCCTTCTGCACTACCCAAAAAACAGTCGGGCTTGCGCACGCCCAGGTCGTCAAAAAACACCTGGTTCAGTTCGTAGTCGTAGTTCTGGCCGGTGTGCACCAGCACATGGTCGCAATGCACGTCCAGTGCGGCCAGTACGCGCGACAGGCGAATGATCTCGGGCCGCGTGCCCACGACCGACATGACTTTGAGTTTTTTCATGGTGGGGCTCACAGTGGGCAGGCAAATGTATCGGGACGCTGGCGGTCGAACACCTCGTTGGCCCAGAGCATCACGATCATTTCTTCAGCTCCGATGTTGGTGATGTCGTGGGTCCAACCAGGCACGGTTTCTACGACTTCAGCCTTCTCGCCGCTGGTGACCAACTCGTGGGTTTCGCCGCTGCTCACGTGGCGGAATCTGAAGCGAGCCTGCCCTTTGATGACGAGAAACTTCTCTGTCTTGCTGTGGTGGTAGTGTCCACCGCGTGTCACACCAGGGTGCGCAGTAAAGTAGCTGAACTGACCACAATCGGGGGTTTTCAGCATCTCGGTAAACACACCACGCGTATCGCTGTACATAGGCAACGTGTAGCCAAAAGCTTCAGGTGGCAAGTAACTCACGTAAGTGGCGTACAAGGCCCGTCCCAGGCCCGTACCCACCCGCTCAGTCATCAAGTTCTGTCGGCTTTCTTTAAATGACTGGATCAGGCATGCCACTTCACCCACAGTGGTGGTGTACTGCGGGGCCAGCACAGCAAAGCCATTGGCATCTAAGGCGGCATCTGCGCCATCCATCAACTGGATGAAGCGCTGCAATACATCGTCTACATGCACCAGGGTCAAGAGGGCCGCCGGGTCATTCACCTTGATGGGTAGGTCGCGCGCTACGTTGTGGCAAAACGTGGCGACGGCGGAGTTGTAATAGGGCTTGCACCATTTGCCAAACACGTTGGGCAGGCGGAACACATGCACTGGCACGCCGTGCGTGCGCTGCAGGGCAAACAGGGCATCTTCGGCCGCCCGTTTGCTCGCGCCATAGGGGTTGTCCTGTGCTGCCTGAGTGGATGACGAAAACACCACCGGCACCTTGCGGCCAGTGGCATCCGCCACACCAGCCAGCGCCTGGCACAACGCCAACGTCAAGCCAGTATTGCCGGCGGCAAACTCCGCCGGGTCTTCCGGGCGGTTGATGCCCGCCAAGTGGAACACAAATCCCACGCCATCTAGCAGATCGGGCAGTTCATCCACCGAATGTTCACGGGTGAAGCAAACCGCCTCCACGTCTTTGCGCTCGGCTAGGTGGAGCTGAAGGCTCTTACCAACGAAGCCGTTGGCACCGGTGATGAGTACTTTCAAGGAATCACTCCTCAGCCACGGCGTGTTCGCCACGCGCTATCTGTTGCATGAAGTCTAGCTTCAACAACAACTGCTTCATGCCCTCCACATCCAGACGCTGAGTGTTGTGTGAGTTGTAGTCCTCGCCATGAGCGGTATGGGTCAACCTTTGCTCGCCCTGATCAACAAACTTGGCGTAGTTCAAGTCTCGCCCATCGGCTGGTACGCGAAAATAGTTACCCATGTCTTGGGCAGTGGCCATTTCTTCACGGCTCAGCAGAGCTTCATACAGCTTTTCACCGTGACGAGTTCCTATGACATGAACTGGATGATTAGGCTTATTCATCAGTTGCAGAATGGCCTTGGCCAACACATCAACGGTCGAAGCCGGTGCCTTTTGCACAAAAATATCCCCATTATTGCCATGCTCAAACGCGTAAAGCACCAAGTCCACTGCATCGGCCAGCGTCATCATAAAGCGGGTCATGGATGGGTCAGTGATGGTGATGGGCTTGCCGCCAAACACCTGCTCCACAAATAACGGGATTACCGAGCCGCGCGACGCCATGACATTGCCGTAGCGGGTTCCACAGATCACTGTCCCGGTGCCCTCTAAATTTCGGCTGGCCGCCACCATGACCTTCTCCATCATGGCCTTGGAAATGCCCATGGCATTGATGGGGTAAACCGCCTTGTCGGTGCTCAAACACACCACGCGCTTGACTCCCGCAGCAATGGCGGCTTCGAGCACATTTTCGGTGCCCAATACATTGGTGTGCACCGCTTGCATGGGGTGAAACTCACAAGACGGCACCTGCTTGAGCGCAGCCGCGTGGAACACATAGTCCACCCCGCGCATGGCCTGCCGCACACTGCGCGGATCGCGCACGTCACCAATATAAAACTTGAGTTTGGCACTTTGGTAGCGCTTGCGCATGTCATCCTGCTTCTTTTCGTCGCGGCTGAGGATGCGGATCTCAGCAATGTCAGTGTGCAACACACGCTTGAGCACCGCATTTCCGAATGAACCGGTACCACCCGTGATAAGAAGGCATTTCGAAGTGAAGGACATGTTGTATGCTCCCGAATAAAAGATGGTTAATCGAGACCTTGAGTACTGCGCAGGAACGCAGCCTGGTGTGCTTCGGCCCGAAAACGGATGGTCTGGTAATGAAGCCTGTGTTTCTCTAGCTCAGGTTTCAGCTGGCTGTAGTCGCGCAGGATGCCCAGGCCATGCAATACGGCACGGGTGCCATAGACGAGGTAGTTGAGGTTCATTAGTCGCCGCTTCCACCGTGAGGTCTGCCGGTAGCAAAATATGCGGTTACTCATGAGCAATCGTTCAAATCCTCGCGCCACGTGATCCCTCAGGTAGCCAAAAATTGCAAGCTTGTCTTTGTCGAACGTGGCACTGCGCACCAGGAAGGTAGAGCCGGCAGTACGGCGATAGTAGATGTGCACGAGCGGTGACTGCGCGAACGACAGGGGCGAGAACCGTTCGGCCATTTTCACGTGCATGGGGTAGTCCTCGGTGACAACAAACTGCCGCACGAAGTCTCGGATCGCATCGTCGCGAATCACGCGGGTGGTGAACATGATGCTTGGCGTGTGATTGAAACTGATACCGAGCAAGCGCTTCATGTAGTCGCCGTGGTCGTATATTCGGTTGCTCGCTACCATGTTCATGTTGAAAAACGTAGGCCAGGTGAGACGGCCGTCGACCAAGTTCAACGGAAAACCCGATGACATGTCGTATTCGTTCAAGCGCCGCCATTCGGCGAGCAGGTTCTCGCAGGAATAAACGTCGTCGCCCGCGGTTAGCTTGCACAGGTCGCCGCGCACGTGCGGCCACACCTTCGTGTAGTTATGACAAGTTCCTTGGTTGGTGGACTGCGTGTGGATTTGAACATCGGTGAACAGGTTGGCGTGTTCGTTCAACCAGTGTCTTGCAAGCGCAAGCGTCTGATCCTTCGAGGCGTCGTCCGCGATGATCAACTGGAAGGTGCAACCCTGGCCATACTCGCGGATCTGGTAGGCAATGCTCTCGAGGTGCTCGAGCACATAGGCCTCGTGGTTGTAGGTAATCACGACAAAGGTGAAGTCCATCAGGCTTGCCCTTTGCGCACGCGCAGTTTGGTAAGGAGCAGGAGCCAGACGATGACCGGTGCCAACCATCCCGATGCCCGGAAGCCTTGGGCGAGCATGCTCAGCTTTTCGGCCAGGGTCCGGGGGGCACCCCGAGCACCCGTGATGCCCCGTACATTCATGTCGATGTCCAGACCGTACCGCTCGATCAGCGGGCCTGCCACCTGTGGCACCCACTTTCCTCGGTAGATAGCACCGCCCATGGTGTAGTTATATCGGTAGACAGTTTCATGGCCAGGCCGCGCGCAGAAGTACCGGCCGCGATGAAAAAAGGTGCGGCTAGTGCCGAATAGCTCCCATATCCATGGGTTGTCGTCAGCGTGCGTTAGCTCGATCAGGTGCTGGCGGCGCCACAGAGCCGGGGCTGAGTTGAGCCTGTAATTGGTCAGCCGTGGAATCATCTCGAAGCCCGGGTAACGGCTGGCGGGGCGTGCGGCACCGGGCACGTGTGAGAGATAGAACACCGAGATGTCGGGTGCCGCATCCATCCACGCGAGGCAGCGATCGATGGCCTCGGAGTCCACAGACGCTTCGAGCACGAAGTCGTCGAACAGCATAAGTACGTATTCGGAAGATTGGTCTTCCAGTGTCGCCAGCAGACGCGCCCCCCAGGTCGACGACCGTTGAGTAGGGGCCATCACATGGCTGCTGACGCGAAGAACCGGGTCGAAGGCGTTGAGTGATTCAGTGTTGACCACGACGGGGAACGGGCAGTCTGACCAGCCGTCCTTGAAGGCCGCGAAGAAGAGCGGCCAGACATCTGCATAGGCGTCACAACTGTTGACGATAACCACGCACCTATCGGTGTTGCTCGTTGACGATTCTGTCGTCATGTCATTTTGTCGACCAGGGCGGGGGCGTCGGTGAAGTCCTGAAAACGGCCGACGCGATGAATCGCCCCATTGCGAAGCTCAATGATCTGGTCGCAAGACCGCAAAGAAGCCATCTTGTGCGCCACCATCACAACGGTGATGCCGTCGCCTAGCTCGTCGATACTTTGCATGACCGAAGATTCGGTGCTTTCGTCGAGTGCACTGGTCGCTTCATCGAGCACCATCACGGTGGCCGACTTGTAAAGCGCCCGAGCAATCCCGATGCGCTGGCGTTGCCCGCCTGATAGCCATGCACCTCGCTCACCCACCACAGTTTCTAGTCCAAGGGGGAGCTGATCCAGGAAGTCACCGAGCTGAGCCTTGTCGGCACACCAGCGGACACGGCCAACATCTATGAGCTTAGGATCGACCCCTAGCGCTATGTTTTCACCGATCGATGCGTCGGCAATAAAGATGGATTGCGGCACGTGGGCTACCAGCTTGCACCACGCTCCCGGTTCGCGGAAGTCTATCTCCACATCATCTACGCGCACGGCGCCCCCGGTGGGTGCAAGGAGGCCCATCACGATATCGAGCAAGGTGGACTTACCGCTGCCCGTCTGGCCGACAATACCCAGGCGTGTTCCTTTTTTAATCTGGAAGGTGACGCAGTTTAGGATGGGGCGGACCCCCTCATCGTAAGAGAAAGATACCGTGTCAATATCGATCGAGCGGTTGAAAGTGATTGGGCAGATAGAGTTGTTTTCGACCGGCAACTTCAGGTCCATGAATTCAAGAGTCGAGGCCACCGCATACTTGGAGCCCTGGATGCACGCCCAGGCCGCGTAAGCTTGTTGCAGCGTGGGCAGTAGGCGTTGAAGACCGAGCGCGAGCACTCCCAACCCTGGCAGCGATTCGGACAGTATCCCCCGAGTGGCGAGCACGTAGGCCAGCGCGCCGAAGAACACCAGACCGCCAGCTTCGATCACGTAGCGAGGCACTTGGCTAATAATCTGAATATCAGATCTGGCTCGTCTCAACGGTCTGTCTGAGGCTACGAATTCGCGCTCGTAGAGCTTATGGCTGCCGTCAAGAATAATGTCTCTGACCGATCCCAGTCCCTCCTGAATCTTCTTGACTATGCGGTTTGTCTCAATGTCAATCGTTTCGCCTGAACGGCTTAGTCTCGTACGGGTCAGCAGGTGCACACCCAGGTACAGCAGGCCGAACGATAGCGAAGAAGCGATCGTAACGATCGGGCTGGCCACGAACAGCAAGGCCACGATAGCCACCGACAGCACGACGGTGCTGGCGATGGTTAGGATCGGGAAGAGGAATTGCCGAACCACTATCTCCGACTTGATGGAGACCGCCGAAATCACGTCGCTGCTGTTGGACTTTAGTTGTTCGATGAGAGGGCGCCGGATCGCACGCAAGTAGATGCTCAGCGCGAAGTCTGAACCGATAGCATAGCTGAGCCTGGCCAAGATGACTGTCAAGGCAAAACGGGCCGCACCCGCCACCACAGCCAAACCGCAGAACAGGAAACTCGTGAAAGCTAGGATCTGGGCGTCAGACTGAGCGTTGACGAGATCAAGCAGGCCACCGATCAGCGGAAGGGTAACCAGTTGCCTTGGGTTGATCAGCGCACTTAGCAACGGCAGCAGAGAGCTGATACTGGCGATTTCAAGTACCGATGTCGCCGTCGACAATAGCAGCGCAACGACGATCTGGGTCCGTCGCCTCGATGAGAGGTGCGTCCAGAGCCGGTGCACGAGCGTGGAAGGTGGGATAGACATGTTCAATTAAGAATGGGCATGGATCAACTCTTTAGTAAGGAGACCCGGGTGCTCACCCCAAACATTAGGCTGCCCAGCCAAGCGATGAACAATGCTATGAATGCAGCCAACGATTCAAATATGTTGAACACTTGGTTGTTGGCGGGAATAAAGAAAATCAAGGTCGCAAGCAAGGGAATGCTGCAAACTGCGGCTACATTGTGCGTTGTCAGCGCCGAAGTCCAGATTGCGCAGACAAAGAAGCCGAGCGCCAGCATTACAAGTGCGACACCTGGAAAGCCGACATCGTTGGCCCACTGACTGTAGGCGGAATGCCATTGCGCCGTGGCGCTCCACTGTTCATCGATTTTTTGCTGGAACGTCTTGGGGGTCAGATCGATATCTAGGTACTTTCGCAAGGCCTCAATGATGAACTTGGAATGGCCAAACCCGTATGTGGTTTCGTGTGGGATGCCGGTGGATAGCGACATGCCGAAATAACCTTGGGTCAGGTAGATCGTTCCGATAGAGAAAAAACGGCAACCTTTGAGTACCCAACCGCCAGAGGACTCGCAATACTCTTGAAAACTTGGTTTGACGCGGATTGCTTCCGCCTGTGACGCCTTAGGAGAAAGGCTCTTGGCGTACTCTAGGCCACCAGCTCTCAAATTCATCGTGTGTTGAAAATAGGCGCCTGCAAACAGAATAATGAAAAGGGTGAGAGCAATCAGCGCGAGTCGCGCTTTGATGAACACCCGCCGAGTCGCGCTCGGAGTTATCAGCGCATAGGCCAAGATGATGAACGAAAAAGAAAAGGCCACATCAAAAACGGGCTTGTTGGTACCCACGGCCACGCCAGAGACGATAGGGAAAATTGCGACGGTCAATCCCAAGGCTTTCTTGAGGAGAGACAGCCTAGGCCAATTTGACACCAGCATGCAAACCAACACCAGTTTGGAAAAGGACAGTATGCCGAACAAGAGCGTAACGGGGGGGGTTGCCCGAAAAGTTGGCTTTTGCCTCGTCGCTCAGCTTGTAGACATAGCCGTTCTGCGGTGTAACCAAACCAGTGATGAAGTCTGAGAAAAGCGTAGTTGGAATGTAACTAGGACCCATGGTGAGGTTGCGATGGCCGATCAAGATAACCAAGACCGCGCAGACCCAGATGGGCCAGAACATGCGCTGGGTGAAATTGCGAGAAGACCGTGTAATCTCGTCAGCGGCCCACCAGTGCCGTCGCCGAAGCGCGGCAGCATAGCCGACAAAAAACATCGCCAGGTAGAGCGCGTTGAACGCCCAGAGTTCGCCTTCGTTCTGAACAGGCCAGTCAATGGGTCCAAATTTGAAGAGCAGAAGCGAGCCGCTCAGGTACAGCAAGGCGCCGATGCAGGGCGCCCAGATCAGAGTCGACGTATGGCTTGGATTCAAGGATGCGAGTTCGTTTTGCTGGACGGTCATTGTCCGAGGTCACCTTGGATCGAGCTAAACAGGGCTTTCGATGCCTGTGCTACACCTATGAAAGCGCACAAGATCACCAAGTGGCGAGGTAAGTGTTTCGAATTGTAAAGTGGGGGCTGATTTGTCGCCCCCGGTGATAGTCCATATCTACCCAACAGGCTCATGTCTACGCAGCGCGCTTATTCAGGGACGAAGAGTAGATTTGCGTGAAGGTAGGAACTGGTGGGCGAATGGTCGCAAAGGCGTCCATCTTTCCACTCCTTGGCCCGGTAGCCGTGCTGGATTAATAGGCGCACTGCCGAAGCGCTGTCTTTGTAGTTGCCAGCTTTGACGTCGCCAACCTCAAGGGTCACAAGGGGGCGGACGTCGTTCAGGGTATGTTTCATGCCCAGCAAGATGTCGTGCTCGGCATTTTCTGCATCAATTTTGATGAACGAGGGCTTCACTTTGTTGGCCTCGACGTACTCGTCGATACTAATGGCGGACACGGTGTATTCGGTGGGCTGGAGCCTCTGAGCTATGGCGTCTTCGAGCTTGGCCTCGTACAGCGAATTGAATGCCGACATGGTCGTGCCGTAATCTTTGAACTTCAACTTTGTGGTTTCCGACCAAGCTGCTGCGTTGGTCAGTTTGACGTTGCCTTTATCACCTACGTTCGAGCGAACCACCTCGTGGGTGTGACGGGTTGGTTCGAAGCTGTGTACCTGACCCTGAGGGCCGACTAAGTGCGAGGCAAGCAGGCTGTAATAGCCAAAATGCGTTCCAATATCGAAAACAACGTCGCCCGGGTTGACCAAGTGGATGACGATCCGTGTCAGGTCTGGCTCAAAAAAGCCATAGCGATACAGGAAGCATGAGACGATTTCTGGGAAAACTATGTTCATGCGCTCGCCCCAAAACAGGCGGGCTTGCAGAGCCCTGTTCGAGTCGGTCATTTGGCAGTACTTCTCTAAGGCCTTTGAAGTAAGCAGCAGCAGTGGAGCGCGTAGGGTTCGCTGTAGGCGGTTGCCAGCGCTTCGCCTGACGTACCGATCGAGTTGTTCGAGCAAGAGGTATTTGGAGTGCTGTAGGCTGTCTGACAATGGTGTCATGGTGGTCGATTCTGGTATCGGTAATCTCACTGGACGGCGATACGCTGCTTGCGGGCGTACGCCGAGGTAAAGGTCTAAACGAGTCGGTTTACGCTTAGGCAATCGAGGACATACTGCTCATGACAACATCAATGACGTGATCAACTTGGACTGGCGTGAGGTGCGGGCCGATCGGCAGACTAAGAAGCGTGGCTGCATATTGCTCGGTCATTGGAAAACTGCTCGAGCCAAAGCCCAGAGGCGCATACGCCTCTTGAAGGTGCGGTGGCCGCGGGTAGTGGATTAGCGTTGTAACCCCGGCGTCTGAGAGTTGTTGTTGCAGCTGGTCGCGCTTTGGGTGGCGGATGACATACAGATGCCACGCGTGGCCCTGGCGCTCTTGCGGGGCCGCGGGCGTTGCTAGCAGCGAAGCCAATGCCTGGCTATAACGCTCAGCTATGGCGCTACGACGAGCATTCCATTCATCGATTCGGGGTAGCTTGACGCGTAAGACAGCCGCCTGAATCGGGTCGAGGCGGCTGTTGTAGCCGATCACATCATTGACGTATTTCGTGCGCGAGCCATAGTTGCCCAGCATGCGCACGCGGTGTGCCAGAGTTTCGTCATTGGTCGACAACGCGCCGCCGTCACCGAATGCCCCCAAATTCTTGCCGGGGTAAAAGCTCCAGGCTACAGCATGACCGTGAGAGCCTATGCGGCGGCCGCGATAAACGGCACCGTGGGCCTGTGCAGCGTCCTCAAGCACGAACAAGCCGTGTCGGTTGGCGATGTCGATCAGGTGAGCCAGGTCAGCCGGTTCGCCATACAGGTGCACGGGGATGATGCCCTTAGTCCGCGGCGTGATGTGGGCAGTCACCCGCTGCGGGTCAATGTTGTACCCGCCTTCGGTGGGTTCGACTGGAACCGGCGTCGCGCCACAATGGCTTACCGCGAGCCAGGTGGCGATGAATGTGTGGCTCGGCACGATGACCTCGTCACCAGGGCCGACATCCAACGCGAGCAAGGCCAGCTTGAGCGCATCAAGTCCGCTTGCGACTCCCACGACATGGCGGGCGCCACAGAAATCCGCGAACGCATTCTCGAATGCCTCTACTTCGGCCCCCCCAATGTAGCTGCCGCTCTGGAGCACCCGTTGGACCGCATCATCGATCTCTGTCTGCAGTTCGAGGTAGGTGGACTTCAAATCAAGGAAGGGTACGTTCACGGTTGACCCCCAATTGCCTGAAGGAACTCGCTGTAGCCGCGGTAGTAATCCGCTTCGTCGTATGTGTTCGAAGCAAGCACCACACAGACCGAACCTGAAGAAAAGTTGTTGAGCGCACGCCAGATAAGCGGGCACACGTAGAGGCCGTAGTAGGAACGGTTAAGGTGAAATTGTTGCTTTTTCCGTCCGTCATCCAACATCACATCGAAGCTACCTGACATGGCGATGATTAGCTGATGCAGGGCTTTGTGGGCATGGCCACCACGTTCAGCGCCACCAGGTACGTCATAAAGGTAATACATACGCTGAAAATCGAAGGGCACATGACGCCTTCCTTCGATGAAGGTAAGGTTACCACGCGGGTCAGATATCTTTGGCAGTTCAACAATGCGACATTGGTCCACACTGAACTGTGGTTGAATTCCACTCATGAAGGCTCTCTCTTCATTTCGCGGGCCGGATTGCCTGCCACGCAAGTGTTTGCCGGCACATCCCGCGTGACCACGGCGCCGGCAGCCACTACGGCGTCCCCACCAATCCGGATGCCAGGTAACACTACCGCGCCAGCACCAATGGACGCGCCCATTTCGATCACGGTTGTAAGTGGCACAAAATTGGTGTTGCAGCTTCTGGGATGTTTGTCGTTACTGAAAGTGGCGTTGGGGCCGATAAACACGTCATCACCCACACGAAGGCCATCCCACAACTGTACGCCGCACTTGATAGTGACACGATCACCGACCACCACGTCATTCTCAATAAAACAATGCGAACAGATGTTGCAATCCTCGCCAATCCGCGCACCAGCCAAAACGACAACGAATTGCCAGATCCGCGTCCCCCGACCAATGGTACTGCTTGCCACATCTGCGTCGGGGTGGATTAGGGCCTTCAATTCAAAGCTCCCCGAGCTGACAGACGGCGACGGCCACATCGTCCCTCAAAAACAGTATGAATGTCTTGGTCAGCAAACATTGAGTGTTCACAGGGAACTAAAAAGCTCAACGCAATGGACGGGCTCTTTCAAAATTTTGGTGGTGGCCTGGGGCGGAATCGAACCACCGACACAAGGATTTTCAGTACAAAAATGATAGCAACAAACCCTTATAAGGTAAAGGTTTGCAAGGTTTTTTCTTGCCACCCCTCTCATTCTCTCGCTCACCGAACCTGCTACCGAACCGGTCGAGTCCGGTCAGGTGCATGACCATTGGGCTTTCGTGAACTATATCAAACCAATAGCCATAGCCCCTGCCGAACGCCGAACCGAACCTACCGAACTAGCCTGAAAGTATGTCCATGACCGGCTGCATCAGGCCGCCATGGGTTCCAACTCCGGTATTGCCACGGTGCCCATGTTGGAGGCCTCCAGCAGCGACCGAGCCGTCAGGCGGGCATAGTGCCGTGTGGTGGTGCGCACGTCTTGATGTCCCAGCAATTTCTGCAATGAAAAAATGCTTCCTCCAGCGCCAAGGTAGCGTGCACTGAAAGAACTGCGCAGGTCATGCACTCGAAAGTTCTCTGGCAAACCAGCCTTGGCTCGCAAGCGCCAGAATACCCGTGCAATTGTTGTATAGGGCCGACCTGACTCTGGGCTGGGAAACAGATACTCGCTCTTGCCTTTGGAGTCCAGTTGCCGCAGCACTTGCATGGCACCCATGTTCAGCGGCAGGGTCTTGGGGCGTTTGGATTTGTTGTTGGCCGCTGGAATGTGCCAGAGCTGTTGATCCAGATCGATATCCGCCCATTTGGCTTTCAAGGCTTCCATCTTGCGCGATGCAGTGTTGAGCATGAACAGCAAGGCCATGCAGACGGTTCGGTTGGGGTCGGTGGTTAGCACGTGGACAAATCGATCGGTCTGCTCGGGTTCAAGGAACACGTCACGCAGGTTGTCCACCGGCATCAGCGGGATACTGCGCAAGACGTTTTTCTGGATCAGGTCAAGCGACAAGGCCACAGACAACAATCGGCGCAGCAAGACGACATGGTGGTTGCAGGTGGCCGGAGCCAAGCCTTGTTTGGGAAGTTCCTGATGAAAGCTTTGCACGTCCATGCGGGTGATCTCTGTCAGCAGGAGGTGCCCGAAGCGGCGGCCAATGCGGTTACGAAACAGTGATTCGTCTTTGCCATAGGAGCGCTTGTGGATTTTGGCCTGGGGAAGGTAAATGTCTTGGAAGAAGCGCTCCAGGGTCATCGGCGCGGTTGAAGTGGTCGCTGGCGTCTGTGACTTTATCGAGGTCTGATGCTCGATGCGAATCTGCCTGACCAGCTTGCGCGCTTGGGGCAATGTCAATTCCCGCACCGTACCCAGCCGCTTGTAGACGTTGGTGCCATGGGCGTTTTTGAGGCGCAGGTACCAAGTTGGTGGCGTGCTGGACTTGGCGCGGCACTCGACAAACAAGCCGGGTTCGTCGGCAACGCTGTACTCGATCTTGGTTTTCTCGGGTGGGACGGTCAGTCCCTTGGCCATGAAGGCCGTGAAGTCTTGGATGACTGGCATTTTGAAATCTC
>Ga0172372_10006693_pt1 | contig 15680 bp, 12 predicted proteins | sample LakKiv5m_2_FD_114544 | JGI IMG/M metagenome (GOLD analysis project Ga0172372, IMG submission 114544) | Freshwater microbial communities from Kabuno Bay, South-Kivu, Congo - kab_092012_9.5m | ecosystem: Environmental > Aquatic > Freshwater > Lake | place: Democratic Republic of the Congo...
GCGCGATGCGTCCACTGCGCTGCGAGCGTTTCATTGCGCTCCACACCGCGTCCGAGCGTGAACCCGCGCGCAACGAGAAGCATCGCCGCCGCGTCGCCTGCTGCCGCTGCCTCCAGTGCAAATTGATGCGATCGAACTTCATCTTTCGCAACACCAGCGCCATGCAGCATGCGTGCGGCGAGTGCGCACTTTGCTCGCGCGCTTCCAGTCTTTGCTGCACGCTCAAGCCACTCCACGGCACGCCTTTCCGAAATGGGCGTACCTTCGCCTCGTGCGTGATGTCCGGCCAAATTGGTCATCGCAGCCGCGTGTCCAGCCTCGGCCGCGCGCTCATACCAACGCATCGCCTCTACATCGTTTTCCTTCACGCCACGCCCTCGGGCATGCATCAAGCCAAGCTTGAACATCGCCTCGCTGTCCCCCGCTTCCGCTTGATTGCGCAAGGCGGCGACATCCATACTCTTTTGTGAAGACGCATTTGGCGCATTGGCAACTTGTCCCGCAAAGGACAGAGATGACAAACTTGCGACGGTCATCGCCAACACACATCGGTGCATTGAGGGGCCAGAAACCGTAGTGAAGAGCGTGTGCATGCGGGACTCATCGGCCTCACGCACTGCGCAATTCGGGCGGTCCCACATTCCATGCGTCAAGAACCTAAATCTCACACGGGAAAGTGCCCGTGTAAAGATCGCGCATCGTCACACGATGTGAGATTTGGGTTCCTACACACACAACTTAACCGTCGCGCCCAAGAAGTTTGCTTCGCGCCTCCGCGAGCCGCGCCTTTCCGGACGCATCAAGTTCCGGATACCCGAGATCCACCGAGGCAAGCGCGTCAATCACCGCAGCAGCAACGACCAGCCGCGTGTACCACTTTTCATCTGCCGGCACGACATACCACGGCGCATGAGATCGCGCCGTCTCACGAATCGCGGATTCATATGCGTGCATGTACGAATCCCAATGGGCACGCTCGGCAACATCAGCCGCGCTGAATTTCCAGTTCTTCGTCGAATCATCAATCCGCTCGAGAAATCGCCTGCGCTGTTCGTCCTTTGAAACATGCAGAAAGAACTTGCGCACGATCGTGCCATTGCGCGCCATGTATCGCTCCCAACGGCGGATATCACGAAAGCGATCATCCCAAATGGAATCGGTGACCAATTCCTTCGGAAGTTGTTGCCGCGCGAGGATCTCTGGATGGACGCGCACGACAAGCGTTTCCTCGTAGTAGGAACGATTGAAAATCCCGATATGACCGCGACGCGGCGCAGCGCGAGAACAACGCCACATGAAATCATGGTCTAGTTCTTCAGCACTTGGTGCCTTGAACGAGTGCACATCACAACCTTGTGGATTGACGCCACTCATGACATGTTTGATCACACCGTCTTTCCCGGCTGCGTCCATCGCTTGAAAAACGAGCAAAACAGACCAACGGTCCTGTGCGTACAACTTGTCTTGAAGTTCTGCCATCACACGAACACCAGCGGCAAGTAGGTCTTTGGTCGCGTCCTTTCCGCCCTCGCGTGCAAGCGGATGATCGCCATCTTCAAATGGGCCAGTGCTCGCCGGATCACACCGCGACAAGTGAAACTGTTTGCCGTCCGCGACGATGTGTCGCGCTGCAAGTTTGCGGGAGAGCGCAATGATTTCGTCTGTGCTTTCAGGAATCATTGCAACATTGTGCGAAAGAAGTGCGCGCAATGCAATGACATCGAAGCGCATGAAAGTACAACGGCGCACCTGTATCTATTCATGTACATCAAGCAATCGTGCATCGTGCGGATCAATGCGAATCACGACGGTACTTTCACCCGGACTCGCAACGACCTCAAGCGGTGTCCCATCCCAGAAATCGCGGATGCGTGGCATTTTCCCTGACGAAAACGACAAAACGAACTCGCGCGGCTCATCCGACCAATTGAACATCGCATGTCGCGTGTGCCCCTTCTCAAGCGGGATCACGCCATGAGAGAGCGAAAGGTCACGAAACTTCGCAGCGACTCCAGTGGGCTTTGAAAGCGCTTGAATCACAGGCACTTTGTCACGAGGAAGTCGCGACAGATCGTCGCCTGCCAGTACTGCGCCACCAGTCGCAGCAACAAGTGTTGCGTGAAATCGCGCTTCGCTTGGAGCAAGCCCTGTTTGCACAATGGTGTCGGGATCATTCCACCAGAGCGCGCCATTTTGCCAACCACGCAGGAGATTCTCACGCCCAGTTCTCGAAACACTTCGCCAATTCCGCTCGATGTCAAGTGAACTTCGCGAACCATCGATCAATCCAAGCGAAGGCCAAATCGGGTGGTTACATCCCAAGATGTACGCGTCATCACCGGCGCCGAGCCGAATCGCTGTCATTCCGTCGCGATAAGCCTCCACGCGTGTGCGCATTGCGTTGTGGCGAAGCCCCCCGTGCATCATGCCCCAGAAGATCGCGTCGAGTTTGAAATAGCGCACTCCCCACTTTTCACGCATCACGCGAAAGAGTGATTCGAAATGCGCGAGCACAGCTGGGTTTGTTCCATCCAAGACATACCACGGACCAAGTCGCCAACCACCGAACATCACACGATCACTTGAGAACGGCTTTCTGTCGTCGCCTTGCACAAACCAATCGGGATGTTCTCGCAAGACACGCGAATCTGGGCTCGCTATGAACGGCGCAACCCAAATCGCAGGCTCTCGACCTTGCGCGCGAATTTCAGCCAAGATTTTTTCAACGGGTTGGCCGCCGAATCCGGGTCCGGTGTCAAGCCAGTCGCCCATCGTCGGCTGATAGCCATCATCAATCTGCACGAAGGTGAGTTCTGGAAAGTCGGCTTTCATCGCTGCGAGATTGTCGAGCACATCTTTCGCAGTGACGCGCGGACCGAAGCAATACCACGAGCACCAACCCGTTGGTGGCGCCGGATACGAGGTTCGCGGATGTGTGCGCACGATCTCGCGTGCGAGACTATCGAGCAGAGCTCCATGTGAGTCGCCGCGTTGAAGTATGAAAGACTCCAGTGTCCACGACTCGCCAGGCTGCAACACAAGATCTTCGCAGTCGATGATCGCGCGAAGCCGCGTCGGCGAAACATCAAACGCGCCAATAAATCGATGGCACGATGTGAAGGCTGCAACGACTGTTCCGTGAACCGCCGATGTTGGAGCGACGCCTCCCTGCGGCTCCAACACACAAACTCCATAGACCCGTCGAAAGCCCTCCGGTTCGGGAAGCCGGTAGTGCGACCGATCGGGATATTCGCCAACATCCTCAGGCAGCGCCAGGGTGCCTGCGGTTTGTGCAAGCATTTGCAAGCCCTCGCCATAGAAGCGCGTCTCGGGCGCCAAGTCGTGCTCAACATCGAAGAGCACAACTTCATCGACTGCGACGGGCGTCGCGGAGATATTCCGCAAGGTTGGCGAAGCAAGATCACCATTCCAGCGAATCGAAACTTCGAGATCTGCAGTTGTCCCGAGATCTTTCCCACGAACGAGCGATTTTGCCTCGCGTACACGCGTCATCAACGATTCTGCAGGCGTTTGTGCGTGCGAAACGCTTTGAAGCGAAGCGCACGCGATGAGGACGGCAGTAAACCCGCGCATCGCGAATTGCATCATGTTTGAAGTGTAACGACCGAGATATCTGTTCTCTGTACGATCCCACGACATACAGCCCACGACATACAGCCCACGACATACAGCCCACGACATACAGCCCACGACATACAGCCCACATGACATTCAGCCCATGACATGCAGCCCGGCCGATCTCCTTGAAACAATGTCTCACGACACATGTGGCTGATGAACTTGAGTGCATCATGACCCCGAGTGAACCACGCATGCCTCAACCCGCATCAAGGCCAACCTCGAGTAACGCAACACCAACGGCGCCACCCGCGTCACTGGTTGCTGCATTCATTCGTGCACTGCTCAACCCACCAAAGGTCTCTCGCGGCCGCTACATCCTCGCCATGTGTATTGCCGTAATCGCCGATGTACTGTTCTGGTGGCTCGGAGAGTTGGTTCCTGTGGCCTCAGATTTCGTAGTTGCTGTACTTCTTGCACTGTGCCTCGGTGGGCTTCGACTCGAATTGCTTGTTGCATTTCTTGCAGAAGCGACTCCTGGGCTCGGACTGTTTCCTTCGTGGACGCTCGCTGTGCCGATTGTTTGGATGCGTGCGCATGCGACTGCTTCAACGCCAGAGACAAGTGATTCGCGGTCAACCTCAACAGCGATCATGCCGCCAAGTCTTCCCCCAACGACTCCAGCAAACCCAACACAAACGACGACATTGCCACCATCCAACGATCCGGATTCGAGCGGTGCTCCATGAGATTCTGTGGAAGGGTCTTGTTGGCTTGAGCCCATCTGACTTTCACCTCCACACGACGCTTTCCAAGTGACGCTTTCCAAGTGACGCTTTCCATGTGACGCTTTCAAAGTGACGCCATCTCCCGAAACAACTGCCCACCAAACGCCCGATGTTTCGGTCGTCATCGTGAGTTACAACACTCGCGATTTGTTGCGTGATGCGATCGCCTCACTTGAAGTGGCTGCGGGCTCGACGACCTACGAAGTCATCGTCATCGACAACATGTCGAAGGACGGGTCCGCAGAGATGGTTGAGGCAGAGTTCCCGCGAGTTCACCTCATTCGTGCGGAGCGCAATCTTGGCTTTGCAGGCGCAAACAATCGAGGTTTCGCCGTTGCGCGCGGTCGATATGTCTACTGCCTGAATCCCGACACGCGAAGTCATGAGCATTCGCTTGAGACTCTCGTACGCGTTCTCGACGAAGATCCACGCGTTGGATATGTCGGTCCGAAACTTCTCAACGCGGACGGAACGCATCAACTGTCGGCATACCGATTTCATCGCCTATTTTCAGGGTTTGTGAGTTGGTCGATGCTCGGATTGGATGGACGATTTCCACACTCCCGCTATGCACTTTCCCTCCATCACGCGTACGGCAACAACGCGCGTATTCAAGCGGAGTGGCTCCTTGGTGCTGCGATTTTGACGCGCGCTGTCACCATCGCGCATGCGGGCGGCTATGACGAAGATTTCTTCCTCTACGCTGAAGAAGTTGAATGGTGTCAGCGGATGCATGAACACGGCTGGATTGGCTGCTATGCACCAGAAGCTGTGGTCACACATATTCGAGGCGCAAGTACCTCGCATCTTGACCACGCCCATGCGTTCAACGGGCATAACCCGCGGTTGCTTGTCGAAAGCCATCGAAAACTCGCGCGGCGAACACACGGCCCTCTCGGGATGTTCGTCTCACAAAGCGCACACCTCATCGGTGTAGCGTGTGCACTTGTCCGTAATCTGCCAGGTCTTCCAAACGCAAGCGCCGAAAAGCGCAGGAAAGCCTCGCTTTGGATTCGCTATCTTCTCTTTCCAGCGAGTTTCAAAGCGCACCCTCGTACGCCATGAATGGCGGGTTTCTCGACCCAAAGGCACAACCGAGCGACTGAGAGATCGCGGACGCCCGCACACTTTCTAGAAAATCCGCTCGCAAGTCGAGCGGCCACGCGCTGCTTGCCGATGGTGGACTTGCATGGAGTTTGTTCAGGCATCGATCACCAAGATTGCGATCGCGATCATCACGCGGCGTCGGCCGACAGCATTGATGCGTCTGCTTGCATCCGTGGATCACTTGATCGTGCCGCCAAACTGCGCGATCGAAGTTGTCGTCGTCGAAAATGACACAGCGCATACGGCAGAACTTCCTCGCAGCGCCTTTCCGCTTCGGCACATCTTCGAACCGATGCAAGGAATTCCTATTGCGCGGAACCGCGCTCTCGACGAATGTTGCCACACCGCCGATTGGATACTTTTCCTCGACGATGATGAGACAGTGGATCCACTGCTCGTCACCAAACTTCTTGCACTCCACGAAACGACCCATGCGCCGATTGTGACGGGCCCCGCTCTTCCACGCTTTGAGCCGGGTGCGCCGAGTTGGGCCGCACGCAGCGGTGCGTATATGCCTGTTCGTCACGCACATGGCGCCCGAGTGCCATACGCGTTTACCAACAATGTTCTGTTTTCGGCAACACTTGTTCGCGGCGAGAATGCACCGCGGTTTTGCAAAAACATGCTCTATACGGGCGGAAGTGATCGCGAATTCTTCGCGCGACTGGCCATGCTCGGTCATCACATTGTCTGGGCAGACGATGCACTCGCCTTCGAGTGGTACCCCGCGTCACGCGCGTCGTATCGCTGGCTTTTTCAACGATCCTATCGATTGGGAACTGTGGCTCCAGCAACAGAAGCAATGCAAACGGAGGGGCGAGGACTTTCGATCCGCGCACGCTGCAAACTCCTTTGGCGCGCAACACGATTCGCACTACGAGCCGTATTCCGCTGCACAAGGCGAATCTCGGATCCAGCCAGCGCCATTGCCCTCGCGGCATGGGACATGGGCCGATGTGCAGGACTCTTTGCTGCCGTTTGCGGTATGACTTATGAGGAATATCGCTCGCGATGAATACTTCGCGCACCACTGTTTGCATCGCGACATTTCGCCGCCCAAAGGGTCTTGAGCGCGCGCTACAAAGTGTTCTTTGCCAAGACTGTCACAATCTTGTGACGCTTCGCGTGATCGTTGTCAATAACGATCCGCAAGACAACTTGCCACACGAGATTGTCGCGCGACTCTCGCGCCGAACCTCGGTAGACATTCGATGCGTCGACGAACCGCAACGCGGACCCGCGCATGCTCGGAATCGCGCACTGCATGAAGCACGCAGCACATGCGACCACATCGCGTTTCTCGACGACGATGAAGAAGCCCCGACCGATTGGATTCGAACGCTTTTCCTCGCGAAAAACGAGTTTGCAGCCGCTGTGGTGACAGGCGGAGTCACTCCGATCTTCGAGGAGCCTCCCCCATGCTGGGCGACGCAGGGCAAATTCTTCGCACGGCCAATACGAAAGACGGGCACGCAAAGACCGTGGGCATTCACAGGCAATGTTCTTTTCGACGAGGCACTGCTTTCAACGATTCCGATTTGGTTTGATGCGCGCTTTACGCAGGGTGAAGATCGCCACTTCTTTGCACGACTTGCTGCGACAGGTGCTCGCATCATTTGGTGTAACGAAGCGCAGCCGCGCGAATATGTTCCTGTCTCACGAGTGCATCCGGCGTGGCTTGTGCAGCGCATGCGCAACATCGGAAAGTCGATCACTGCGATTGAGCGTGACACGCCACAAGCACACTTTGCTGCGACACGAAACATCGCGAAAGGCGCTGTTTGGATGTTGATTGGTGTTACACAACGATTTCTTGGTGGTTGGACGAGTGAAGTCCGTCGAATTCGTGGGCGTATGCATTTCGCTTACGGCGTCGGATTACTCGAAGGCGCCATCGGTGAAGGACTTTCCAAGTCGGGCTCTGTTGGAACATCGAGCACTGGCTGAAGCGGCGCTGCAAGCGGCACGGGGTTGATTTGCGGGGGATCAAGACCCAAGTCCTGCCGAAGCCATCCGCGCGCAGTCCGCGCCTTCCGATGGCGCGGATCAAGTTCCAACGCGCGCTCGTAACAGCGAAGCGCATCGATCGGTCGATCGAGTTCATAGAACGCGTTTCCCATATTGAAATGCGCTGCGGCACCTGAAATCAGATCGTTCTCCTCGTCCGCGATTTTCGCGCACCGCTCAAACGAAATGATCGCCTCGTCGAATCGACCCAAGAGCGCAAACGCGTTGCCGTGCATCAAGGGATGCACAGGATCATCGAGTTCAAGGGATTCGGTCCGCTCGAAGCACGCCAATGCCAGAGAGGGTTCTCCGAGCGCGAGTCGCGCATTTCCAAGCGTGAACCACGCATCGACAGTCTCGGGATGCGCCATCAAAGTACTTTCAAGTCGTTGCACTGCGCCAAGCGCATTCCCACGATCAAGTTGCGCACGCGCGATTTCAATCTCACGCATCCACAACAGTCGCTCATCCGGTCGCTGTCGAAGTTTGAGTATCACATGCCCATGTTGACGACTCGCGCCGTTGGTCCAATAGCGCGACCATGTCGGAGCGCGTCCACGCGTCAAGACATGCGTCACTCCGTACGCATCAAACAACTCCGCGCGACGACCCTCATCCGTCTCAGGATCGAACATCTCTTCGACATGACTGCGTCGAACGCGGCCCGAAGCGATTCCCGTACTACTTCGCTCACTTGCAACCGATGATGCGCCATGCAGCATCGATACCCAGGTTCCACTCAGTGGGCCAGAGAGTACGACAGCGTTTTTCGGAAGCGCGTCATTCATCCATGACTGCTGCTTCAGGAGCCCTGCCCATTGCCGTCCATTTCGTACGCCCTCGCTGCGCAAAGCAGCATCCATAAATACTGGGATGGTGTACGGTCGTGACTGTGACGCATGCTCAAACGCGAACGGAATCGCAAGTACAGCAACGCAGCAATTCGTACACAGTGCGGGAACTGCCCGCCAAGTCCCCGCGCTCGCGAAGCGTTTCGGCGGATACCGTTCGAGCAACGCAGCCAACACGGGTATCGAGAGAGGAATCCACAACACAAACGCGATCGTTTCAAATCGCCCCAGTACCCACTGTGCGCCGAGCGCTTTCAGCGCAAGCGTACAAAGCGGCGGAATCATGGTGACGAAAAGCACCGTCCCGACGCTGATCGCAAGCAGCAATGCCTCGAATCTTCGGAGCAACCACACTGCACAAGCGATCCCAAGCAGTCCCATCCAAACGCGCCATGCTTTGATTCCCTGTGCGCCGCCAGTAAATCCCCGTCCCCACGAGCGCGCGATCCAGTCGTTTTCGCCGCGTTCGTAGAAGGTAAAGCCATCCTGCGGCCGAACCAGTTGAACCTTCGGCGAAGGCTTGCGACGCACGACCGAGCCCATCGCGGACTCTTGCGCCTCCGCTTGTTCTTCAGCTTGTACAGCCCCAGCGCCCCGCGCAATGCCGTCATTGACCCGCGCAACTTCCGAGGGAACTGCGCTATCTGGAACGCGTGGCGTCAACACGATCGAAGTCAACGGAAACGCAAGCGCCGTACACACGAGCGCCGCGGTTGCAACGATCGGAAGTTTGATTCGTTGTATTCGCGCCGAAACTCCATTCGCATCGACATGTGCTCGCTCGAAACAGCGCACCAAAACAACCGCGCACCCAAGCGGGAACGAGACGACGAAGAGGAATCCCGCGTACAGCGGATGCATCATGCCGACAACCATCGCAGAGAGCGCGGTACAGAGTGCAGCTGCCTTCAGCGACCAATCTTCGCCACGCCATGGAGCGCTCAAAATCCGAAGAAAAACGCCGACCGCGATCGGAATCATTGCCCACGGTGCAAGTTGATTCGGATAGATCGTGAAGGGATACGGGGCACGATTGATCACCACCATCAACGCTGCGATCAAGGGCGCCCACACCCCGCCAAGTACTGCCCACGCGAGATAGGCCATTCCTGACGCAATGAGAAGCCGCGATGCTGCGAGCGAATTGAACCACACCGTCATCGGATCGAGCGACAGCAGTTTCGAAGCGGCTGCACACAACGCGTGCAGCAGATTTGTGTGATAAATCGGATACGGATACTCGATGGGCGTACGCACGAACGGATCTGCGTTCGAGAGACCGTGTTCGACCAACGCCCGAATGCGCGCAATATGCACCCGAGAATCGTTGTCGAGTATTGCGCCGTGTCGATCCGCAAGCCAAACATCAAAGCAAATCAAGACTCCCGCGACGCCAAGCATCGGAAGCAACGCTGCCCCGATCGAGCGCCATGCGCGATCACGAGGGCTCGCAGCCGAAGCGAAGAGAAGTCGCGTTGTGTCGACCGCTCCCCACAGGATCCACAACGCGACACAGACCGCAAGTCCCTCGGACGACATCCGCAACGACCGCCCGCCCACGCTTCCGACGATGTAGATGAGCGCAACACAAGGTGCCATACACGCGAACGAAGTCATCCATGCGACAGCAAGCGACGGAAGCGCTCCACCAGTGAGTTCCCGCGGAATCCAACGACGCGCCACAGAAAATCCAGGAAGCGCAAGCAGCAGCCAAAAGAGAAGCGGAAGAGCGTTCATGCGCCCCGCCCTTCCGTTGTGACCGTGTTTCCATAGATGCGACGCGCCATACTTGCCTTGGCGATCGCGCCCCGCCCAAGCGTTCGATCACACACACCATGTGCAAGCCCGATCGCGCGCGCGACAGCACGAACGGCGCCAAGAGGAATGAACGCGAACATACTCGCGCCTTCTCTCCGCACCATGGCCATCGTCATCGGCAGTTGCATGACACACAGCAGGAAGAGAAGAATGCACGAAAGCGTGAAGGCTCCAAGCAATGCTGCGTCAGTGAGTTCTTGCCATGCTTGATCTCTCTGCAACAAGCGCAGCGCAAGCGAACCCCCGAGCGCGACCAGTACTGTCAGAAAGCTCGGCGGCAGTAAGACTCCGACAAACGGCTGCGCGTGATCAAGTGCACTACTGTAACTGTCGCCGCTTGCCCGACCGCGATGTTCGAGATGCAGCGCCACTCGCCAATAGCCTTGCGCGCGTTGCACACGAAGATACTTTCGCAGTTGATCTGCATGAAAGTGCCGCACAGCAGAACGACGCTCAAAACGCAACCGATAGCCCGCCTCTAACACGCGAAAACTCAGCTCCGCGTCTTGCCCTTTCAAGTAGCGCTCATCGAATCCTTGGAGGTCTACAAGAACCGATCGTCGGTACAGCACATTGAAGGTTGCGAGGAAGTTCACCTCGCTTGACATGCGTGCATGACGCACCATGATTTCTTCGTGAATGAGTCGCTCAAGAAGCGTTGCCTTAGGCGCAATGGTGTAGGTGCCGCTCACACCGCCAACCGTTTGCCCTTCGAAGTGCGGCACAAGAAATCGAAGCGCATCTGGCGCAGCAACGCAATCTGCATCGACGAACCACACCAATTCAGTGGTTGCGGCAGCGAGTCCGGTGTTTCGCGCAGCCCCCGCGCCACGCCCTCCCGATGCAAGTACCTCGATACCACGCTTCGTTGCCTCAAGAACGGTCGTGTCGCGTGATCCGTCGTCAACAAGCACGATTCTTGCAAGTGGCGAACCGTCTTGATCACGAATCGCGATCACACTCTCAAGACATGCACCAATGGTTCGTGCTGCATCACGCGCGGGAATGATCAGCGTGACATTCCTCTGTCCATGCGTGGAGTTCTTCAACGATGCATCCTCAATGCGCATGGTCGTTCGCTTTCTGAAGCCACTCGCGCGCAGCCACATGCGAAGGATCCGAAGCGAATGCGGCCTCGAACGCGGTGATCGCTTCAGCACGACGCCCGAGCATCCACAACAACTCCCCTTGTCGACAGCGCACGCTCGCGCAGAACGCTGGATCGCGCGCACACTGCAATGCGCGATCAAATTGGTTCAGTGCGGTTTCAGATGCACCAACTTCTGCGTGGCAGATTCCCTCAAGAAACGGATAGATCGCGTCAGACGGCGCTCGTTCTGCTGCGAGCGCGTACGACCGCGCAGCCTCGTCGTAGCGACCGAGCATGCGCAGCGCATCACCGCGGGCACCAAGGGTTGGTGCGTCAGCGCGCATTCGAACGGTTGCCGTATTCAACCGCTCAAGCGCGCGCGTTGCATTGCCGCGTTTTAAGTCGAGAATCGCTTGGTTCACTAAGAGCATCGGTCGACCGGGCGCCAGTTGCTCCGCACGCTGAAGATCATGCGCGGCGCGCTCAAGAACAGCGTCGCGATCACGACCGCTTTCAACATCGGCTTCACCGCCACGAGGTTGATCACTTTGCTCAAGCAACAGCCCCGCACGATTGATGTACGCACGGGCGTGGAGCGGGCTTCGCTCGATCGCGCCCGACCAAAGTTGGATTGGGTCTTCGTACTCGCGTTGACGCGCCACATTTGCGCGCAATTCAAACATCAAAAGAACCGCGAGTGCCAGTGCCGCGACCACTGACTGTTTCGAAGTTTGCTGCGAAACCTCACGCTTGCCAAAACGCACGGACAGCGCTGCCACAACACAGACAACACCAACGATGATTGCAGCGAGCGGTCCGTACATGCGATGGTCGACAGCTGCGTCGGCGACTGGAATGACGCTTGTGGTCGGCAGCAGTGGCAAGACAACGCAGGCAACAATCGCACCCCACCAGCGTCGTCGAGCGAGTGCCCACACACACACACCCATGCTTGTCCACGCAACGGTCCAACCAACAATGGCCATCCACTGCGGCGCCAATGCGTCAACGCCTCTGTCGATCGCGAGAACGCTCGTATCAACAGTCATCCGCGCATAGAGCCCACACGCACGCATGGAAAGTAGAAAGTAGTCCGTGGCGGTTGTGCCAGCGACATCAAATCCGTAGCCAGCAATTTTTCCTGTGTTTCCAAGCACTCCCGCTACAACACCGAAAAAGATCAGCATGGACAGTGCGAGCACATTGGCAAGATGCATCGGCCATCGCAACGCAAGCGTTCGGCGCCACGAGCCAGTTGTGATACAGACATCGACTGCGAGCACAATGCATGGCGCAACGACCGCAGTTGGCTTTGCGCAGAGCGCAAGCACAACACAACTTGGAACGAGTACGGCGTATATCCAACGCTTTTTTCCCGTTGATTCGTGAGCACGCAACATGCAAAGAACCGCGAGCATCGTCGAAAGCACAGCAAGAAGTTCTGCTCGCTGAATGATGTAACTCACGACACTTGTTGCAACAGGATGGAGTGCCCAGAGTGACGCACTTGCAAACGCGAGCCCGTTTTCCCATGTTTTTGGAACAACACACATCTCTCGCGCAGTCAAAATGCGAAGCGCACTCAACACGATGAAGTACAGTGTCACAGCGGCACTGGCGTGCAAGGTCACATTGACAGCGCGGTAACCGATTGGATCAAACCCACCGATCGCGTGGTTGAGGGCGAGGCTCCACTGCACGAGCGGTCGCTGCGTGCCGAACAGCCAAACACTCGGCGGCCAAAGTTCGAGACTTGTCGGATCGGCGCGCGCGATCCGCGGAATGTCGTCAAAGACAAATGGCGCGCCGAGCGAACCAATCCAAGTCACCCAAACCATCACCGTAAGGGCGATCGTCGCGAGGAACTCTCGTTTGCCACTCTCGACGGGTTGAGATGTTTCCGCAGCCAAGCGCACCGAACTTTCGGTCTGTGCGGGTTGCGCAGGCAGCGCATGGATGGGTGGCGCGTCTTTCGGTCGCATTTCCAGAAATGCATGGTAGTGTGAGGCCATGCCTCGTGAACCTCATTTGCTCGAATCACGACCTTTGACCCGCGATGACGCGGCGTTGGCGTTGCTCACAGCACATGTTCGCGCGCAGACCTTTGTCGTGATTCCAGTCTTCAACGAAGGAGCGGTCATCGGCGAGGTGCTTGACCAACTTGTCCAGCATTTCCCAAATGTCGTGTGTGTGGATGACGGGAGTTCGGATGGCACATGGGAGGCGCTGAAGTCTCACGCCCCCCACGCGCTTCGCCATCTCGTCAATCGCGGTCAGGGCGCTGCGCTCCAAACTGGAACTGAGTATGCGCTGCGCTGCGGCGCACTGCGCATCGCGCATTTTGACGCGGATGGTCAGCATCGCATTGAGGACCTTGAGCGCATGGTTGCGGCTGTTGCACGCGGTGACTGCGATATCGCGCTCGGTGATCGGTTTGCTGGCAATGCTGCGAGCGTGCCGCTTGGTCGTCGCATGGTCTTGCGAGCGGCGGTTGTGTTTCATCGCATCGTGAGCGGTATTGCACTCAACGATGTGCACAATGGCCTACGGGTATTTTCGCGAGCTGCAGCAGAAAGAATCGAAATGACAGCGGACCGCATGGCGCATGCGAGCGAGCTCATCGACCTCATCGCACAAAGTCAACTCCGTGTGCTGCAGTTGCCCGTCACGATCCGATACACCGAGTATTCCCGTGCGAAAGGCCAGAGTTGGACAGGCGGCTTTCGAATTCTGTTCCACTATCTTGTCGGCCGTGCGCTTGATTGACGCGAGAAAGCCTTGCTATGACACCGTTCCAGATCTTTCTTGTCGTGGTACTCGCGAGCGGCATGGTTGCGGTCGTCATCTGTCTCTCCAAGGGACTCATTGGCCGCCTTGCAGCCACATGCGCTGCCGCAGTGTGCGCTGCAGGTATTGCATTTGCGATTGAACCGAACTGGACTACGAGCATCGCACATCGACTGGGAATCAGCCGCGGCACCGACCTTCTCCTCTATCTGCTTGTGTTGACGGTGCTGTATGGATTTCTATTGATCTATCTCAAACTTCGCCGTGTACGCAGAGAACTCACGCTGCTTGTGCGCGAAATCGCCATTCGTGAAGCAGAACGAAAGTCGCCAGCTCCGCAGCAACCGCCGGACTCTGCGCAATGAGCGACGAGATTGCGAAGCAAGGCTCACACGACGGCTCCCTGAAATCGGTGCGGGTTTCGGTGGTCGTTCCTGTGTATCGGCGAAGCACAAAGGCGATCGCGTGCGTTCAGTCGTTGCTTCGACAATCGTTGCGCGACGCTGAAGTGATCGTGATCGATGACGGATCGTACGACGGGACAAGAGAAGCGCTTGAGTCGCTTGCTCTATCGATTGCTGACGCAACGCGTCGCGAAGACCACATTTCGCTGACGATCCTTCACAATGAACAGAATGTGGGAGCGAACATCAGCCGAAATCGCGGCATTCGTGCGGCACGCGGATCGTTGATCGCCTTCACCGATTCGGACTGCGTTGCAGATCCGCGCTGGCTCGAGGAACTCGTGCAACCGTTCATCGAGTCGAATGTTGGCGCCGTCACAGGACTTGTCGAAGATCGCGCGAGTCACAACATGTGGGAACTCGCGTTTCGTGGCACTCATCGATTACCGCATGCTGGTCCGGTTGGGCGAATTGTGATCGGAAATCTCTGTGTTCGCCGCAAAATTCTGCTTGCCCACTGCCTCGATGAATCACGCCCGACGCGTCGCACCCAAGATGGGACGCCGGATCTCACCGTGTCTGCTCGATCGGACGAAGAGGGTCTGAACTTGGCCTTGCGGGCTGCGGGTTGGACGGTGCTTGCGCAGCCAACGGCGCGCGTCGATCATGACCACACATACTCTCGTCAGGCACTCTTGAAACAAGCGTGGTTTGGCGGCATGAGCGCATGCGACATCGTGTGGAAGTATCGATTGGGTCCGCGCAAGGATCTCGGTCCCATCTTGCTCTTTCATGTGGCACTCTGGTTGAGCGTGTTCGCCATGCTATTGGTCCCGAGCCACTGGCGTGCGTGGCTTCTTGTTGTTCCAGCGTTGATCGCGTGCCTTCCGATCGCTGCGATTTCGTACAACGAACTTTGGAACAAAGGAAAAACGCCGCTTGAACTCTTGTGCGCAGCACCTGCGCTTACGGTGTATTACCACATCCGACTCGCTGGCTATCTGATGCGTCGAATCGAAATTGCCCGACATATTCGAAGACCTGAGCGGGTGGATATTGCGCAACTGGCGGAAAATCTCCCGCGACCACCATCGCGACGCTGCGCACAGGAATGTCCTGAGCCATGACAAGTTGATGACAAGTTGATGACAAGTTGATGAGAAGGCCAGAAGCATGCATGAGCATGCATGAAAATGATCTGGAAACCCGTGCAACGAGCGTCACATCACGAGCATCATGAATCCTGTAC
>Ga0172372_10006694_pt1 | contig 15678 bp, 12 predicted proteins | sample LakKiv5m_2_FD_114544 | JGI IMG/M metagenome (GOLD analysis project Ga0172372, IMG submission 114544) | Freshwater microbial communities from Kabuno Bay, South-Kivu, Congo - kab_092012_9.5m | ecosystem: Environmental > Aquatic > Freshwater > Lake | place: Democratic Republic of the Congo...
AACGTCCGCGAAATCGCCGCCGTCAACGTCGTCTTACCGTGGTCGATATGACCCATCGTCCCGATATTCACATGAGGCTTCGTACGCTCGAACTTCGCCTTCGACATGGTGGTATCTCTTTCTCGTTTGCTCGGTACCGCCGTGGCGATCGGTACGTGGTGTCAAGGATCAGGTCGCGCCGGCCAGGAGCCGGGCACGAGTGTGGAAGGTTAGCGGTGGTGGGGCTGGCCCACCACCTCGACGATCACTCGCCGCGGGTGCGCTTCACGATCTCGGTGGCGATGGCCTCCGGGACCTGCTGGTAGCTGTGGAACTGCATGGTGTAGGTGGCCCGACCCTGGGTGCGCGAACGCAGGTCGGTGGAGTACCCGAACATCTCCGACAACGGCACCTGGGCGCGGACGACCTGGGTGTTGCCCCGGGCCTCCATGCCCTCGATGCGGCCGCGGCGGCTCGAGAGGTCTCCCATCACGTCACCCATGTATTCCTCGGGGGTGACCACTTCGACGCCCATGATCGGCTCGAGCAACACCGGCTTGGCCATCTCGGCGGCCTTGCGGAACGCCTGCTGGCCGGCGATCTTGAAGGCCATTTCGCTGGAGTCGACGTCGTGGTACTGACCGTCGACGAGCGACACCTTCACGTCGACCGTCGGGTATCCGGCGAGCACGCCGTTGTCGAGCGCGCTCTGCAGACCCTGGTTGGTCGGGTTGATGTACTCGCGGGGAATACGGCCACCGGAGATCTTGTCGACGAACTCGTAGCCCTTGCCCGGGTTCGGCTCCATGTCGATCTTGATGACGGCGAACTGACCCGAACCGCCCGACTGCTTGATGTGGCGATACTCGACCGCGGTGACGTGCTTGGTGACGGTCTCGCGGTAGGCCACCTGCGGCTTGCCGACCGTCGCGTCGACGTTGAACTCGCGCTGCATGCGGTCGACGAGGATCTCGAGGTGCAACTCGCCCATTCCCGAGATCACGGTCTGGCCGGTCTCTTCGTCGGTACGCACGCGGAAGGTGGGGTCCTCGTCGGACAGCGACTTGAGGGCCTTGCCGAGCTTGTCCTGATCGTCCTTGGTCTTGGGTTCGATCGCCACGTGGATCACCGGCTCGGGGAACTCCATCTTCTCGAGGATGATGGGGTTGCTGCGGTCGCAGAGGGTGTCACCGGTGGTGGTCTCCTTGAACCCGAGACCGGCCACGATGTCGCCGGCGAGAGCGATGTCGAGATCCTCGCGCTGGTTGGCGTGCATCAGAAGGATTCGGCCGAGACGCTCGCGACGCTCCTTGGTGGAGTTGTAGACCTCGTCACCCTTGCTGATCTGACCCGAGTACACGCGGAAGTAGGTGAGTTTGCCGAAGGGGTCGGCCACGATCTTGAACGCGAGAGCGGCGAACGGAGCGCTCTCGTCGGCGGCGCGTGAATCCGGCTCGGCGGCGTCGCCGGGCTTCACACCCTCGGCCGGCGGGATGTCGAGCGGGCTGGGCAGGAAGTCGACCACCGCGTCGAGCATCGGCTGCACGCCCTTGTTCTTGAAGGCCGAACCGCAGAGGATCGGCACGAAGTCGAACGCGAGTGTTCCCTTGCGGATCGCGCGCTTGATCTCGGCTTCGGTCATCTCCTCGCCGCCGAGATACTTCTCCATGAAGTCGTCGTCGGAGGTGGCGATGGTCTCGAGAAGTTCCTCGCGGTACTGGTTGGCTTGGTCGGCCATGTCGGCGGGAATGTCGACCTCGTCCCACTTGGCGCCGAGTTCCTCGTCGCGCCAGATGAGGGCCTTCATCTTCACCAGGTCGACCAGACCCACGTAGGGCTTGGCGCTCTCGGGGCCGCCGGAACCGATGGGCAACTGGATGACCGCGCAGGTGGCTTCCAGGCGATCCTTCACCATCTGCACCGTGCGGTAGAAGTCGGCACCGATGCGGTCCATCTTGTTGACGAAGCACATGCGGGGCACGCGGTACTTGTTGGCCTGACGCCACACCGTCTCGGTCTGGGGTTCGACACCGGCGACCGAGTCGAACACGGTCACCGCGCCGTCGAGGACGCGGAGCGAGCGCTCGACTTCGATGGTGAAGTCCACGTGTCCTGGCGTGTCGATGATGTTGATGCGGTGGTTGTTCCAGATGCAGGTGGTGGCCGCCGACGTGATGGTGATGCCGCGCTCCTGCTCCTGCGCCATGTGGTCCATGGTCGCGGCGCCTTCGTGCACCTCGCCGATCTTGTAGCTCTTCCCGGTGTAGTAGAGGATGCGCTCGGTCGTCGTGGTCTTGCCGGCGTCGATGTGCGCCATGATCCCGATGTTTCGGGTGCGCTCGAGGGGGTACTCACGCTTGGACATCTCGTTCGTTCTCTTTCGTCTTTCGGGGGTTTCTGGTTTCGGAGGTCTCGGTGCGGGATCGGCGTTCAGGGGCGGAACATGGTCGCACCCCGGAGCGAGCCGGGGTGCAGGACGTGAACCGGTGTCAGTGCGCGATCACCAGCGGTAGTGGGCGAAGGCCTTGTTCGACTCGGCCATCTTCTGCATGTCGTCGCGCTTCTTGACCGATGCCCCGAGCCCGTTGGCCGCGTCCATCAGTTCGTTGGCGAGGCACTCGGCCATGGTCTTCTCGCGACGATCGCGGGCGTACTCGACCACCCAACGGATCGCGAGCGTGTTGGCCCGGCGGGGCTTGACCTCGACCGGAACCTGATACGTGGCTCCACCGACTCGACGGCTACGAACCTCGAGCGGCGGTCGCACGTTGTCGATCGCCCGCTTCAGGGTGGCGATCGGTTCGGCGCCGGTCTTGGCTTCGACCATCTTCAAAGCGTCGTACACGATCTTCTCGGCGGTGCTCTTCTTGCCGCGAAGCATGACCTTGTTCATGAGCTGCGTCACGAGCAGCGAGCGGTACACCGGATCGGGGTGCAGTTCTCGGCGGGGGGCGGGACCCTTTCGGGGCATGTCAGATCACCTGTTTCCTTCGGTCACTTGGCGCGCTTGGCGCCGTAGCGGCTGCGAGCCTGCTTGCGGTTCTTCACGCCGGCCGCGTCGAGCGCGCCACGGATGATCTTGTAGCGGACACCGGGGAGGTCGCGCACACGACCCCCGCGGACGAGAACGATGGAGTGCTCCTGGAGGTTGTGTCCTTCGCCCGGGATGTAGGCGGTCACTTCCACGCCCGACGAGAGACGCACACGAGCAACCTTGCGCAGAGCCGAGTTCGGCTTCTTCGGCGTGTTGGTGTACACGCGGGTGCAGACACCACGACGCTGCGGGGAGCCCTTCAGGGCCGGCGTCTTGGTCTTGCTGGACTTGGTGCTGCGGCCCTGACGGACCAACTGCTGAATGGTGGGCACTCTCGACCTCTTCGGTTCGCGCTGATTCGGATGTGTACGGGTACTACCGGTGCGACGACACCATCGACGGGCACGAAACCCGCCATCGGAATCGACTCCCGTTGGAGAACCCGGCTCGGACCACGTCCGAGCGCAGGACCCTGAGATGTTACGAGGGTCCCCCGACCAGCGACAACCCGCCCGACTCAGCTCTGGGCCGAGTCGGAGGCGAACGCCTGCTGGTCGGCCGCGCTCTGGGCCAGCCGGGAAGCCACGTCGTCCTCGTCGTCTCCACCGGCGTGGTGGGTGGACGAGGGAACGTAGTCCGGGGCGTCGATTCCGAATTCGCGGTAACGGATCATTCCGGTGCCGGCCGGGATCAACTTGCCGATGATGATGTTCTCCTTGAGGCCGAGCAGGTCGTCGGTGCGACCCTCGATGGCGTTCTCGGTGAGCACCCGGGTGGTCTCCTGGAACGAGGCCGCCGACAACCACGAGTCGGTGGCGAGCGACGCCTTGGTGATTCCCATCAACTCCGGGCGACCTTCGGCGGGGCGCTTGCCCTCCTCGACCATACGACGGTTGGTGTCGGTGAACACCTTCACGTCCTTGCGGTCACCCAGATGGAAGCCGGTGTCGCCCGACGACTGGATGCTCACTCGGCGGGTCATCTGGCGAACGATCAACTCGATGTGCTTGTCGTGGATCGACACACCCTGGTCGCGGTAGACCTTCTGGACCTCCTCGACGATGTAGGTCTGCGTCTCGCGCACACCCTTGATCTCGAGGATCTCCTTCGGATCGAACGGACCGTCGGTGAGCGGCTGACCGGCCACCACGTCCTCGCCGTCCTTCACGATCGCCCGGCTGCCGGAGGGCAACAGGTTGGTGTGCTCCTCACCGGAGTCGTCGACCACGGTGATGGGGATGCCCTTGCCCTCGTCCTCGCCCACTCGCACGCGACCGGACGCCTTGGCCAGACTGGCCGCACCCTTGGGCTTGCGGGCCTCGAAGAGTTCGACGACGCGGGGCAGACCACCGGCGATGTCCTTGCCGGCCACACCACCGGTGTGGAACGTACGCATGGTGAGCTGCGTTCCGGGCTCGCCGATCGACTGCGCGGCGATCACGCCCACCGCCTCGCCGAGTTCGATCGGCGTGGTGGTGGCCAGCGAACGGCCGTAGCACAGAGCGCAGATTCCCTGTTCGGCGTCGCAGGTGAGCACCGAACGAACACGCACCCGGTTCACCTTGGAATCGTTCTGCACCTTGTCGATCAGACCGGTGTCCATGATGGTGTTGCGGGCGATCACGCTGCCGTCCGACAACTCGATGTCGCTGGCCAAGGCTCGACCGAACAACTTGGTGTCGAGGTACGCCCGCTTGTTGGCGGTGTCGGGTTCGACGTGATCGATCCAGACGCCCATGTTGGTGCCGCAGTCGTCGATGCGCACGATGAGCTCCTGGGCCACGTCGACCAGGCGACGGGTGAGGTAACCCGAGTCGGCGGTCCGCAGGGCGGTGTCGACCAGACCCTTACGGGCGCCCGGCGTGGCGATGAAGTACTCGAGCGTCTCGAGGCCCTCGCGGAAGTTGCTCTTGATCGGACGCGGAATCATGTCGCCGCGGGGGTTGGCCACCAGACCGCGCATACCGGCGATCTGACGCATCTGGGTCATGTTGCCGCGGGCTCCCGAACCGACCATGACGTCGATCGGGTTGAAGCGCTGCGCCTCGAACGCCTCGGTCATGGCCTTCTGCACCTCGTTCGTCGCTTCGGTCCAGATCTGGACCTCCTGCTGACGACGCTCGCCGTCGGTGATCACGCCGCGGAGGAACAGATTCTCCACCTTGCCGGCCTTCTCTTCGGCGGCCTCGAGCAACGCCTTCTTGGCGATCGGCGTCTTGACGTCGTCGATCGACACCGTGAGTCCCGACTGCGACGCGTAGCGGTAGCAGACGTTCTTGATGGCGTCGAGCGACTCGGCCACCACGGCGCGCGAGTAGTGACCGACGAGGTTCTCGACCACGCGACCCATCTCACCCTTGCGCAACGGAGCCACGATGTGACCGAAGTTCTCGGAGTAGTCGGCCGGCAGGGCTTCCTCGAACAGGAGCCGACCCGCGGTGGTCTCGAAGGATCCACCGTCGCGACGCACCTTGATCGGCGCGTGCAGGTGCAGCGAGCCCTCGTCGAGCGCGCGCAACACCTCCCAGTTGTGGCGGAACACCCGACCCTCACCCTTCTCGCCGGCCTCGGCAACGGTGAGGTAGTAGGCACCGATGATCATGTCCTGGGTCGGTGTGACGATCGGACGACCCGACGCCGGCGAGAGCAGGTTGTTCGCACTCAACATCAACACGCGGGCCTCGGCCTGCGCCTCGGCCGACAACGGCACGTGGACCGCCATCTGGTCGCCGTCGAAGTCGGCGTTGAACGCCGTGCAGACGAGCGGGTGGATCTGGATCGCCTTGCCCTCCACGAGCACCGGCTCGAAGGCCTGGATGCCGAGACGGTGCAGGGTGGGTGCGCGGTTGAGCAACACCGGGTGCTCGCGGATGACTTCCTCGAGCACGTCCCACACGCGGGGGTGGCGACGCTCGACCATGCGCTTGGCGCTCTTGATGTTCAGCGCGTACGCGATGTCGACGAGGCGCTTCATCACGAAGGGCTTGAACAACTCGAGAGCCATCAACTTGGGAAGGCCACACTGGTGCAACTTCAGCGTCGGACCGGCCACGATGACCGAACGACCCGAGTAGTCGACGCGCTTGCCGAGCAGGTTCTGACGGAATCGACCCTGCTTGCCCTTCAACATGTCGGAGAGCGACTTCAGCGGACGGTTGCCCGGTCCGGTGACGGGGCGACCACGACGACCGTTGTCGAAGAGGGCGTCGACCGCTTCCTGCAGCATGCGCTTTTCGTTGTTCACAATGATGTCGGGGGCGTACATGCCCATCAGACGCGCGAGTCGGTTGTTGCGGTTGATGACGCGGCGGTACAGGTCGTTGAGGTCGGAGGTCGCGAAGCGTCCACCGTCGAGCTGGACCATCGGCCGCAGGTCGGGTGGGATCACCGGAACGGCGTCGAGGATCATCGCCATGGGGTCGTTGACCCGACGGCCGTGTTCGTCGCGCTTGTTGAAGGAAGCCACGATCTTGAGACGCTTGATGGCTTTCTGCTTGCGCTGCGCGCTCAGAGGCTTCTGACCATCCTGCGGATCGATGGCCTCGCGGAGACGACGCTCCTCCTCGTCGAAGTCGATGGCGCGGATGAGGGCCTGGATCGCCTCGGCGCCGGTGCCACCCTCGAAGTAGTCGGAGTAGCGGGCGCGCAGTTCGCGCCAGAGCGACTCGTCGTCGATGATCTGGCGGGCGTACAGGTTGCCGAACTCGTCCCAGGTGCGCTTCAGCAGATCGAGTTCCGCCTGGTACTCGTTGCGGAGTTCCTCGATGCGACGGTCGTTGTTGCGCTGGGCGGCCTTCAGTTCGGAGTCCTTGGCACCCTCCGACTCGAGGCGGGACGCCTCCTTCTCGAAATCCTTGAACGCGGCGTCGATCTTGCGGTCGCGCTCCTTCTCGATCGTCTCGATCTCGCCGAGGTACTCCTTCTCCAGCTCGGAGATCTCGGCGTCGATCTTCTCGCGATCGACGGAGGTCACGAGGTAGGCCGAGAAGTAGATGACCTTCTCGAGCTGCTTGGCCTTCATTTCCTCGCGGGGCTCGAGTCCGCTCAGCAGATACGCCAACCACGACCGCGTTCCGCGGAGGTACCAGATGTGGACGACCGGAGCCGCCAGGTTGATGTAACCCATGCGCTCGCGGCGAACCTTGGAGCGAGTGACCTCGACGAGGCACTTGTCGCAGGTGATGCCCTTGAAACGGACGCGCTTGTATTTGCCGCAGGCGCACTCCCAGTCACGGGTGGGTCCGAAGATGCGCTCGCAGAAGAGGCCGTCGCGCTCGGGGCGCAACGTGCGGTAGTTGATCGTCTCGGGCTTCTTGACTTCCTTGTCGCCAGCGTGCTTCTCGGTGGTCCACGACCGGATCTGATCCGGCGTGGCCAGGCCGATTCGCAACTGTTCGAATTCGTTCACGTCGAGCATGTCTCTCTCGCTCTCTTCTGGTGGGTTCGCGTTCTTGTTCGGGATCAGCGGCGGAAGCCGGCGCGCTCGCGGTCGTCCTGATCGCTACCGCGCTCGGGACGGCTGATGTTGATGCCGAGCGACTGCTGGGCCTCGTACAACTCCTCGTCGATCTCCTTGATGTCGATCTCGGAGCCGTCCTTGGCCAGGACCTCGACGTTGAGGCACAGGGCCTGCATTTCCTTCATGAGCACTCGGAAGCTCTCCGGGATGCCCGGTTCGGGAATGTTGCGTCCCTGAACAATGGCCTCGTACACCTTGGTGCGGCCGAGCACGTCGTCCGACTTCACGGTGAGCAGTTCCTGCAGGCAGTAGGCGGCGCCGTAGGCCTCGAGGGCCCACACTTCCATCTCGCCGAAGCGCTGGCCGCCGAACTGGGCCTTACCACCGAGCGGCTGCTGGGTGATCATGCTGTACGGGCCGGTCGAACGCGCGTGGATCTTGTCGTCCACGAGGTGCGACAGCTTCAAGATGTACATGTAGCCGACCATGATCCGGTTGTCGTAGGCCTCGCCGGTGCGACCGTTGTACAGGGTCGTCTTGCCGTCGGTTCCGATGAGACGCACCGGTTCGCCGCTCGCGGCCTTCTGGCCCTCGGGGTTGAGGGTCTCGAAGATCTCGACGATGGTCTGGTGCTTGCCCGACTTCTCGGACTCGTCCCAGTGGGCGCCGTCGAACACGGGCGTTGCGATGTAACTGGCCGGCTGGGTGCTCGGGCGGGTCTTGGACTCGGTACCCCGAGCCGGCGAATCGCCGACCTTCGAACCGTCCTTGCCGGTCCAGCCCCAACGGGCCGCGTAGCCGAGGTGCGCCTCGAGAACCTGGCCGACGTTCATGCGCGATGGCACGCCGAGCGGGTTGAGGATGATGTCGACGGGTGTTCCGTCGGCAAGATACGGCATGTCCGACTGCGGAAGGATCTTGGAGATGACTCCCTTGTTGCCGTGACGTCCGGCCAACTTGTCGCCCACGCTGATCTTGCGCTTCTGGGCGACGAGCACCTTGACCTCCTGGTTCACACCGGGAGCCAGTTCGCCTCCTTCGCGGTCGACCACGCTCACGTGGATGACCTTGCCGCCCTCGCCGTGAGGCACCTTGAGCGACGTGTCGCGAACCTCGCGGGCCTTCTCGCCGAAGATGGCGCGGAGCAGACGCTCCTCGGGAGTGAGTTCGGTTTCGCCCTTCGGCGTGACCTTGCCCACCAGGACGTCTCCGGGGCCGACCTCGGCACCGATGCGGATCACTCCACGATCGTCGAGATCGCGCAGGATGTCGTCGGAGAGGTTCGGGATGTCGCGGGTGATCTCCTCCGGACCGAGCTTGGTGTCGCGCGCATCGACCTTGTACTCGTGAATGTGGATCGACGTGAGCACGTCGTCGCGCACGAGACGATCGGACAGGATGATGGCGTCCTCGAAGTTGTAGCCCTCCCAGGTCATGAAGGCCACGAGAAGGTTCTTGCCGAGCGCCAACTCACCCTGATCGGTCGACGATCCGTCGGCGATGAGGTCGCCCTTGCGGAGCTTCTGGCCCTGCACCACGCGCGGCAACTGATTGACGCACGTGTTGTGGTTGGAGCGACGGAACTTGAGCAGGCGATACACGCGCTTGCCCTCGTTCTTGTACTGCACCGCGATCTGCGAGCCGCTGACCTCGACGACCTCGCCCTCGTCGATGGCGAGGATCAGGTCGGCGCCGTCGGAAGCGACCTTGCGCTCCATGCCGGTACCCACGTACGGGGCCTCGGAACGCACCAGCGGCACCGCCTGACGCTGCATGTTCGCACCCATGAGGGCGCGGTTGGCGTCGTCGTGCTCGAGGAACGGAATCAAGGCGGTGGCGACCGAAACGATCTGCTTCGGCGACACGTCGAGGAGTTCGACCTCGTCGGGCTTCACCAACAACACGTCGGTGGTGGCGCCGAAGAAGTTCTCGGCCTCGAGCATGCCCTTCAGCTGTTCGAGGCTGGCGGCCTGCGGCGCCTTGCGAACGAGGATCTTCTCCTGCTGGAACGACCCATCGGGGTTCACCGGCGTGTTGGCCTGCGCGACGACGTACTTCTCTTCCTCGTCGGCGGCCATGTACTTGATCTCGTTGGTGACGCGACCGTTCTTGACCACGCGATACGGCGTCTCGATGAAGCCGTGCTGGTTGACCTTGGCGTAGGTGGACAAGGCGCCGATGAGTCCGATGTTCGGACCTTCCGGCGTCTCGATCGGGCACATGCGGCCGTAGTGCGAGAAGTGCACGTCGCGCACCTCGAAGCCGGCGCGCTCGCGGCTGAGTCCGCCCGGGCCAAGGGCCGAGAGACGGCGGCGGTGCGTGAGGCTCGACAGCGGGTTGACCTGGTCCATCAACTGCGAGAGCTGGCTGGTTCCGAAGAACTCCTTGATCGCCGCCGTGACCGGACGAATGTTGACCAGGGTCGTGGGGGTCATCGACTCCACGTCCTGAGTGCTCATGCGCTCGCGGACGACCCGCTCCATGCGCGACAGGCCGATCTTCACCTGGTTCTGGATCAGTTCGCCGACCGAACGGATGCGTCGGTTCGCGAAGTGGTCCTGATCGTCGAGGCGATAACCGGGCTCCTGCTTGACGAGGTTGAGCATGTACGAGATGGTGGCGAGCACCTCGTTGGGAGCCAGCACCTTGCCCTGGTCGCCCTCGTCGGTTCGGTAGAACTTCTCGTCGATGCGCGCCTCGAAGAAATCGCCGGCGGCTCGAGCACCCTTGCCGAACATCGCGTCGAGACGTCCGAGTTCGTCGCCCAACTTGCGATCGATCTTGTAGCGACCCACCGACGAGAGTTCGTACTTCTTGGAATCGAAGAACGCGCCCCTGAAGTACGCGAGAGCGGCCGGCAGGGTCGGCGGCTCGCCCGGCTTGACGCGCTTGTAGATCTCGAGCAGGGCCTCGTTCTGGGTGGGAGCGACGTTGCGCTCCTTGTCCCACTGGTCCTCGAGGAAGTCGAAGTGCGACACGAAACGATCGATGAATCCAGGCACGCGCTCGTCGTCGTAGCCGAGCGCACGCAGGATGGTGAACACGCTCATGCGACGCTTGCGCGCCACGCGTCCGCCGGCGGTCACGCTCTTGCCGGGCTTGTGCTCGACGTCGAACTCCATCCACTCACCGCGTTGCGGATGGATGGTTCCCTTGACCAACTGGTGCTTCGAGAGGTTGCGGAGGCGGTACCGCTCACCCGGTTCGAAGATGACGCCGGGGCTTCGGACCAACTGCGACACCACCACGCGCTCGGTGCCGTTCCAGATGAACGTGCCCTTCTCGGTCATGCGGGGGAAATCGCCCATGAACAGCAACTGCTCGCGCAGTTCGCCGGTGGCCTTGTTGGAGAACGTGGCCTTCACGAGGATCGACGACTGGTAGGTCAGACCCTTCTGGCGGCACTCCTCCTCGGAGAACTTGGGCTTGGGGCTGTGGAACGGGTTGTCCGGGTCGAACTCGAGTTCGAGCGAGAGGTTGCCCGCGAAGTCCTCGATCTTGCCGATGTCGCGGAACGTCTGCCGAAGACCCTCGCGCATGAAGTGCGCAAAGCTGGACTTCTGGATGTCGAGCAGGTTCGGGATGTCGAGGCGTTCCTCGAGATTGGCGAACGAATAGCGCTCACGGGACGTGGAACGAGTGGCCACGGACAGCTCCTCAGATCAGCGGGCGGACAGGGTACGAAGGCGCGCCGAAGGACGACGAAGGACAGACACGAAGCAAAGAGCGGCGCACGGCAACTGGTAAGCCTACCCCTCGGGGCGAGCGCTGCCAACCCGCCACCAGCGGTTTTGCCGGGCGGGAAGCCGTTGGGGCCAGACCGTAGGCCTCGGGGCCGAACCGGTCAAGCATCCCGCCGGCCCGACAGGATCCCGCGGCCTGGTTCGAGGGGTTCATTCGGACCGGCCGATGCGGACGGATCGGGACGTACGGGCCGGGACGCCGAACCGCCCGGGGGAGTCCCCCGGGCGGTTCCGAACACTGGATTCCTCGACGAGACGAGGGTCTCGATCGATGACTTGACCTCGACGAGACGAGGGTCTCGATCGATTACTTGACCTCGACGAGACGAGGGTCTCGATCAATTACTTGACCTCGACGAGACGAGGGTCTCGATCAATTACTTGATCTCGACGAGACGAGGGTCTCGATCAATTACTTGATCTCGACGAGACGAGGGTCTCGATCAATTACTTGATCTCGACGAGACGAGGGTCTCGATCAATTACTTGATCTCGACCTTGGCGCCCTGCTCTTCGAGCTTGGCCTTGGCCTTCTCGGCATCGTCCTTGCTGACCTTCTCGAGGAGGGTCTTGGGCGCACCGTCGACGAGGTCCTTGGCTTCCTTCAGGCCCAGGCTGGTGAGCTCGCGCACGACCTTGATGACCTGGATCTTCTGCGCGCCGGCGTCGGCGAGCACCACGTCGAACTCGTCCTGCTCCTCGGCAGCGGCGGCTCCACCACCCGCACCGGGGGCGGCGGCCACGGCAACGGCGGCGACGGGAGCGGCGGCGGTCACGCCGAACTTCTCCTCGAACGCGTCGAGCAGTTCCTTCAGTTCAATGACGGTGAGGGCGGCGATGCCGTCCAGAATCTGATCCTTGGTGAGAGACATTTCGTTTTCCTTTTCGTTGTTGTTGTTGTTGCGGTTGTTGTTGCGGTTGTTGTTGCGGTTGTTGATGGTTTCGGTACTTCTGGAACCGAGTGGTTTCCGATCTCGCGATCGGCTCGGTGGAGGTTGATCAGGCGGCCGACTTCTGGTCGATCAGCGCCTTCAGGCCGTAGGCCGTCTTGCGGGGCAGGGCCTGCAGCAAACCGGCGGTCTTGACCAGCGGCGCCTGGATGGCGCCAGCGAGCTGGGCCAGCAGAACTTCGCGCGGCGGCAGATCGGCGAGGGCTTCGACGTCCTTGGCGGACAAGAACGATCCGCCGAGGCTGCCTCCCTTCACGACGAGCAGCGGATTGGTCTTGGCGAAATCACGCAGCGCCTTGGCAACGCCGACGGCATCGCCGTCGACGAAGGTGAGAGCACTCGGACCCGAGAGCAACTCGACCAGCGCGGCATTTCCGGTCTCGTTGGCGGCGCGACGAGCGAGGGTGTTCTTGTACACCTTGTGCTCACCGCCCACGGGACGCAGGGCGTTGCGGAGATCGGCCAGTTGTCCGACGGTGAGACCGCGGTACTCCGACACGAACACGACGCCGACCGACGAGAACTTCTCGGCGATCTCGGCAACCGTCGCGACTTTTTCCGGACGGGGCTTTTCCATGTTTCCTCCTTTCGCTTCGACTCGGGGCTCGCACGTGCGAACACCACGAGGAGCGAAAGGGCTCCGGCAGTCTTCGCCTCGGTTGGCGACCGTGTGGGCGGTGCTCTCGCACTTTCCTCGGGTCTTTCACCACCTCACGGTGGACCGACTGTCTCTGGCAAGCGGTATGTGGACTCGGAAACTAGCGGTGACCGACGGAAAATCCACTCCCCCGGTCGGGTGGGACGATCGTCAGACGGCGTCGGCTCGCAGTCGATTGAGATCGACGCGAACTCCGGGACCCATCGTGGACGACACGGTGATCTTCTTCAGGTAGCGACCCTTGGCCGACGCCGGCTTAGCGCGCTGGATCTCGTCGACCACGGCGCGGAAGTTGGCCTCGATGGCCTCGACCGCGAAGCTCACCTTGCCCAACTGGACGTGCACGTTGCCGTAACGATCGGTGCGGTACTCCACCTTGCCGCCCTTGAACTCGCCGACCGCCCGACCCACGTCCTGGGTGACGGTTCCGGTCTTGGGGTTCGGCATCAGACCGCGGGGTCCGAGCACACGACCGAGCCGTCCGACGAGGGGCATCATGTCGGGCGTCGCGATCGCCAGATCGAAGTCGAAGTTGCCCTTCTCGATCTCGGCGGCGAGATCGTCGGCACCCACGAGGTCGGCACCGGCCTTGCGGGCCTCCTCGGCGGCGGCACCGGCGGCGAAAACCGCCACGCGGAGGTTCTTGCCGGTTCCCGACGGCAACGCGACCGTGCCGCGAACCGCTTGATCGGCCTTGCGGGGATCGACACCGAGGCGGATCGCGATCTCGACGGTTTCGTCGAACTTCGCGCTGGCCATCGACTTCACCAGTCCGAGTGCCTCGGTGGGGGTGAACTCCTGGTCGCGGTCGTAACGCTTGACGGCGTCGTCGTACTTCTTGCCTGACATGACTGTCTCCCTCTCCCGCTTGCGCGGGATGTCTGCGCCGGCCGGGCGAGGTGTTCCCGGTCCAGGCGATCTTGCGAAGTGATTACTTTACCGTGAGGCCCATCGAACGAGCCGTGCCGCGCACCTGCTGCTTGGCGGCCTCGAGGTCGTTGGCGTTGAGGTCGGGCATCTTGATCTTGGCGACTTCTTCGATGTCGGCCTCGGTGACCGAACCGACCACGGTCTTGCCCGGGGTGGAACTGGCCTTCTCGAGCCCGGCCTTCTGGCGCAGGAGAACCGGAGTGGGCGGCGTCTTCAGCTTGAACGTGAACGAGCGATCCTCGAAGATGCTGATCTCGACCGGGATGATCGTGCCGACCTGACTCTCCGTCGCGGCGTTGTAGGCCTTGACGAAGTCCATGATCGCCACACCGTGCGGTCCGAGTGCGGTACCGACCGGGGGTGCGGGGGTGGCCTTGCCGGCCGGAATCTGGATCTTCACGATCGCAGTGAGTTTCTTCTTCGCCATGGGGCGTGCCTTTCTTTCGTTCCGTCAGTCTGCCGGTGGTCTAGAGCTTCGCCACCTGGCTGAAGTCCATCTCGACCATCGTCTCGCGGCCGAAGATGTTCACGAGCACCTTCAGCTTCATGTGGTCGATGTTGATCTCGGCCACCTGACCGGTGAAGTCGGCGAACGGGCCTTCCTTCACGCGGACGCCCTCGCCCACCTCGTACTCGAGCTTGGGCTTGCGGCGGCTGGCGGCCTGCTGGTCATCGGCCTTGGCCGAGAGGAACGTGTCGACCTCGCGACGCGACAGCGACGTCGGCTTCTCGCCCCGCTGGCTCTGGCCCACGAAGCCGGTGATTCCGGGGGTGTTGCGAACGCAGTACCAGCTCTGGTCGTCGAGCAGACAGCGGACGAGGATGTAGCCGGGGAAGACCTTCTTCTGGACGACCTGCTTCTTGCCGCCCTTGAACTCCACGACCTCTTCCATCGGGATGACGACCTCGAAGATGCGCTCTTCCATGTCCATCGACTGGATACGAGCCAGCAGGTTGACGCGGACCTTCTTCTCGTAACCCGCCTGCGTGTGCACGACGTACCACCGACCGGGTCGGTTCCACGGGTGATCGGCGTCCTCGTCGATGGAGTCACCGGCCACCTCGCCGTCGGACGACTCGCCGCCGTCGGTGAGGTCGAAGACCTCGACGTCGGAACCGGACTCGTTCGAGAAGGAGTCGTTGGTGTTGTTGTTCATGTCCTGCGTCATCGTTCGTTCCCGTCGATCAGTTCCGGTAGAGCCAGTCGGTCAAGAAGCCGAAACCGGTGTCGGCGACACCGATGATGGCGGTGAAGAGGGCCACGGTCACCAGAACGACGATCGAATAGCGACGGATCTCGGGCCACTTCGGCCAGGCGACCTTGTTCATCTCGTCGCGAACCTCGCGCACGTACTGAACGGGGCCAGTGCGCTCGTCGCGACCACGGCGAGCAGGAGCCTGACGAGCCGGATTTCCCTGCTCGTCCAGTGCACCCATGCGCTTCAGGGTGCGCTTCTGCTCTCTGTTGAGGTCCATCGTCATGTTCGGTGTCTCTCGTGTCGGGCGTCTCGGCTGTTCGTGTCGATCTGCTGGGGTACGGGGGGAACTGTGCAGGGCAGGAGGGACTCGAACCCCCGACCGTCGGTTTTGGAGACCGATGCTCTACCAACTGAGCTACTGCCCTCCGGGCTAGCGAGTCTCCTTGTGCGACGTGTGCTTGCGGTCGTAACTGCAGTACTTCATCATCTCCAGACGCTCGCGATCGTTGATCTTGGACTTCATGGTGATGTAGTTGCGTCGCTTGCACTCGGTGCACTCGAGGGTGATCTTCACCCGCTTGTCGTTTCTGGGCATGTCAGTCTCCGATCACTTGATGATCTTGGTGACCCGTCCGGCACCAACCGTACGACCACCCTCACGGATCGCGAAACGCAAACCCTCGTCCATCGCGATCGGCTTACCCAACTCCACCGTCATCGTCACAT
>Ga0172372_10006695_pt1 | contig 15677 bp, 13 predicted proteins | sample LakKiv5m_2_FD_114544 | JGI IMG/M metagenome (GOLD analysis project Ga0172372, IMG submission 114544) | Freshwater microbial communities from Kabuno Bay, South-Kivu, Congo - kab_092012_9.5m | ecosystem: Environmental > Aquatic > Freshwater > Lake | place: Democratic Republic of the Congo...
AATTGAAAATCAATCTTCAAAAAAGTAGCTCCAGATACGGTAATTAACAATAAATTATCAATCCTAGAGCACTTGACAAAAGCACCTGTAGTAGCTCCTTCAGACGAGTTACTTGAAGAATACAAAGGATACGGAAAAGATGTTAGAATCTTAACGTACAAAATGCTTCTTGAGAAATTTAATGAGAAGTATGATCACTTGACAGTGAAACAAAAAGAGGTTTTAAGAGAGGTAATCACCTCAGTAGATAATACAGACAAGTTAAAAGAGTATTACAATACAAGAATCGTTGAAGTACATGAATTACTTCAGAAAAAGACTATAGAACTTAAAGATGAGGTATTAAAAATTAAAATTACCGAAGTTCTCAAGTACGTTAAGCCTTTAGAAAAGACAGAAAAAGTTACCAACGATGCAATCATTAACTTGTTACAGTATTACGAACTTGTTAATGAATTATAATGGCCACCAGACAGCAGCTAAAAGACGAGCTTAAGAAACAGCTCAAAGAGGTATCAACCTCTGGAGCAGCTGGCAGCTATAACACCCCCTATGCTTTTAATCCAAACAAGAATGCCCAAGGCACTTCACGTAACTACTACTTGAAGATGGGCTGGAAATTAGTTAATAAAGCTAAAACCAGGAAAGCAGCCAAGGGTATGGAGTACAAAGATCTTTGGAAATAAACAATACCTATTTATAACATATGAAAAGCCTACAAAATCAATACAATCTTATCAAAGAAGGTAGAGGCAATAAAGAAATCTTCTTAAAAGAAGCTAAAGCTCAATTCCCTCAGTATATTACCAACGTTCAAACGTTTGACCAAGTTATCCACTCATTAACCGAGAAGGGTATCATCAACGAAGCTATGGTATTAGTATCAGCAAATAGACCAACAACTCCAGATTGGTTCAAAGTCTTTAATGAAAACGTTAAAGCTGAACTAAAAGAAACAGATGAAACTGTTGAGGAAATGGAGACTAAAGGGTACGATTATAAAGATAGTAAGAATAATAACAATATCTCTACAGCAGAGATCTTAACTGGTTATTATGCTGAAATGAAAGATCCTAAGAATGCTGAAAAGACTGAAACTGAAATTAAAGCAATTGTATTTAAGAATCTTGAAAAAGATCCTTTATATTATGTAAAAGACGGTCAGTTTGGCATTAAAGGTTTAGGGTATACTGAAGATCATCCCGGCTTAGGTCCTACAAAAGAAGTAACAGGCAAATACAAATCATCTGGAATGGAACCTGTTAAATTAAATGAAGTATTTTACGGAGATTCTGATAGGGATTATGATGCTGATCAAGAAGATGAGCAGATGGCTTACTACTATTATGACAAAGGTCTCGAAGCTTATAGTGAAGGAGATTATTTAAAAGCAGATAAATACTATACAACTGCTTTAAGATACGGAAGTTCTCTAGGATTCACAGAGGTAGATTTGCCTCCTTACGAAAAAGCAACCGGTTCATCTTTAGAAGAAGGAGAAGAAGAAAAAGAATACATTATCTATACTTTCTCGTACAACACTCCTGAAGATAAAGAGATCTGGGATAACACTTTACGAACCAGACGCGATGCTAAACTACGAGTTAACGGCTACAATATGGATACCCAAGAGTCTGATAGATATGGCACCATGACAAAATCAGAATGGGAAGCTCAATACGGCCCTTTATCAGAACACAGAATTGCATTATCAGAAGCTAAGAAAAGAGCTATTGAAAAACACATCAAGGAAATTGAAAAGATGGGTGAGGTAGCAGCTTGGGAGCATAGAATTGGTAAAATTCAAGAGAAAATTGAAGAATTAACTAACAAAATGACTGTGACTGAAGGTGACGATGTTAAGGAGTATGTAGATAAAAAATTGGTTGGAGAGTTAAAAAAGGATATCAAACTTTTAGAAAAGAAAAAAGCTCTATACGAAAAGCAAAAAGCAAAAGCAGCTAAGAAAGTAACTGATAAATCAGCCATGCAAAGTGCTGCAGGTGAAGGTGCTACTGTAATGGAGAAAGAAGAAAAACCTCACACTCCTCCAACAGATCCTGATAGAGAAAGAGCATTTGCTTCTATGAAAAGAGACACTGCTCCAAAGCCAAAAAAAGAATCTTGGTCTGGTATGGTTAGAGAATTGATTAACCAGAAGAATTTAAAATTAAAATAATGGATAAGAGTTTACTTATTGAAACTATATCCTTTCAGCCCAAGCCTTTAAAATTAACAGAAAGTAAAGGCAGTTCTGGTCTACCATTAATGGAAGGTGTCTTAGCTACTGCTCAAGTAAAGAACGGTAACGGAAGGTATTATAGCAAAAAACTCTGGGATAGAGAAATCAGTAAGTACATGGATTCTGTTAAGCAAAATAGGGCAGTCGGTGAGTTAGATCACCCTGAATCTACAGTTATTAACTTAAAAAATGTATGTCATAACATTAAAGACATCTGGTGGGATGGCGATAATATCATGGGCAAGATTGAAATTTTACCTACCCCATCAGGGAATATCCTACAAGCATTAATAGCTTCAGGTATCACCGTTGGTGTATCATCTAGAGGAATGGGTTCAGTTAGACAGATGGGAGAAACATTAGAAGTTCAAGACGATTTCGAGTTGCTCTGTTGGGATTTCGTATCAACACCATCAAATCCTGGATCATGGATGACTCCTTTGCATGAAGGACTAGATAAGACCTCAAAGGACTATAATAAAGCCAATGAAATCATAAGAGAAATCTTATGTGCTCACGGCAGCTGTCCTTTATTTTAACCCCTCTTGGGATAGTATCCCTTGACCGACCCTCCCTTAAAAAAGGAGGGTTTCTTATTTTTTGAAAAAAGTACATATATTTATATTTGTATGTACTACGATCAATGTAGTACTTAAAATGCTCTACAAAACAATTATTACGCTCTAATTAATAAGCGTACTTCCCAAAAAAAATTATTATTAGGAAAATGACAAACAGAGACTTGTTAAAAGAGGCTATTGCTGATGCAAAAGCTGTAAAGGAAGTCGCTATCACTAATGCAAAAGCTGCATTAGAAGAGGCTTTCACACCACATCTGAAAGAGATGTTCGAAAAGAAAATGAAGGACTTAGAAGAGGAAGAAGACTTACAAGAGTATGCTGAAACTCAACCTGACCGTGATATGGACGGAGATGGTGATGTTGATGCAGACGACGTTAAAGCCATGAGCGAATCTGAACTAGAAGAACTTTTAAGAGAATTAGACGAAGCTGAAGAAGAAGAGTCTGAGGAAGAAGAAGGTGAAGAAGGTGAAGAGGAAGAAGGTGAAGACGATGAAGTTGAAATCGACCTTGAAGAAATGACCGAAGAAGACTTGAAGAAATTTATCGAAGAAGTGGTAGACGAAATGATCGAAGCTGGTGAATTAGAAGCCGGACACGAAGGTATGGAAGATGAAGTTGGTGCTATGGAAGAGCCTGAAGAAGGCGCCGAAGAAGCTCCTGCAGAAGAAGAAATGCCTGTAGCTGAAGGTTTAGAATCTATCAAAGAAATGGACATGAGTGTAGATATCGTAGATGCTGTTTTAGCAACTTTAGGTACACTTGGTGGCATTATCGGTACAGGATTTGCCAAAGCTAGCTACGACGAAAAGAAAGAAGCGGCTAAGAAAATCGCCCATGCTATTAAGAAAGAGAAAGTAGACGAAGACTACGAGCAGAAAGAGACTGAAAAAATGGCCGCCATGGAAGCTGAACTAGCTGAAGCTATCGAAACTATTAACACATTAAAGGTAGAATTAAATGAGATTAACTTATTAAATTCAAAACTTCTTTACACTAACAAAATTTTCAAGGCTAAAAACCTTACTGAAACTCAGAAAGTGAAAGTATTAACTGCTTTCGACAAAGCTGAGTCAGTAAAAGAAGTTAAGTTAGTATTCGAAACTCTAAATGAAGGCTTGGAAAAAGCTGCCAAGAAAGAGTTGGTAAAAGAAAGCAAAGGGTTTGCTTCAAAACCCATCGGATCTTCACCAAAACAGCCTGTGGTGGACGTTAATCCGGTATTCGAAAGAATGAGAAAACTTGCAGGCTTATAAAAAATAAAAATTACTACACATTAATACAATGTCTAACGTACAAACATTACTCGAATCTGCTAACCCCTGGCAGAGTTTGCAATCTGACGCTGCTAGATTAGCAAAAAAATGGGGCGCTACTGGCCTTTTAGAAGGTATGGGAAGCGAAACTGAAAAAAATAACATGTCAATGATCCTTGAGAACCAAGCCAAGCAATTGGTTATTGAGCAATCTCAAACTGGAACTGGTGCTAGCTTCACAGCCGGTACTGGTGAACAGTGGGCTGGTATCGCTCTTCCTTTGGTAAGAAAGGTATTTGGTCAGATCGCTGCTAAAGAATTCGTTTCAGTTCAACCTATGAACCTTCCTTCAGGTCTAGTATTCTTCTTGGATTTCCAATACGGAACTGATAAGAATCCTTTCACCTCTGGTGATTCTATGTATGGTGCTACTTCTGCTAACTTCGGTAACACCTCAACTGGTGCTTTATACGGAGCTGGTCGTTTCACTTACTCTACTAACCAATTCTCTGCTTCTGTACCTACTACAGGTTCTGCCAACGGCGGTACTGCTCCAACTGTAACTGCCGGTAACGCTTTAGTTACCACTGCTTCTTTTGCAGAATTAAACTTCAGCTCTGAGTACTCTGCTTCAGTCGCTGGTAACAGAATCTACAAAGTTACTGTTCCTACTTCTTCAATGGGTACTGACTTCGATACTTTAGCAGTTAGAGGCTTTATCTTCACATCTGGTAGCTTAACAGTTTCTACTTTGTTGCAAGAATTTACAACATTGTCAGGCGGTAACATTTTGTTCTTCCACACTGGTTCTTCTACTCTTGCTGCTTCCCAAGGTGGTAACGGTGTTATCGAGTGGAACAAGTTGACCAAAGATAACGCAAGAGGTGACTTCGAATCAGGTGCTGCTTATGCTGTTCCTAACGCTGAATCTAACACTGAAATTGTTATCCCTCAGATTAACGTTTCTATGAGATCTGAAGCCATCGTTGCTAAAACCAAGAAATTGAAAGCACAATGGACTCCTGAATTCGCTCAAGATTTGAACGCTTACCATTCTTTGGATGCTGAGGCTGAATTGACTGCTGTTATGTCTGAGTACATCAGCTTGGAAATCGACTTAGAAATCTTAGATATGTTGATCGAGTCTGCTGCTGCTGGTACTGAGTACTGGACTGCATTGAACAACGGTGTTTACAACTCTTCTAACGCTAACGGATTTGATTTCCCTAGCTCAACTTCACAGACTGGATTCTACAACACTCAAGGTCAATGGTTCCAAACTTTGGGAACTAAAATGCAGAAATTATCTAACATCATCCACCAAAGAACTTTGCGTGGCGGTGCTAACTTCTGCGTAGTATCTCCTACAGTTGCTACTATCTTGGAATCTATTCCTGGATTTGCTTCAACCTCAAACGGTGACGTTACTGTAGCTTCTTACGCTTTCGGTGTACAGAAGATGGGTCAAATCAACAACAGATACACCATCTACAAGAACCCTTACATGAAGGAAAACATCATCTTGATGGGCTTCAAAGGTAGCCAATTCTTGGAAACTGGTGCTGTATTTGCTCCTTACATTCCGTTGATCATGACTCCTTTGGTGTACGATCCTGATACTTTCGTACCAAGAAAAGGTCTTTTGACTAGATACGCTAAGAAGATGGTGCGGCCAGAATTTTATGGAAAAATCTACGTAAGTGGCTTGAACACTTTGTAAGATTAACCATTAAAATCTTAAAGAAGAGCCTGGAGAAATCCAGGCTTTTTTTTTGCTTTCTATTTATAAATAAATAACTCTATGGCAAGCGATCCACACACCGCAGAGGTTTTTAAAGAGAAAAGAAGACCTAAAACTCCGATTAAGTTTGGTATTACTTTAAACGAAGAACAAAAAAGAGGAAAAGCAGAAATTCTAGTAAACGACGTTACGGCCATTCAAGGAAAAGCCGGTTCAGGAAAAACATTATTAGCCGTCCAGACGGGATTAGATATGCTCTTCAACAAAGACGTTGAGAAAATTATTATTGCCCGTCCCTACGTTACTGCCGGAGAAGACATTGGACACCTACCGGGAAACGTTGATGAAAAATTATCCTACCTTACTTCTCCTATTTATAATATAATGTATGAACTCATTGGAAAAGAAAAAACAGATAAATTAGTACAGGAAGGTCTAGTGACGGTTTCTCCCTTTGGATTTTTAAGAGGTAATACATTCACTAACTGCTTTGTTTTAATTGATGAGGCACAAAATGCCTCTATGAGACAGACAGAATTAATGATAGGGCGATTAGGGATTAACTCTAAAATGGTATTTTGCGGGGATATGTCCCAATGTGACCTTAGAGATAAGAAAGATTCTGGGTTTGATTTCTTTATGAAATTAGAATTACAAGTTCCTGCTGTTAAAGTTGTACATTTAAAACAGAATCATAGACACCAAGTCGTTGATCCAATATTAGACGTATTTACAGCATATAGGAATTAATGCCCCAAATTAGACCCATAGGAGTATCAGGTAGTATACCTTCAGTCAACCAGTTGGCTCTAGGCGATATTGCTTTAAACACCTACGACGGTAAGGTATATATTAAAAAAGCAGTTGGTAATACTCAAACTATCGTTGAAATAGGCACGGGCGGCAGCAGTGGTGGAGTAACTCAAATCGTAGCTGGTACAAATATATCGATTTCACCTGCAGGAGGTACCGGGGTAGTTACTATTAATCCATCTACAGGAAGCGGAACAGCTCCAAACGGACCTATTAATTCATTACAGTATAATAACTCCGGGTTATTAAGCGGTAGCGGAAACTTTACTTTACTAAATAATAACAGTTTATTTTTAACAGGATCTGCAACAATAAGCGGATCACTAGGAGTAACCGGCAGTGTTAATTTTACTACATTACCATTACAGGATACCCCTGTTATTTTAACTTATAATGTCACTTCTGGACAGCTAGGATACGTAAATGTAACTTCTGGTACAAGCGGCTTTGCCGGCTCATCAGGAACTTCCGGTATATCTGGCACTTCCGGTACGTCTGGTACAAGCGGGTCTTCCGGTTCATCAGGATCTTCCGGTTCATCCGGATCGTCAGGCACTACTGGTACATCCGGAGAATCAGGTACTAGCGGTTCTAGCGGTTCTTCTGGGTCAAGCGGTTCTTCTGGAACATTTGGAACAAGTGAAATTGTTGGTACGTCCGGTACAAGTGGAGGTACTTCCGGTACTTCTGGTTCATCCGGTTCATCAGGTACTTCAGGAACAAGCGGATCTTCAGGATCGAATGGTTCTTCAGGCGCTGATGGAGTTAGCGGACAGTCAACCACGTCCGGTACTTCAGGATCATCTGGATCAACTGGTACATCAGGACTAAGTCAATCATCTGGAACATCAGGAACTGACGGATCTTCTGGTTCGTCCGGAACAGCTGGTACTTCAGGTTCATCAGGCTCGTCCGGTTCCTCAGGTGCAGCTGGTAATAGTGGACAATCTTCAACTTCCGGAACGAGCGGTAGCTCAGGTTCATCTGGAACCTCCGGCTTATCTCAATCATCAGGCACTAGTGGAGCAAGTGGTACTTCAGGTTCAAGCGGCTCAGCAGGCTCAAGCGGTGTGGATGGTTCTTCAGGAATATCAGGTACTAGTGGATCTAGTGGTTCATCTGGGTCTAACGGTTCTTCAGGTATAAATGGTTCATCAGGCCAATCCGCATCTTCAGGTACATCAGGTAGTTCAGGTTCAAATGGATCTTCAGGTGTAGCTGGAAATAGTGGTCAATCAAGTACATCAGGAACTTCAGGTTCAAGCGGATCAACAGGTACATCTGGTCTATCCCAATCAGCAGGTACTAGTGGAACAAGCGGAACAAGTGGTTCATCAGGATCAAATGGCTCTTCAGGGGAAAGCAGCAGCTCTGGCACTAGTGGAAGCTCAGGCAGTTCCGGTAGCTCAGGTACTTCGGGTGTTGATGGAGGCTCAGGAATATCCTCAACGAGCGGTACTTCAGGTTCGAGCGGCTCATCTGGATCCAGCGGATCAAATGGTTCATCAGGTATTAATGTATCATCCGGACAATCTTCAACTTCCGGAACTTCAGGCAGTTCTGGATCAACAGGTACTTCTGGTCTTTCTCAAGCAAGCGGAAGTGCTGGTACTTCAGGTACTAGCGGTACTTCTGGTTCATCAGGGTCAAATGGTTCCTCAGGAGAAAGTAGTTCTAGCGGTACATCAGGAACAAGCGGTTCATCAGGGTCAAATGGTTCTTCAGGACAAAGTAATACATCTGGGACATCCGGTTCAAGCGGATCTTCTGGATCATCAGGTAGCTCTGGTTCTTCCGGCACATCAGGATTAGCTGGAGCTAGTGGTATATCTAATACATCAGGTACAAGTGGTTCATCTGGATCTAATGGTTCAGCTGGTGTTGATGGCTCATCAGGACAATCAGCTACTTCCGGTACTTCAGGTTCAAGTGGATCAAATGGTTCTTCTGGAGTAGCAGGTAATTCAGGGCAAAGTTCAACTTCAGGCACTTCTGGGTCTTCTGGATCGACAGGAACATCAGGCTTATCACAAAATAGCGGCTCTTCCGGTACATCAGGCACATCAGGAACTTCCGGCTAATCCGGATCTAACGGTTCGGCAGGTGCTTCTGGAACAGGTAATACCTCCGGAACCTCTGGAACTTCAGGCTCAACAGGATCAAACGGAAGTACAGGAGCATCAGGTAGTAGTAGTACTTCCGGTACTTCAGGTACAAGCGGTTCATCCGGTACTTCTGGTATAGCAGGTGCAGCTGGTCTTTCAGCTGTAAGTGCAACATCAGGTACTTCAGGCAGTTCAGGCTCTAACGGTACAGTAGGAGCATCAGGAACATCTTCATCTTCCGGTACTTCAGGTACTTCAGGATCAAGCGGATCATCAGGTTCAAACGGTACTTCAGGAAACGCAGGAGCATCTGGAGAATCCTTTACTTCAGGTTCAAGCGGTTCATCCGGTTCATCAGGAAGTTCCGGTACAGCAGGTAATTCAGGACAATCAAATTCCTCAGGCACATCAGGCACTTCTGGTTCTACAGGATCAAATGGTAGTGTAGGAGCTAGTGGAGCATCACAGACAAGCGGTTCATCTGGATCTTCCGGATCTTCTGGTTCAACAGGTACTTCTGGTGTAGACGGTGGTTCAGGTGTTTCAAGTACTTCAGGTACTAGTGGATCATCAGGGTCTACAGGTTCAAATGGTACAGCTGGACCTTCAGGCACATCCTTTACTTCCGGTACTTCAGGGTCAAGTGGATCTACAGGTTCAAATGGAACAGCAGGTCCATCTGGTACCTCTAATACATCAGGCACTTCAGGTTCCAGCGGTTCTACAGGATCAAACGGTACAGCCGGGCCTTCAGGATCTTCAAATACATCAGGCACTTCCGGTTCTAGTGGATCATCTGGTTCAAGTGGAACATCTGGATTAGCAGGGGCTAGTGGTATATCCAATACTTCTGGTACAGCTGGTTCTTCAGGATCAAATGGTACATCAGGTAACGCAGGTGCTTCAGGTACATCATTTACTTCAGGCACAAGTGGCACTTCAGGTTCATCCGGTTCTAATGGTACAGCGGGCAATTCAAGTTCATCTAATACTTCCGGCACATCAGGTACTAGTGGTTCTACTGGTTCTAATGGAACAGCAGGGGCTTCTGGAAGTTCAACAACTTCAGGTACTAGTGGAACTTCTGGTTCTTCAGGTACTTCTGGAATTGCAGGTGCCGCTGGTCTTTCAGCTGTAAGTGCTACTTCTGGCACTTCAGGTTCATCAGGTTCTAATGGAACAGCTGGCGCGTCTGGAAGTTCAACAACTTCAGGTACATCTGGATCATCAGGATCATCAGGAACTAGTGGTAACGCAGGAGCATCAGGTACATCATTTACTTCAGGAACATCTGGCTCAAGTGGTTCTTCAGGAACTAGTGGAAACGCAGGAGCATCAGGTACATCATTTACCTCTGGTACTTCAGGTTCAAGTGGTTCATCTGGTTCAAATGGAACTGCTGGCCCTTCAGGCTCATCTAACACCTCAGGAACATCTGGCTCAAGCGGTTCAACAGGATCAAATGGTACAGCAGGACCATCAGGTTCATCAAATACTTCAGGTACATCTGGCTCAAGTGGTTCATCTGGAAGTACAGGTACATCAGGAGTAGATGGAGGTTCAGGTGTATCAAGCACATCAGGAACTAGTGGTTCTTCAGGTTCAACAGGCTCTAATGGAACTGCTGGTCCTTCAGGATCCTCTAATACATCAGGTACAGCTGGTTCTAGTGGTTCAACAGGATCAAATGGTACAGCTGGCCCCTCAGGCTCATCTAACACATCTGGTACTTCAGGCTCAAGTGGCTCTTCAGGTTCAAGCGGTACTTCAGGACTAGCAGGAGCAAGTGGTATATCTAATACTTCTGGCACTTCAGGTTCATCTGGATCCAATGGAACAGCTGGAGCTTCAGGATCTTCAAATACTTCTGGTACTTCAGGTACTAGTGGCTCTTCAGGTTCTAACGGAACAGCTGGAGCTTCTACAACTTCAGGCACATCCGGCACATCAGGAAGTTCAGGAACTTCAGGTATTGCTGGTGCTGCCGGTTTATCAGCAGCAAGCGGCACTTCAGGTACAAGTGGTTCAGCTGGTACTTCAGGTTTGTCTTTTAATGGTACATCAGGTATTAGTGGAGGTACATTTACCAACCAACCTGATTATTTAGTTAGAACTACAAGTACAACTCAAATACAAAGTGTATCTTTTTTATATACAGACACTACTAATAGTAGATTGGGAATAGGTACAGCTTCTCCTGGATATCCTCTTGATGTTTCTGGTCAAATTAATGCTTCAACAGGATATTCTATAGGAACAGCTCCTGGGTATACTGGAGTTATAAACATCCCTACAAACCCTCCAGGAACTCAAAACATAAATGTTGTAGGTGGAATAATTACCGGTGTTTTCTAAGATAGTTTGGTTTTTAAAATTAAAGTTCTTATATTATAGTTATGCAGAAACTGCTATACATTGCTCCTCATTTATCTACCGGAGGCTTACCTCAATACCTAACTAAAAAAATTGAACTATTAAAAGGTGAATTTGAAATCTACCTAGTAGAATGGTCTGATTGTACGGGAGGCGTATTAGTAGTTACCCGAAATAAGATAGTTAAACTTATTGATTCAGATAAGTTCTATACTTTAAAAGAAGACAAACAGGAACTTATTGAGATTATAAATAACATTAACCTGATATAGTTCACTTAGAGGAGATTCCTGAGTTCTTTATGGACTTTGAGATTGCAAAACAGGTCTACTCTCAAGATAGAACATACCGGATTGTAGAAACATCTCACGATTCATCCTACGATACTACTCAGAAAAAATTCTTCCCTGATAAGTTTATGTTTGTATCTCAATGGCAGATTGACCAGTATAAGAATATAGACATTCCAAAAGTATTAGTTGAATATCCTATTGAATATATTGAAAGACCAGACAGAACTGAAGCATTACAGGCATTAGGATTAGACCCTAACAAAAAACATATCTTACATATTGGATTATTTACACCACGTAAAAACCAAGCTGAGTTTTTTGAATATGCTAAAGCTTTACCTCAATATGAATTCCACTGCGTAGGTAATCAAGCAGATAACTTTAGACATTATTGGGAACCATTAATGGAAAATAAACCTAATAATTTAACTTGGTGGAACGAACGTATAGATGTGGATGCTTTTTACCAAGCAATGGATTTATTTTTATTTACATCCAGGGGTACAAACAGTGATAAAGAAATAATGCCTTTAGTAATTAGAGAAGCAGTTTCATATCAAATACCTGTTTTAATATATAACCTGCCTGTATATCTTGATTATTGGGATGATTATAATATTAATTATTTAGATTTTACTGATTTTACTTATAATCTAAGTTTAATTGAATCTACTTTACATTACTCTGGTTTACCTAAAGCTGAAGAAGAAGCAATAGTGATTTCAACTTATCCAATTTTAAATTCTATAGTTGAAACAACTAAGGAATGTATTGAGTCTTTAAAGAAAACAGGTAGAAAAATTATATTAACTTCACACTTACCAATTCCTAAAGAATTACAGGAGTTAGTTGATTATTGTATCTATGATAAAAACAATATTTTAACTAAACATACATTCTATGGTTATACTTGGTTTGATTATGATAGTTGGAAAGTAGATTTGATGTTGTCTGAAGAAAATAATAATGTTTATCATGGACCATCAGTGTATACTAATTATTACAATGCTGCTTCATTAGCTAATAATTTAGGTATTAAAAAAATATTCTTTTTAAATTATGATTATATTTTAAAAAATACCTCTTACATTGATGATATATCTTCAATACTAAACACTAAACAAGCTTATGTTGGTTTAAGAAAAGAACTAGAAGGTAATACAGTTATCACTTATTTTTTAGCTGTTAAACCTCAATTCTATTTAGATCATTTTATACCTATTAAAACATCTAAAGAATATGATTCATTAATGGTAAAATGGGGTAGTGAATCTAATGGTTTAGAAAATTTAACATACCATACATTTAACCAAGATGCTAATAAAATATATTGGGAAGATGAATCTGAATTTACTAAACTAGTAAAAGATAATTTTATTCATAAAGACTACTCTAGAGTAGAATACTTTTCAGTATTACTTGTTAAAGAACATCCTGATCAATTTGCTGTGTTTTTAAATGTTGCTAATTCAACAGACAGTAGAAATATTGATATTACTGTTTATGAAGATGAAAATATACTTTTTGAAGAAACAGTAAATGTTTTACATAAAATAGCATGGTTTAGACAGGTTATGTTTGATTCTAAAAAAACATATACTGTAAATTATTCATCTTATGACATATACAATCAAACTCAAATAGAGAATAAAAAAATTATAGTTGATGAGTATTATATTGAAAATCAGTTACCTAAAAATGGAGTTTTAATTTTAAAATAAGATATGGAACCTTGGAATAGAAAAATTGTTGATGAAAAATACCACTACTTATGTAATAGCCCATCTGATATTAATGAACATTTACCTACATTTAGACGTTATGCTAAAGAATGTGACGTTATTGTTGAATTAGGAACAAGATGGATTGTAGGTACTTGGGGATTTTTAATGGGATTATCAGACCCAGCAAGAGATAATTGGGTAGATCGCCCACTAAACAAAAAACTTATTAGTGTAGATATAGATCACCCTCAAATCCATGGTTCTAATTTAGATGAGGTTTATACTGGTGCTAAACAATGGGATATTACTTTTGAGTTTAGACAAGAAAATACTTTAAACAACAAAATTGAAGAATGTGATTTTTTATTTTTAGACACATGGCATTCGTATGATCAAGTAGCTAGTGAATTATCTCGACATGCTAATAAATCTAAAAAATATATTGGTTTTCATGACACTGAATATTATGATTTTAATGATATGAGCGGAACTCAAGGTATATGGCCTGCTATTGAAAATTTCTTAACAACTAATACTGATTGGTATGTTTATGAAAAATTTGCTAATAATAATGGTCTAACTATTTTAAAGAAAAAATGAAAATTTGTCAAGTAAATCCCGGCTGCGGTATCCCGATCCCTCCTCCATCTTGGGGTGCAATTGAAAAAATTGTATGGGAACTGACTTGCAATTTGCGAGAATTAGGTCACGAAGTAGACATAAAGTGGGCAGATGAAGTAAAAGAAGGTGAATACGATATAGTTATGGTACATGTGGCGAACCTTGCTCTAAACCTTGCAAATAAAGGCATTCCTTACATTTTCCAACACCATGACCACCATGCCTACCATCACGGAAAAGACTCTTACGTATACGGATTAAATAGAGAAGCGATGGAAAAATCTACCTTCTCATTAGTACCTGCTCGTTATCTAGTTGAGTATTTTGATCTACCTAACGTACATTATTTTTCTCACGGAGTAAACAACAGTACTTTCTACCCAAATGAAACACCGCCCCTTGCTCACAACTTACTAATGTTAGCAAATAACGGACTAGGAGGGTACGGTTCCTATGATAGGAAAGGATTTGAATTAGGTATAAAGGTAGCAATGTCTCGCAATTTACCTATCACAATAGCAGGTCCTAAGAATAATCAGAACTGGTTTAACGACAATCCATGGGTTTTTGGATATCCTAAACTTACTATCCTAGAAGAACCTACTAATGAAATACTAAGGCAGTTATACACTTCACATACAATTTTCCTTCACCCCTCAGAATTAGAGGCAGGTCATCCTAACTTAACTATATTAGAGGCAGCAGCTTGCGGATTACCTATTCTAGGTTGGATCGAATCAGATACAGTATTTCATGGACTGTGGAGAGCACCTAGAGACTTACAGGAGTTACTACGCGGTCTAGATACAATTGTAGATGAATACGATGATTATAGGGAGAGTGCTCTACAGACTGCTCAAGAATTATCTTGGTTGAACCGTGCAAAAGACTTAATAGAATTATATGAAAGACATATTAATTAAAGAATATAAAAATACTAAAATATTAAATCTTAAAACTAAAGATGCAAAAAATACATTTAATGTAAATTTTGTAAATGGTGCGTTCTTAGAAGTTCTAGGCCCTGCAGAGGAAGAATATAACGTTAAATTCATCAATATAAAAACCAATAGAGTAATTCATCAGAGTACCATTAAAAATAATATGTGGACTCGTACTAATATTAAGTACTGTATTAATTGGAAGATTGAAGTCTACTCTAATAACAGCCTAGTATTTGAATATAAGTGGAATCCTGAAGGTAAAAGAGTGTATATTCATTTAGATTCTGGAGCTTTAGGAGATACTTTAGCTTGGTTTCCATACGTTGAAGAATTTAGAAAGACTTTTAAGTGCTCGGTAATATGCTCCACCTTTCACAACGATTGGTTTGAAGGAAATTACCCAGAATTAGAATTTGTAAAACCGGGAACCGAAGTAAAAGATATATACGCAATGTATAATATCGGCTGGTTTTACGATGGTAAGAATGTTGTTTTTGATAAAATACCGATTGATTTTAAAAAATACCCTCTACAGCAAACAGCAAGTGAAATTCTAGGACTAAAATACTCGGAAGTAAAGCCTAAAGTTAATTCTCTTAAGAAAAAAACTAACGTTAAAGGTGATTACGTTGTAATTGCACCCCATGCTTCCGCTCACGCCAAATATTGGAATTATCCTAACGGTTGGCAGACGGTGATTGACTATTTAAACAAACAGGGTTATAAAGTAGTAATATTAACTCAAGAATCTCTAGGTGATGAATGGCATGATTCTAAGTTAGGAGGTACTCTAACAGGTGTAGTTAATAAGACAGGGGACTTCCCTTTACAGGATAGAATGGTTGATATCAGAGATGCTAAAGCATTTATTGGAGTTGGTAGCGGACTAAGCTGGTTATCATGGGCTTTAAATACTCCCACAGTTATGATATCAGGATTTAGTTATCCTTACACTGAATTCCAAGACTGTGAACGTGTATATCC
>Ga0172372_10006697_pt1 | contig 15674 bp, 11 predicted proteins | sample LakKiv5m_2_FD_114544 | JGI IMG/M metagenome (GOLD analysis project Ga0172372, IMG submission 114544) | Freshwater microbial communities from Kabuno Bay, South-Kivu, Congo - kab_092012_9.5m | ecosystem: Environmental > Aquatic > Freshwater > Lake | place: Democratic Republic of the Congo...
ACCATGCTTCTTCGACAGGATCGTCGTGATCGCCGCCGTCAAAGTCGTCTTGCCATGATCCACATGACCGATCGTCCCCACATTCACATGCGGCTTGGTCCGCTCGAACTTTTCCTTTGCCATGATGTGCGCTCCTGCTGGAAATCCGGGTGATTACTTCTTGTTGATGATGGCGTCGGCAACGTTGCGCGGCGCTTCCGAGTAGTGCTTGAACTCCATGCTGTAGGTGGCGCGACCCTGGGTCAGCGAGCGCAGCGTGGTGGAGTAGCCGAACATCTCCGACAGCGGCACCTCGCAACGGATGGCCTTGCCGCCACCGGCCATGTCGTCCATGCCCTGGATGACGCCGCGGCGGGACGAGAGATCGCCCATCACGTCGCCCATCTTCTCCTCGGGGGTCTCGACCTCGACCGCCATGATCGGCTCGAGCAGCACCGGCTGGGCCTTGCGACAACCGTCCTTGAAGGCCATCGAGGCGGCCATGCGGAAGGCGTTCTCGTTGGAGTCGACGTCGTGGTAGGAGCCGTCGAACAGCGTCGCCTTGATGTCGACCACCGGGAAGCCGGCGAGCACGCCGTTGCCCAGAGAATCGATCAGGCCCTTCTCGACCGCGGGGATGTACTCGCGCGGCACGGTGCCGCCCTTGATGGCGTCGACGAACTCGAAGCCCTTGCCGGTCTCCGCCGGCTCGAGCTTGAGCCAGACGTGCCCGTACTGGCCGCGGCCGCCGGACTGCTTGACGAACTTGCCCTCGATCTCGACCGCGCCGCGGATCGCCTCACGGTAGGCCACCTGCGGGGCGCCGACGTTGGCTTCGACGTTGAACTCGCGCTTCATGCGGTCGACGATGATCTCGAGGTGCAGTTCGCCCATGCCCGAGATGATGGTCTGGCCCGATTCCTCGTCGGTACGCACGCGGAACGACGGGTCCTCCTGCGCCAGGCGGCCCAGCGCCAGACCCATCTTCTCCTGGTCGGCCTTGGTCTTGGGCTCCACCGCGACGTGGATCACCGGCTCCGGGAACTCCATGCGCTCGAGCGTGATGACCTTGTCCGGGTCGCACAGCGTCTCGCCGGTGGTGACCTGCGACAGGCCGATGGCGGCGGCGATGTCGCCGGCGCGCACCTCGTCGATCTCCTCGCGCTTGTTGGCGTGCATCTGGACCAGACGGCCGATGCGCTCCTTCTTGCCCTTGATCGGGTTGTAGACCGAGTCGCCGGTCTTGACCACGCCGGAATAGACACGGATGAAGGTCAGCTGGCCGACGAACTTGTCGGTCATCAGCTTGAAGGCGAGCGCGGCAAAGCGTTCGCCGTCGTCCGCCTTGCGGCTGTCGGCATTGTCCTTCTCGTCGGTGCCCGCCACCGGCGGGATGTCGACCGGCGCCGGCAGGAACTCGATGACCGCATCGAGCATCGCCTGCACGCCCTTGTTCTTGAACGCGGAGCCGCACAGCATCGGCACGATCTCGCCCTTGACGGTGCGCTCGCGCAGGGCCCGCTTGAGGTCCTCCTCGGACAGGTCACCCTCGCCGAGATAGCGGTCCATCATCTCTTCGGACGCCTCGGCGGCGGCCTCCAGCATCTTCTCGCGCCACTCCACCGCCTTGGCCTTGAGTTCGGCCGGGATCTCGCCGTATTCGAACTTGGTGCCCTGGCTGGCGTCGTCCCAGATGATCGAACGCATCTTGATGAGGTCGATGACGCCGGTGAAGCTCTCTTCGGCACCGACCGGGATCTGGATCGGGATGGGGTTGGCCTTGAGGCGGGCCCGCATCTGGTCGTGCACCTTGAAGAAGTCGGCGCCCTGGCGGTCCATCTTGTTGACGAAGGCCAGGCGTGGCACGCGGTACTTGTTGGCCTGACGCCAGACCGTCTCGGACTGCGGCTGCACGCCACCTACTGCGCAGTAGACCATGCACGCGCCATCGAGCACGCGCATCGAGCGCTCGACCTCGATGGTGAAGTCGACGTGGCCCGGCGTGTCGATGATGTTGATGCGATGCTCGGGGAAGTTGCTCGCCATGCCCTTCCAGAAGCAGGTGGTGGCAGCCGAGGTGATGGTGATGCCGCGCTCCTGCTCCTGCTCCATCCAGTCCATCGTGGCGGCACCCTCGTGCACCTCACCGATCTTGTGGTTGACACCCGTGTAGAAGAGGATGCGCTCGGTGGTGGTGGTCTTGCCGGCGTCGATGTGCGCCGAGATGCCGATGTTGCGGTAACGCTCGATGGGGGTGGTGCGGGCCACGATGGGGTCCTTGGATGCGGTGGATCGGGTTCGTTCGAACGGATCAGAAACGGAAGTGCGAGAACGCCTTGTTGGCCTCTGCCATGCGGTGCACCTCTTCGCGCTTCTTGATCGCGCCGCCACGGTTCTCCGAGGCCTCGATCAGTTCGGCCGCCAGGCGGGCGTCCATCGACTTCTCGCCGCGCTTGCGCGCCGAGTCACGCAGCCAGCGCATGGCCAGCGCGGCACGACGCGACGGACGGACCTCGACCGGCACCTGGTAGTTGGCACCGCCGACACGTCGGCTCTTGACCTCGACCATCGGCTTGGTGTTGCTCACCGCGAGGTTGAAGACCTCCAGCGGGTCCTTGCCGGTCTTGCTCGAGATGTTGTTGAGCGCGCCGTAGGCGATGCGCTCGGCGACCGCCTTCTTGCCGTCGAGCATGAGGACGTTGATGAATTTGGTGAGGTCGATGCTGCCGAACTTGGGATCGGCAAGGATGATGCGCTTCGGTACTTCGCGACGACGCGGCATGTGTCTGTTCCCCTCAAGCCTTGGGCCGCTTGGCGCCGTACTTCGAACGTGACTGCTTGCGGTCCTTGACGCCGGCGGTATCGAGCGAGCCGCGGACGGTGTGGTAGCGAACGCCCGGCAGATCCTTGACGCGACCGCCACGGATCAGCACCACCGAGTGCTCCTGCAGGTTGTGACCCTCGCCACCGATGTAGGAGATGACCTCGAAGCCGTTGGTCAGGCGCACCTTGCAGACCTTGCGCAGCGCCGAGTTCGGCTTCTTCGGCGTCGTGGTGTAGACGCGGGTGCATACGCCGCGCTTCTGCGGGCTGGCGTTGAGCGCCGGCACCTTGCTCTTGGACTGCACCGGCTGACGGCCCTTGCGCAGCAACTGGCTGATGGTTGGCATGTTCGTTGTCCAAAAAAGCGGGACGGCACCGGCCGCCCCGATCCGGGTCGTGCCAGGACAGCGCCGACCCACTGCTAAAAAAGAGGCCGGAGTCTAAAGACAGCCGGCCTCCGGTGTCAAGCCGCGTCGGCTCCCTCGGGGGGCGGCGAGTCGCCCCCGGCGGTCGCCAGAGCCTCCGCCTGAGCCTCGGCCTCGGCCGCGGCGATACCCTCGTCCACCGCCGCGAAACCAGCCGCCAGTTCGACGTCGGCACGGTTGCGGCGGTTGGTGTGGTAGGCCAGCCCGGTACCCGCCGGGATCAGTCGGCCGACGATGACGTTCTCCTTGAGGCCGCGCAGCTCGTCCTTCTTGCCCATGATCGCCGCCTCGGTCAGCACGCGCGTGGTCTCCTGGAAGGAGGCCGCGGAGATGAACGAGTCGGTGGACAGCGAGGCCTTGGTGATGCCCAGCAGCACGTAGTCGAAGGCGGCCGGCTGCATGCCACCAGCCCTTGCGCGTTCGTTCTCCTCCAGCATCTCGGCACGCTCGACCTGCTCGCCCGGGATGAAGCGGGTGTCGCCGGGGTCGGTGATGTTCACCCGACGCAGCATCTGGCGGACGATGACCTCGATGTGCTTGTCGTTGATCTTCACGCCCTGCAGCCGGTAGACGTCCTGCACCTCGTCGGTGATGTAGCGGGCCAGCGCCTCCACACCCTGCAGGCGCAGGATGTCGTGCGGGTCCGGCGGACCGTCGACGATGGTCTCGCCCTTGTTGACGACCTGGCCGTCGTGGACCGTGACGTGCTTGTCCTTGCTGATCAGGTACTCGTGCGGCACACCGTCCATGTCGGTGATGATGAGGCGCTGCTTGCCCTTGGTGTCCTTGCCGAAGGACGCCACACCGGTGATCTCGGCGAGCATGCCGGCGTCCTTGGGGCTGCGCGCCTCGAACAGTTCCGCCACCCGCGGCAGACCGCCGGTGATGTCGCGCGTCTTGGAGCTCTCCTGCGGGATGCGTGCCAGCACCTCGCCGACACCCACCTCCTGGCCGTCCTTAACGGTGATGATGGAGCCGACCTGGAAGGCGATCGCCACCGGCAACTCGGTGCCGGGGATGCGCAACTCCTCACCCTTCTCGTCGAGCAGCTTGACCTGCGGACGGACACCCTTGGCGGCGCTGGTGCCGCGGCGCTTGGGGTCGATGACCACCAGCGTCGAGAGGCCGGTGACCTCGTCGATCTGCTTGGCCACGGTGACCCCTTCCTCGACGTTCTCGAAGCGCACACGGCCCGGGTGCTCGGTGATGATGGGCCGCGTGTGGGGGTCCCAGGTGGCCAGTGTCTGGCCCGCCTTGACCGCCTTGCCATCCATCACCAGCAGGGTGGCGCCGTAGGGGATCTTGTGCTGCTCGCGTGAGCGGCCCTGCTCATCCTGCACCAGCACCTCGCCGCTGCGCGAGATGACGATCTGCTCGCTGCGGGCGTTGGTGACGTAGCGCATGGTCGGCGTGAAACGCACGGTGCCGGCGCTCTTGGTGTCGACCTGGCTCGCCGCGGCAGCTCGCGAGGCGGCACCACCGATGTGGAAGGTGCGCATCGTCAACTGCGTGCCCGGCTCACCGATCGACTGCGCAGCGATGACACCGACCGCCTCGCCGACATTGACCATCTGGCCACGACCGAGGTCGCGGCCGTAGCACTTGGCGCACAGCCCGTGGCGGGTGTCGCAGGTCAGCGGCGTGCGCACCTTGACCTCGTCGACGCCGGCCGCCTCGATGCGGTCGACCTTGTCCTCGTCGAGCAGGGTGCCGGCCTCGAACAGGGTCTCCTGCGAGTCGGGGTCGACCACATCGACCGCCGTCACACGGCCAAGGATGCGCTCGCGCAGTGCCTCGACCACCTCGCCACCCTCGACCAGCGCACGCATGGCGACGCCGTTGCTGGTGCCGCAGTCGTCCTCGGTCACCACCAGGTCCTGCGTCACGTCCACCAGGCGACGCGTCAGGTAGCCGGAGTTGGCAGTCTTCAGCGCGGTATCGGCGAGACCCTTGCGGGCGCCATGGGTGGAGATGAAGTACTGCAGGACGTTGAGGCCCTCGCGGAAGTTGGCGGTGATCGGCGTCTCGATGATCGAGCCGTCGGGCTTGGCCATCAGGCCGCGCATGCCCGCCAGCTGACGGATCTGCGCGGCGGAGCCGCGCGCACCCGAGTCGGCCATCATGTAGATCGAGTTGAAGGACTCCTGCTCCACGGTCTCGCCCTTGCGGTTGACCACAGCCTCCTTCGACAGGTGCTTCATCATCGCCTTGGCGACGTCGTCGCCGGCACGGCCCCAGATGTCGACCACCTTGTTGTAGCGCTCGCCCTGGGTGACCAGGCCGGAACTGTACTGGGCATCGATCTCCTTCACCTCGGACGATGCGGCGGCGATGATCTCCTGCTTCTCCGCCGGCACGCGCATGTCGTCGGCGCAGAAACTCATGCCGGCGCGGGTGGCGTAGCTGAAGCCGGTGTACATCAACCGGTCGGCGAAGATCACCGTCTCGCGCAGGCCGACACGCCGGAAGCTGCCGTTGATCAGACGCGAGATCTCCTTCTTCTTGAGGGCCTTGTCGATCAGCTCGAAGGGCAGCCCCTTGGGCAGGATGTTGGACAGGATGGCGCGGCCGGCGGTGGTCTCGCGACGCACCAGACGCTCGATCCAGCCACCTTCGCCGTCGGCCTCGAACTCGCGCAGACGGACCATCACGCGCGCGTGCAGCTCGAGCTCACGGTTGGCGTAGGCGCGCTCGAGTTCGGCGAGGTCGGCGAACACCATGCCCTCGCCGCGGGCGTTCACCCGCTCGCGCGTCATGTAGTAGAGGCCGAGCACGATGTCCTGCGACGGCACGATGATGGGCTCGCCGTTGGCCGGGGAGAGCACGTTGTTCGAGGCCAGCATCAGGGTGCGGGCCTCCATCTGCGCCTCGATCGACAGCGGTACGTGTACTGCCATCTGGTCGCCGTCGAAGTCGGCATTGAAGGCCGAGCAGACCAGGGGGTGGAGCTGGATCGCCTTGCCCTCGATGAGTACCGGCTCGAAGGCCTGGATGCCCAGGCGGTGCAGGGTCGGCGCACGGTTGAGCAGGATCGGGTGCTCGCGGATGACCTCCTCGAGAATGTCCCAGACCTCCGGCACCTCCATCTCCACCAGCTTCTTGGCCGCCTTGATGGTGGTGGCCATGCCGTTGAGTTCGAGCTTGTTGAAGATGAAGGGCTTGAACAGCTCGAGCGCCATCTTCTTCGGCAGACCGCACTGGTGCAGCTTGAGCGTCGGCCCGACCACGATCACCGAACGGCCCGAGTAGTCGACACGCTTGCCGAGCAGGTTCTGGCGGAAGCGGCCGCCCTTGCCCTTGATCATGTCGGCCAGCGACTTGAGGGGGCGCTTGTTGGCGCCGGTCATGGCCTTGCCGCGGCGGCCGTTGTCGAGCAGCGAATCGACCGCCTCCTGCAGCATGCGCTTCTCGTTGCGGACGATGATCTCCGGCGCACGCAGTTCGAGCAGCCGCTTGAGGCGGTTGTTGCGGTTGATGACGCGGCGGTAGAGGTCGTTGAGGTCGGAGGTGGCGAAGCGGCCGCCGTCGAGCGGCACCAGCGGACGCAGGTCGGGCGGCAGCACCGGCAGCACGCTCATCACCATCCACTCCGGCTTGATGCCCGACTTCTGAAAGGCTTCGAGCACCTTGAGGCGCTTGGCGTACTTCTTGATCTTGGTGTCGGACGCGGTCTTCGACAATTCGCTGCGCAGCTTCTCGACCTCGTTGGTGATGTCGATGCTGGAGAGCAGTGCGGCGATGCCCTCGGCACCCATCATCGCCGTGAACTCGTCGCCGAGTTCCTCGATCTTGGCGTAGTAGTCGTCCTCGTTCATGATCTGGCCGCGCTTGAGGCTGGTCAGACCCGGTTCGGTTACCACATAGGCCTCGAAATACAGCACGCGCTCGATGTCGCGCAGCGTCATGTCGAGCACCATGCCCAATCGCGAGGGCAGGCTCTTGAGGAACCAGATGTGCGCCACCGGGCTGGCCAGCTCGATGTGCGCCATGCGCTCGCGGCGCACCTTGGCCAGCGTCACCTCGACGCCGCACTTCTCGCAGATCACGCCACGGTGCTTGAGGCGCTTGTACTTGCCGCACAGGCACTCGTAGTCCTTCACCGGACCGAAGATCTTGGCGCAGAACAGGCCGTCGCGCTCGGGCTTGAAGGTACGGTAGTTGATGGTCTCCGGCTTCTTGACCTCGCCGAAGGACCACGAACGGATCTTCTCCGGAGACGCCAGCCCGATGCGGATGGCATCGAACTCCTCTTCCTGGGTGACCTGCTTGAACAGATCGAGCAGTGCTTTCATGTCGTCGGTCTCCGGTTAGTGGCGTTCAAGGTCCATGTCGATGCCGAGCGAGCGGATCTCCTTCACCAGAACGTTGAAGGACTCCGGCATGCCGGCGTCGATGCGGTGGTCGCCCTTGACGATGTTCTCGTACATCTTGGTGCGGCCCGTCACGTCGTCCGACTTGACGGTGAGGATCTCCTGCAGCGTGTAGGACGCGCCGTAGGCTTCCAGTGCCCAGACCTCCATCTCGCCGAAGCGCTGGCCGCCGAACTGCGCCTTGCCGCCCAGCGGCTGCTGGGTGACCAGGCTGTAGGGGCCGGTGGAGCGGGCGTGCATCTTGTCGTCGACCAGGTGATGCAGCTTGAGCACGTGCATGTAACCCACCGTGACCGGGCGGTCGAAGGCCTCGCCGGTCCGACCGTCGGTGAGCTGGATCTGACCGGATTCGGGCAGGTCGGCGAGACTCAGCATGGCCTTGATCTCGCGCTCCGTGGCACCGTCGAACACCGGTGTCGCGAACGGCACACCGCGCACCAGGTTGCGTGCCAGCTCGATGACCTCGCCGTCGGTCATCGAGGCCAGGTCCTCCTTGCGGCCCGAGCCGTTGTAGATCTTGTCGAGGAAGGCACGGATCTCCTTGGCCTTGGACTGCGCCCGCAGCATGCCGTCGATCTTCTGGCCCAGACCCTTGGCGGCCCACCCGAGGTGGACCTCGAGGATCTGTCCGACGTTCATCCGCGACGGCACACCGAGCGGGTTGAGCACGATGTCGACCGGGGTGCCGTCGGCCATGTGCGGCATGTCCTCCACCGGCACGATGCGCGACACCACGCCCTTGTTGCCGTGGCGGCCGGCCATCTTGTCGCCGGGCTGGATGCGGCGCTTCACCGCGAGATAGACCTTGACCATCTTGATCACGCCCGGCGACAGCTCGTCACCCTGAGTGAGCTTGCGCCGCTTCTCCTCGAACTTCTTGTCGAAATCGAGGCGCAACTGGTCGAGCGCCGCCTTCTGCGACTCCATCTGCGAGCTGGTGTCCTCGTCGGCGAGGCGGATGTCGAACCAGTCGTGGCGCGGGATGCCGTCGAGGTACTCGCGACTCACCGCGCTGCCCTTGGCCAGACGCTTGGGGCCGCCGTTGGCGACCTTGCCGTCGAGCAGACGCGCGAGGCGCTCGTAGGCGTCGTTCTCGACGATGCGCAGCTGGTCGTCGAGGTCCTTGCGGTAGCGCTCGAGTTCAGCATCGATGATCGACTTGGCACGCGCATCGCGCTCGATGCCCTCGCGCGTGAAGACCTGGACGTCGATGACGGTGCCCGACATGCCGGACGGCACGCGCAGCGAGGTGTCCTTCACGTCGGACGCCTTCTCGCCGAAGATGGCGCGCAGCAGCTTCTCCTCCGGCGTCAGCTGGGTCTCGCCCTTGGGCGTGACCTTGCCGACCAGCACGTCACCGGCCTCGACCTCGGCACCGATGTAGACGATGCCCGACTCGTCGAGTCGACCGACCGCGCTCTCCGCGAGGTTGGGGATGTCGCGCGTGATCTCCTCCGGACCGAGCTTGGTGTCGCGTGCCACCACCGTCAGTTCCTCGATGTGGATCGAGGTGTAGCGGTCGTCGGCGACGATGCGCTCGGAGAGCAGGATCGAGTCTTCGAAGTTGTAGCCGTTCCAGGGCATGAACGCGACCAGCATGTTCTGCCCGAGGGCCAGCTCGCCGAGGTCGGTCGAGGCGCCGTCGGCGATGACGTCGCCCCGCGCGATGCGGTCGCCGATGTTGACGATCGGGCGCTGGTTGATGTTGGTGTTCTGGTTGGAGCGCGTGTACTTGGTGAGGTTGTAGATGTCGACACCGACCTCGCCGGCACCGGTCTCGTCGTCGTTGACGCGGACCACGATGCGCCCGGCATCGACGTAATCCACCACCCCGCCACGGTGGGCCTGGACCGCGGTGCCGGAGTCGACCGCCACGGTACGCTCGATGCCGGTACCGACCAGCGGCTTCTCGGCGCGCAGGCAGGGCACCGCCTGCCGCTGCATGTTGGAACCCATCAGCGCGCGGTTGGCGTCGTCGTGCTCGAGGAAGGGGATGAGCGAGGCCGCCACCGATACGATCTGCGCCGGCGCCACGTCCATCGCCTGCACGCGAGCCGGGCCCGAAAGCTCGAACTCGTTCTTGAAGCGGCAGGAGACGATGTCCTGGGCAAAGGAACCGTCACCCTTGAGTTCGGCGTTGGCCTGAGCGATGACGTAGTTGCCCTCCTCGATCGCCGACATGTACTCGATGCTGTCGGTGACCCGGCCGTCGGCAACCCGCCGGTACGGAGTCTCGAGGAAGCCGTATTCGTTGGTGCGCGCATACAGGGCGAGCGAATTGATGAGGCCGATGTTCGGCCCTTCCGGCGTCTCGATCGGACAGACGCGGCCGTAGTGGGTCGGGTGCACGTCGCGCACCTCGAATCCGGCCCGCTCGCGCGTCAGGCCGCCGGGACCGAGCGCCGAGACACGGCGCTTGTGCGTGATCTCGGACAGCGGATTGGTCTGGTCCATGAACTGCGACAGCTGACTCGAACCGAAGAACTCCTTGATCGCCGCCGAGACCGGCTTGGCATTGATCAGGTCGGCCGGCATCAGGTTCTCCGACTCGGCCTGCGAGAGGCGCTCGCGAACTGCGCGCTCGACGCGCACCAGACCCGAACGGAACTGGTTCTCGGCGAGCTCGCCGACCGAACGCACGCGGCGGTTGCCGAGGTGGTCGATGTCGTCCACCTCGCCGCGGCCGTTGCGCAGGTCGACGAGGATGCGGATCACCTCGACGATGTCGCGCGGGCTCAGCGTGTAGCGCTCTTCGGCACGCACCTCGACCTTGGCCAGGTCGATGCCGGCCGCCTTCAGCCGCGCACGCGCGGCCTCGGCCTCGGCCTCGGCCTCGTCGCGGGTCTGTGCAGCGTCGAGGCTGAGACGACTGACGTTGAGTTCCGGGACACTGCCCAGCGCGTCGCGCACGCCGCCCCACTGACGCTCGGTCATGCCGAGGTTGCGCAGGGCCAGCGTCCAGCTGGTCTTGCCGCTGTAGCCGACGCGGCGGTTGAACTTCATGCGGCCGACAGCCGACAGGTCGTAGCGGTCCTCGGAGAAGAACAGGCTGTGGAACAGGGCGTTGACCGCGTCCTCGGTGGGCGGCTCCCCCGGACGCATCATGCGGTAGATGGCGATCTGCGCCTGCTGCTGGCCACCGGTCTCGTCGGTCCGCAGGGTCTGGCTGATGTAGCCGCCCTGGTCGAGGTCGTTGATGTACAGCGTGTTGAACTCGGCGATGCCAGCCGTCCGCAAGCGGGTGAGCAGGTCGATGTCGATCTCGTCGTTGGCGCGGGCCAGCACCTCGCCGGTCGCGGTATCGACAAGATTGCGCGCCAGCATGCGGCCGATAACGAACTCGTCCGGCACGGCGATGCGCGCGATGCCGGCAGCCTCGAGCTCGCGCACGTGCTTGGCGGTGATGCGCTTGTCCTTGCCGACGATCAGCTTGCCGGCCTTGTCGACGATGTCGAAGCGTGCCACCTCGCCGCGCAGACGGTCGGGCACGAGCTGGAAATAGACGGTGTCATCGACCAGCTGGAAGGTGTCGAAGGTGAAGAACTCGGCGAGGATCTGCTCCGGCGACCAGCCCAGGGCCTGCAGCAGGATGGTCACCGGCATCTTGCGGCGACGGTCGATGCGGAAGTAGAGGTAGTCCTTGGGATCGAACTCGAAGTCGAGCCACGAGCCACGGTAGGGGATGATGCGCGCCGAGAACAGCAGCTTGCCCGAGCTGTGGGTCTTGCCCTTGTCGTGCTCGAAGAAGACACCGGGCGAGCGGTGCAGCTGGCTGACGATGACGCGCTCGGTGCCGTTGACGACGAAGGAGCCGTTCTCGGTCATGAGCGGGATCTCGCCCATGTAGACCTCGGACTCCTTGGCCTCCTTCACCGTCGGCCGGGCCGCTTCGCGGTCCATGATGACCAGTCGCACCCGCGCGCGCAGCGGCGCGGCGTAGTTCAGGCCACGCTGCTGACACTCCTTGACGTCGAACGGCGGCGTACCGAGCTGGTAGCTGACGAACTCGAGGCGTGCGTTACCGGAATGGCTGATGATCGGGAAGATGGCGTTGAAGGCAGCCTGCAGGCCCTCATTGCGGCGGTCCTCGACCTTCACCCCTTCCTGCAGGAAGGCACGGTAGGAGTCGAGTTGGGTCGCCAGCAGGTAGGGCACCGCCAGCACGCTGTCGCGCTTGGCAAAGCTCTTGCGGATACGCTTCTTTTCCGTGAAGGAATAGGCCATGACATCTCCGGTGATCAGACCAACTGCGGGTTCGGCTGGGAGGCCGGAATGGAACGAACGCCGCCACCGGACCGCCCTTCGGGGTGGTCCGCGCGACGGCTCCGGCGGTGATCGGCGGTACGGCGGATCAAGTCGGTGACTACTCGTTCCTCTTGCGGCAGACCTGCCGCCGTCGAGCGGCAGCAGGCAGGGTGCACGGGGGTGCCCGGTCCGCCGGGCACCCGATGAGGCCTGCGCTTACTTGACCTCGACCTTGGCGCCGGCTTCCTCGAGTTGCTTCTTCAGCGCCTCGGCGTCGGCCTTGCTGATGCCTTCCTTGACCGGCTTCGGCGCGCCGTCGACCAGGTCCTTCGCTTCCTTCAGACCGAGACCGGTCACGGCGCGGACGACCTTGATGACTTCGACCTTCTTCTCGCCGGCAGCGGTGAGGACGACGTCGAACTCGGTCTTCTCTTCGGCGGCGGGTGCGGCGGCACCGCCGCCGGCAGCCGGGGCGGCCACGGCAACGGCGGTCGCGGCAGCGGACACGCCGAACTTCTCTTCCATCTCCTTGATCAGCTCGGACAGATCGAGAACGGTCATGTTGGCGATCGCGTCGAGGATATCGGCCTTGGTTGCAGCCATTTCAGTACTCCTTGTGCTAGTGGGGCATGGCGCCCCGGTTCTTGATGATGTGAACGGTCGTCGACCGACCGGATCCTTGCCGTGTGCCTCAGGCAGCGGCCGCCTTCTGGTCGCGGACCGCAGCGGTCACGCGCACGAACGCGGTCGGCACCTCGTTGAGGGTGCGGACGAACTTGGCCACGGGCGCCTGCATGGTGCCCAGCAACTTCGCCAGCAACTCCTCCCGGCTCGGCAGGTTCGCCAGTGCCGCGACGTCTTTCGATGACATGACCAGATTCGGCATGGCACCGCCCTTGAGGACGAACTTGTCGTTCCCCTTGGCGAAGTCGTTGAGCACCTTGGCAGCTGCCACCGGGTCCGCAGAGATGCCGTACGCCAGCGGACCGACCATGTGGTCGGCCAAGCCGGCGAAAGGCGTCTCGCTGACGGCACGACGCACCAGGGGGTTCTTGACCACGCGCAGGTAGACACCAGACTCGCGCGCCTTGGCACGCAACTGGGTCATGTCGCCCACGGTCAGGCCCCGGTACTCGGCGAGGATGATCGCCTTGGCTGACGCGACCTGCGCGGCAACCTCGGCGACGACCTCCTTCTTGCCTTCCAGATTGAGACTCAAGGTCTTCTCTCCTGTCACCCGTGCGCACCGGAGTGCGCACCATCCATCGGCGACCTCAAGTCAGGCTGGCTTGCGAACCGGAGTCCACATCGCCCGGAAGAGGCTTTCGCCACCCCCATGAACCTGTTTCGGGGACCGCCATCTGCGTAGGGAGGCCGACTGCTCCAACTTAAGCGGCTGACTGCGCCGCCCCTACGGTCTTTGACAACCTGCCGGGAATGCTCCCCCGGCAGCCCAAAGTCTTTACAGCGTTGCCGCGTCGACGCGCACGCCACCACCCATGGTGGAGGAGAGCGACACCTTCTTCAGGTAGACGCCCTTGGCGGCAGCCGGCTTGGCCTTGTTCAGGGCCTCGATCAGGGCACGGACATTGCTGCCCAGCTGCTCCGCCGTGAACGAGGCGCGGCCGACGGTGGCGTGGACGATGCCCGCCTTGTCGGTGCGGTACTGCACCTGACCGGCCTTGGCGTTCTTCACCGCGGTGGCGACATCCATCGACACCGTACCCACCTTGGGGTTCGGCATCAGGCCGCGCGGACCCAGGATCTGGCCGAGCGCGCCGACCACGCGCATGGCGTCCGGCGTGGCGATGACCACGTCGAAATCCAGCTTGCCACCCTTGATCGACTCGGCGAGGTCATCGAAGCCGACGACGTCGGCGCCCGCCGCCTTGGCCTCCTCCGCCTTGGCGCCCTGCGCGAACACGGCAACGCGGGCGCTCTTGCCGGTACCGGCAGGCATCACCAGCGAGCCGCGGACCACCTGGTCCGACTTGCGCGGATCGACGCCGAGGATGACCGCGATGTCGACGCTCTCGTCGAACCTGGCGGTGGCGGTCTCCCGGATCAGGCCGATGGCCTCTTCGAGGGGGTAGTTGCGATCACGATCGATCTTGGCACGCAGGGCCTGCGTGCGCTTGGAGAGCTTTGCCATCTACACCACCCCTTCCACGTCGATGCCCATGCTGCGGGCGCTGCCGGCGATGGTACGCACCGCCGCATCGAGGTCGGCGGCGGTCAGGTCCGGCGTCTTGGTCCTGGCGATCTCCTCGGCCTGCGCACGGGTCAGCTTGCCGACCTTGTCGGTGTGCGGCTTGGGGCTGCCCTTCTGGACGCCCGCGGCCTTCTTGATGAGGATGGTCGCCGGCGGCGTCTTCATCACGAAGGTGAAGGACTTGTCGGCGAAGGCGGTGATCACCACCGGGATCGGCAATCCCGGCTCGACGCCCTGCGTGGCAGCGTTGAACGCCTTGCAGAACTCCATGATGTTGAGTCCGCGCTGGCCGAGCGCGGGGCCGATCGGGGGCGAGGGGTTCGCCTTCCCTGCAGGCACCTGCAGCTTGATGAAGCCAATGATCTTCTTTGCCATCTTCTACTCCTGATGTGGGTGCGACCGAACCGGCCTGACCGGCTCTCCCCGGAACGGACGGGCCGCAGCCCGCCCACCTGCCCGGTCAGCTCTTCTCGACCTGACCGAAATCCAACTCGACCGGTGTCGACCGACCAAAGATCGAGACCGACACGCGAACCTTGCTCTTCTCGTAGTTGACGTCTTCGACGGCACCCTCGAAGTCGGTGAACGGGCCCTCGCGGACACGCACCATCTCGCCGACCTCGAACAGCACCTTGGGGCGCGGCTTCTCGACCCCCTCCTGCATCTGCTGCAGGATGTTGCTGACCTCGCGCTCCGGGATCGGCGTCGGCGCGTGGGCGCGGCCACCGACGAAACCGGTGACTTTGGGCGTGCTCTTGACCAGGTGCCAGGTCTGGTCATTCATCTCCATCTCGACCAACACGTAGCCGGGAAAGAACTTGCGCTGCGACAAGGTCTTCTGGCCGTTCTTCATCTCGACCACTTCCTCGACCGGCACCAGGATCTCGCCGAAACTGTCGACCATGCCAGCCTGCTCGATGCGCTGCCGCAAGGCGCGCTCGACCGACTTCTCAAGACCGGAGTGCGCGTGCACCACATACCAACGCTTGCTCATACCGCTCCCCGGATGAGGGCCTCGACCGCCTGGAGCAACAACGTGTCGATGAGCCAAAGGAACAAGGCCGTCGCCAGCACCAGACCGAACACGACCAAGGTCATCTGCGTCGCCTCACGGCGCGACGGCCAGGCCACCTTGCGCGTCTCGTCGCGGGCCTCGCCGGCGAAGGCGATGAACTCACGCCCCTGCGCCGACGTCGCCGCCACGGCAAAGCCGACGGCCAACCCGGCGAGCACCGCGAGTACCCGCAGCACCATGGCCGCGGAGCCTTCCAGCCAATAAAAGGCCGCGATGCCCGCCACCAGGCAGAGGGCCGCGACCACCAACTTCAGTCTGTCTGCCATGTACCCACCCGGCAGGGCCGGGCCTCGTCATCGGGTGGCAGGCCAGGAGGGTCTCGAACCCCCAACCTTCGGTTTTGGAGACCGACGCTCTGCCAATTGAGCTACTGGCCTGCTGCCATCCACCCCGGCCCGAAGGCCGGGAAACCTTTCGTACCTCTACTCGATGATCTTGGCGACGACGCCGGCGCCGACGGTGCGGCCGCCTTCGCGGATGGCGAAGCGCAAGCCCTCTTCCATCGCGATCGGCGCGATCAGCGCAGCCGTGATCGACACGTTGTC
>Ga0172372_10006700_pt1 | contig 15673 bp, 15 predicted proteins | sample LakKiv5m_2_FD_114544 | JGI IMG/M metagenome (GOLD analysis project Ga0172372, IMG submission 114544) | Freshwater microbial communities from Kabuno Bay, South-Kivu, Congo - kab_092012_9.5m | ecosystem: Environmental > Aquatic > Freshwater > Lake | place: Democratic Republic of the Congo...
CAAAGCGGCCAGCACCGCAGTCAGGTGGGAAATATCGCGCACTTCCACATCCACCAGCACTTCGCACCACTCCTCGGCCCGGTTGGTGATACGAAGGCTATTCACCACCCCTTCCTGCCGCGCGATGGCTGTGGTGACGCCCGCCAGCGCATCCGGGCGGTTTTCCGCGACCAGCTCCACCCGCGCGACATGCGTGCCCTTGGTCGCGCCATCATAATCCCAATCCACATCAATGAAGCGCTCAGGTGTGGCGGCAAAAGCCTGCAAGCCGTGGCAATCTTGCCGATGGATCGTCACACCTCGCCCGGTTGTGACAATGCCCAGAATCCGATCCCCAGGCAGGGGATGGCAGCAGCCGGCAAAACTGACGGCCATGCCCGCCACCAGCCCGCGCACGCCAAGTGCCGCATCGCGCTTGGCAGATGATTGGCGTTCCGCCTTGCCCGGCATCAGGGTTTGCCCCGCGCCAAGCCGGCCCCTGGGCCTTGCGAGTGGCAAAGGGTCCGCCCCACGGGGCGCGGCGCGCAATTCCGGCACGGCGGCATGCAGCACATCGCGCGGCGAAAGATTGCCGCTGGCCACCGCGATGCACATCGCTTCAAAATCCGCCTGCTTCAGCGGCTTCAAGGCGGGTTCTGCAAGCTTTTCCGAAAAATCGAGGCCAGCCGCCCGAAACGCCTTGGCAATGGCGCTGCGGCCTTCTTCGCGCTGTTCGGAACGCTGCCGCGCGTGATTGACGCGCCGAATGCGCGCCCGCGCCTTGCCGGTGACAACAAACCGCTCCCACCCCGGATTGGGCGTGCCGCCGCGCGCGGTGATGATTTCCACCTGATCGCCATTTTCGAGCACATGGCGGAGCGGCACGATCTTGCCATTCACCTTGGCGCCAACAGTGGTATCGCCAACCTGGCTATGCACCTCATAGGCGAAGTCAACCGGCGTGGCACCGCGCGGCAATTCGATCAGATCACCCTTGGGCGTGAAGCAGAACACGCGGTCGCGATGCAGTTCAAGCTTGGTGTGTTCCAGAAATTCCTGCGGTTCAGCGGCGTTTTCCAGAATTTCCAAAAGATCACGCACCCAGGGATAGCGCTTCTGATCCCGCGATGATCCAGGGCCTTGCTTATAGCTCCAATGCGCGGCGACGCCGTTTTCCGCAATGTCATGCATTTCCTTGGTACGGATTTGCACTTCGATCTTGGCATTGCGCCGTTCCGGCACTGTCACGCCCGTATGCAGGCTTTGATAGCCATTGGTCTTGGGCGTTGAAATCCAATCCTTGAAGCGCCCCGGCACCACGCGATAGGCGGAATGAATGGCACCAAGGGCCGCATAGCAATCACCCTTTTCCGGCACGAGGATGCGAAAGGCCATGATGTCGGATAATTGCTCAAACGCGACATTCTTCTTCTGCATCTTGAGCCAGATGGAATAGGGCGATTTCTCCCGCCCCTGAATATCCACCACCGTCACACCAGCATCGGCCAGCACGCGGCGCAAATCCGCCTCGATCTCCGCGATCAAATCGGCACCCTGGCCGCGCAGATAGGTCAGCCGCGCGGCAATGGTCTGCCAGGCTTCCGCATTCATTTCGCGAAACGAAAGGGTCTCCAGCTCGGTCTTCAGCGCATCCATGCCGATGCGTTCAGCGAGCGGCGCATAGATTTCCAAGGTCTCGCGCGCCTGTTTGCGGCGACGTTCCGGCTGCGGCATGCCGGAGATGGTGCGCATATTATGCAGCCGATCCGCGAGCTTGATGAGAAGCACGCGAATATCCTCGCTCATGGCAAGCACGAGTTTACGGAAATTCTCGGCCTGTTTGGTGCGTTCGGATTGCAGTTCAAGCCGCGTCAGCTTGGTGACACCATCCACCAGCCGCGCCACTTCCTTGCCGAAGCGCCCTTCAATATCGCCAAGCTTGAGCGGCGTATCCTCAACCGTGTCATGCAATAGCGCGGTGATGATGGAACCGGGATCAAGCCGATAACCGGCCAGGATTTCCGCAACGGCCAAGGGATGAACAATATAGGGCTGCCCATCATCGCGCTTTTGCGGCGCATGGGCGTCTGCCGCGACATCATAGGCGGCGGTAATCAGCCCAGTATCGGCGCGCGGGTCATAGGCGATAACATGGGAAGCAAGTTCAGCGCCGGGCGAAAGGGCGCGCCCCGCGGCCAGACCTTCAGGCGCGCGGGGAAATTCCGGGGGGAAGCAGAAGGTAAAGCTTCTCCCCATCGGCATTCCTATCGTTTGCCGCCAAGCTCAGCGGCGATGGCGGCTTCCAGATCATCGGGCGCCATGTCTTCAGCGCTGGCCTCGGGCAGGGCTTCTTCCTGCACATCCATGATGCCGAAGATGTTTTCATCGGTCGCGATCAGGTCAATCACTTCTTCCTCAGCAGGCTCCGGTTCCGGCGCGCGCTGCAAGGATTTGATCAGATCAGCTTCCAGCGCCGGAAGATCAGCCGTTTCCTCGGCGATTTCGCGCAGCGCCACGACCGGGTTCTTGTCATTGTCGCGATCAATCGTGATCTGCTCACCCCGGCTGATATTGCGCGCGCGCTGCGCGGCCATCAGCACGAGTTCAAAGCGGTTTGGGATCTTTTCGATGCAATCTTCAACGGTAACGCGCGCCATGAGGGCTCCAAAGACAAAAGGGGCGCGCGGCGGGGGCCGGGCGCCCGGCTGGACCGGTTATGAATTTCAAATAGTCGCCTCGGCGCCGCTTTGCAAGGATTTCAAGCGCCTCGCGCGTCAAGTCAGGGGCCTGACATCCTGCGCCGGCAGTGCCGCGATCAACGCGGCGACGGGCTGCTTCAGGCGCGGATGCACCCAATCCGGCGCTACCTCGGCCAGGGGATACAAAACAAAGCCACGCAAATGGGCGCGCGGATGGGGCAGCACCGGGTCCGGCGCATCGCGCAGCAGCCCATCCAGATCAATGATATCAAGGTCAAGGACGCGCGGCGCATTGGGATAGGGGCGCGTGCGCCCGGCGGCGTTTTCAATGGCTTGCAGCGCGGCGAGCAGCCCGGCCGGATCCGCCGCACCCTCCAGCAGCGCAACCCCGTTGATATAGCGTGGGGAAGCGGGGTTGGGCGGGATTGGCGCGCTTTCCCACCAGCCGGACGCTGCCACGAGCCGCAGCCCCGGCAGGGCAGCGAGTGCCGCCAGCGCCGCCTTGCAGCTGGTAAGCGGCGGCGCGCCATCACCTGCCGGCAGATTGGCGCCGATACCGATCAGCGCACGGGCCATGACAAGCCGGTCTGTTTGGTGTAGGAGTCCTGGCTGTATTTGATCGTTTGTCTCAAACCATTGAGGATCATTTGATGTCTGCTCATATTGCTCGGCGCCAGGCTGGCCTGGAACGCGTTGGCCTGTTCGTTGATGGCGCCAATCTCTACTACGCCACAAGGGCCCTGGGGTTCGAGGTTGATTTCGCCGCCATGCTGCGGTTTTTCGGCGGCTCCACCTATCTGGTGCGCGCCTGCTATTATACCGCCCTGATCGAGACCGAGGATTACTCGCCGCTGCGCCCGCTGACCGATTGGCTGGCCTATAATGGCTGGCGGGTGGTGACGAAGCCGGCCAAGGAACAGGCGGACCCGACCGGGCGGCGCCGGATCAAGGGCAATATGGATATAGAATTGGCCGTGGACATGATGGAATTGGCCCCGCATCTGGATCACGCGGTGCTGGTTTCCGGCGATGGCGATTTCCGCCGCGTGGTGGAAGCCGTGCAGCGCCAGGGCGTGAAGGTGACAGTGGTCTCCACCATGGAAAGCCAGCCGCCCATGATCGCCGATGAACTGCGCCGTCAGGCTGATGGCTTTCTGGAGCTGGCCGATATCGGGCCGGAGATCGCCCGCCGTCCGCCGCCGGAAGCCCGCGCCCCCCGCCCCGCGGCACCACCTGCTGCCGCCCCGGCCCGGCCAAGCCGCGCCACCCCCGCCGACCCCTATGGTGAGGCGCCGGATATCGAGCCTGAATGACCAACACTTCGGCTCCGGGGCGCGATTGCGCGCTATGCCCAAGGCTTGCCGAATACCGTGCCGCCAATCGCGCCAAGGAACCCGGCTGGCATAACGCGCCCGTGCCCTCCTGGGGACCTCGCGAGGCACCCTTGCTGGTATTGGGCCTTGCCCCCGGCGTGCGGGGCGCCAATCGCACCGGGCGGCCTTTTACCGGCGATTATGCCGGCAAGCTGCTTTATGCGACCCTGCTGGAATACGGCCTGGCGCGCGGCGCCTATGGCGAAGACCCGAAGGACGGCATGGAGTTGATCGGCTGCCGCATCGCCAATGCGGTGCGCTGCGTGCCGCCGGAAAACCTGCCGCTGCCCGTCGAAATCCGCGCGTGTAACGGCTTCCTGCAGGCCGAATTGGCCGGCATGCCGCGCTTGCGCGTGGTCTTGGCGCTTGGTGTGGTGGCGCATAACGCGCTGCTGCGCGCCAAGGGCATTCCGGCTTCGCGCTTCGCCTTTGCCCATGGCGCGCGGCATCGCCTGCCCGATGGGCTGATCCTGGCGGATTCCTATCATGTCAGCCGCTACAACACCGCCACGCGGCGCCTGACGCCGGAGATGTTTCAAGCTGCGATGGCGGGCGTGATGGCAGCGCTCGACGGCAAATAGCGTCGCGCCAATCTGACGGATTTTAAGAAAAAAGCTTCAGACCCGGAGATCGAGCAAAGACCCGCGCGGCATCGGCTTGATCGGCTCGGGCGGGACAGCCTCAAGCGATCGCTGCTGCGATGTCTGGGGCAGGCGGTTATTGCCCAGCGCATCCACCGGCTGCACCGGAGAGCGAACTTGGATAATCCCGGCATTGGCCGCGATTTCCTGGGAGAAGGCCGCGATGGAGTTTAACCCGAGCATGCGCGCGTTCTTAGGGGCTAAAGATGAATGAAAGGTTAACGCCGAGGCCCCCCGGAGGGCAATAGGCGTCAATTTTAGCCTGATCTTCGGCTTCTGGTTGATCGTCTCGGCGGCGTCCATACACGCATAATTGCATGAACGCCTTAAAAAATTGGCGTGTTTTGTACTGCCAGGGGATTAAAGCCCCCCTCCGTCATCAACCGGAGGGAGGCAAGCCGCGTCTCAGGGCCTAAGCGCCATTGGCACGAAGGGGCGTTCTGCCGCACCGGAATAGACCTGACGTGGGCGACCGATCCGCTGGCTCGGGTCTTCGACCAATTCCTTCCACTGGCTCACCCAGCCCACCGTGCGCGCCACGGCGAAAAGCACGGTGAACATATGGGTCGGAATGCCCATCGCCTTCAGGATAATGCCCGAATAGAAATCCACATTCGGATAAAGCTTGCGGCTGACGAAGTAATCATCGGAAAGCGCAATCCGTTCCATCTCCATCGCCATATCCAACAGCGGCTCATCCTTGATGCCGAGTTCCGCCAGCACCTCGTGGCAGGTTTCCTTCATGATCTTCGCGCGCGGGTCAAAATTCTTATAGACCCGGTGGCCGAAGCCCATCAGCTTGGTGTGGCTGTTCTTGTCCTTAACTTCGCTGATGAAGCCAGGAATATTCTTGGGGTGCCCGATCTCGGCCAGCATTTTCAGCACGGCTTCATTGGCGCCACCATGCGCCGGGCCCCAAAGGGCGGCGATACCGGCCGCGATGCAGGCGAAAGGATTGGCCCCGGTTGAACCGGCCAGACGCACGGTGCTGGTCGAAGCATTTTGTTCGTGATCCGCATGCAGGATCATGATGCGGTCCATGGCGCGCGCCAGGATCGGGTTATTCACCCAGGGCTCGGCTGGCACGGCGTTCAGCATATACAGGAAGTTTTCCGCATAGGTCAGGTCATTGCGCGGATACATGAAGGGCTGGCCGATGGAATATTTATAGGCCCAGGCCGCAATGGTCGGCACTTTCGCAATCAGCCGGAAGGCCGCGATTTCGCGCTGCCGCGCATCATTGATATCCAGATTGTCGTGATAGAAGGCCGCCAGCGCGCCGACCACACCGCACATCACCGCCATCGGGTGCGCATCGCGGCGGAAGCCGTCAAAGAAGCGGCGCAGCTGTTCATGCAGCATGGTGTGATAGGTCACGCCCTTGCGGAATTCCTCATATTGCGCGGCATTGGGCAGGTCGCCATTCAGCAGCAGGTAGGAGATTTCAAGGAAGCTCGATTTTTCTGCCAATTGCTCAATGGGATAGCCGCGATAGAGCAACACGCCGGCATCGCCATCAATGTAGGTGATGGTGCTTTCGCAGGAAGCGGTGGCGCCATAGCCCGGATCGAAGGTGAAAATGCCAAGATCGCCATAAAGCTTGCGGATATCCGCAACCTGCGGCCCCAACGTGCCACCCAGCAGCGGTAATGTCGTGCTTTTATTGGTACCATCCAGGGTGATGGTAATGGACCCTTGGGCCTTCGTGGTCATGCGCTTCTTCCTCAAGAACAATGCGCCACCGTCAGATGCGGTGGCGCTTAATCATGGTGCGGTGCAGGATAAGGGCGGAGTGGTCAGCTTGGCAAACCCAGGCACTGATCCTGGGCGGAAGCCAAATCGCAAAGCGTAAATCGGGTTTGAAGAAGGGGGCCAAAGTGTGCCGGAATCCCAGCCCTTGCCCCGCGCAAGGGGGCTGATCAGCGCCGGCGCCACTCGGCCGGCATCAGACTGGCATCGGCCCAAAGCCCCTGGCGGCCATCACGCGCCGCCACTTCCAGGGGGCGCAATACGGATAGGGAAGCCAGCGCAAAGCCCTGTTCCACCATGGCTGCATTCACATCCCGCCCGCCGGCGATGCAGCGGCCAAGGCCGCGCCGAAACCCGTCATAACCCTCAATCCGGCAGGTCACATCCTGGCCTTGCAGCAAAGCTGCCAGCCTGGCCGCCGCCGCCGCGCCGCAATCGGCCCGCGCGGCATCGCTGCCACAATCCTCACCACGGGCGGGCGCCGCTATGCCGGAAAGCCGGATAATACGGTCCCCAAGACCCAGGGTTTCGCCATCAAAAACACGGATTTGCGACGCTTCGGCCGTGATGGGCCGATCCGCGGGGGCAGAGCCGAACAGGTTGGAAGGCAAGCCAAACCCGAGGAACAAAGCGGCCACTACGGCGCAAGCAAGCCCGAGCCCAGAACCGCCAAAGCGGGGGCTGAATTGCCGGCCTTTGAAGATACGCCTCGGTTCACGCACAAGGATTGGTTAAACGATTTTTACGCCATGTTACAACCGCTAAAAATGTAAAAAATTTGCGTCACACTCACGCAAAACGCGAAGAGCGCCACCTAATCCGCTGACCAGAATGATTCTTTGGCCGATAATTTTTTCCAAGCCTTCAGCACGCCATCATGATCAGCCATGGACCGCGCCAGGCTCCGGCCTTCGGCCACGCCAATGGCCCAGGCGCGCGCCTCATCATTCTCGCGCGCCAGGCCCTGCACCAGGCTGCGCGCAACGGCAGCGTCATTGCTGCGGCCCAATTCTTCTTGCAACGCGGCCAATCTGCGCAGGAAGCGCCGCGCTGCCTTTTTGGGGAAGACGGGGGCGAAGACCTCGGCCGCGTAGCGCAGGCGCTTTGCATCCAGGCGAAGCTCATGCAGCGCCTCAGCGGGCAGGGTTTCGATCTCGGTGCCGGCTTCAAGCAGGCTGCCCCAGCGCTTGTCCAGAATCAGCGCGGCGAAATCCTGCGGTGGCGCGTCCAGCAGGCCAAGGCGTTCATCGCCCGCCCCCGCGCGCCAGGGTTTTTCCAGCATGAAGGCAAGGCCAGAGGTCACGGCGGCGCGCCAAGCTGGCCCATCCAACGCCTCGGCCAGCGCGGCATAGGCCGCCTGCCGCTTGGCTTCCGCCGCGCTCAGCAGGGATTTCACGCGCTTATCCTCCGGCAGAAGGGCCGCCAGATCGGCGCCGATCCCGGCCAGAAACACATCCCAATCCCGCGCCGGCCCCAAAAGCCCGAGCATTTCCCGCAATACCCCATCCAGGGCGCGGCCCTGCTTGCAGCCGGTGATGGGGCGGAAGACTTTGAGCACCGACCGCAACCGCCTGAGCGCCACACGAAGCTGATGCACGCCTTCAATCTCGATCCCAGCCCGGGCGATGGGCGCCACTTGCAGCGCGACTTCCAGCAAATGCCCGATCGCCATGGTGAAACAGGCTTCGGCGCTCGCCGCTTCCGAAGTGTCCGGCGCGCCATGCCGGCGGGGCGGTGGCACCTGCCCGGTGGCAAGGCTAAGCGCCTCGGCGCCCAGGCTTTGGCTTGGCGGCATCAAGGGTAGCGCGGCGGCAAGGCGCCGGGCGAGATCCAGCACGGCAGGCGCTGTGCCGGAAAGCACCAGCCGCGCTACCTCGCGCTCCGCCGCCACGGTACGCAAATGCCCTTGGATCAGGTGCAGCATCACCATCGCATCGCCGATCAAAAGGCGCTGGCTGCGCCTTTTGCCGATCAAGGCAGCAAGCGGCATCAGCGCCGCGCCTTCAGCCGCTGCCGGCTTTTCATGCGGGGCGAGAATCGCCACGGGAAGCAGTATCTGGCCCGGATGCCAGGGAGCCTCGGCTGGCGGCGCCAGGGCAATCTGCCGCCTTGGCCCGCGTTTTGGCGCCTCAACCAGCATGCCCTCGGCAGCCAGGGCGCCGTCCGGCGTATCCAGCCAGTGCAGTTCCTCGGCGCTGGTGCTGATGCGGCCCTGGCGCAGCGCAGCCAGGATGGGAAAGCGCGCCAGCCGCGCCGCTTCCGCGACCGGCAGCACGAATTCCAGTCTAAGCGGGGGTTCCGGGGGCGCTTCCGATGCTTCGGCCCAAGGCGCGCCGCCCCCTCGGCCTTCGGGGGTCATTCGGCCATTTCCGGCAAATCGGCCGGGATCATGAAGCGCACCAGCCGCCCGCCGCCTTCCCCGAGCCCCGCCCAGGGACTTGAGACGCTGAATTCCGCCAAAGCCGCTGTCGGGAAGGCGCCGGCCATGCGCCGCGCCTCCGGGTTGCGCGCCATAGACTCCGCGCCGGTCAGGGCGAGCGCCAGATCATGCAGGCCGGGATTATGGCCAATCAGCAGGACGCTCCGCGCGGTTTCCGGTACGCGATGCAAAAGCCCAAGCAGATTCTGCCAGGACGCCAAATAAAGCTCATCCATCGGTTCAATGATTGGGCTATCGGGCAAAGGCAAGAACGCTTCCAGCGTTTGCAGCGTGCGCCGCGCAGACGACACCAGCACCACATCCGGCGAAAGGCCCAGGCCGCGCATCGCATTCGCCATCGCCGCCGCCGCGCGCCGGCCCCGCCCATTCAAGGGCCGCGCATGATCAGCAAGCGCCGGGTCATCCCAGGCGGATTTGGCATGGCGCAGCAGCAGGAGTTGACGCATCGCCTTCCATTCTGGCACGGCGAGCACGATTTGTCGCGCCCCTCCCGCTTTGGCGGCGCATGACCATTTGGTGACGGGCAAGCGGAGGGCAGCATGACACAACCGACAATCCTGATCCTGGGCGCGACCGGCGCGGTGGGGGCGGCGCTGGCGCGGCGCGTGGCAGCGCGCGGGCAGCGCCCCGTGCTGGTGGCGCGCGATGCCGCGCGGCTTGCTGCCCTTGCCGCCGAAATCCCCGGCAGCCAGGCGATCCCCGCCGATGTCGAAGACGCAGCCGCGCTTCGCAGCGCGGTGGCCGCCGCGGGTGCGCCCCTGGCGGGGCTTGCCTATTGCGTGGGTTCGATTGCGCTGAAGCCGCTGAAGCGCGTGACCGAGGCGGATATGTTGAGCGCCTTTCGCCTGAATGCCCTGGGGGCCGTACTCGCCATCCAGGCGGCGCAGGATGCGCTGGCAGCAGGCCGCGGTTCGGTCGTGCTGTTTTCGTCCATCGCGGCGCGGGCGGGCTTCACCAACCACACCGCTATTGCCGCCGCCAAGGGCGCAATTGAGGGCCTGACGGTCGCACTCGCCGCCGAATTGGCGCCCGCCATTCGCATCAATTGCATCGCGCCATCACTGACCCGCAGCAGCATGGCGGCACCCTTACTCGCGAATGCGCAAATGGCTGATGCCATCGCCAAACAACACCCGATCCCAAGGCTGGGCGAGGGCGAGGATGCCGCTGCACTCGCCGATTTTCTGCTATCCGATCAGGCGGGCTGGATCACCGGCCAGATCATGGCCGTGGATGGCGGCCGTTCCACTGTGCGGAGCCGCGGCTGATGTTGCGTCGTGCGTTTCTCACGCTGCCGGCCTTGCTGCCCATGGCAGCTCTGGCCGCCCCCGGCGCCGTGCGGTTTCGCGTATTGCGTGAGGGCCGAGAGATTGGCACGCATCAGGTGCGGCTTTCCGGCAATGCCGCGAAGCTTTCCGTACAAACTGAAATCGCCCTGCACGTGAAGCTGGCTGGCTTCACCGTGTTTCGGCTGCGCCACGACATCGCCGAGGAATGGGCGAATGATCGGCTGCAACGCCTGACATCGCGCCATGATCGCAACGGCACCGTGACCGAAGCGCGCGTGCTGGCCGAGGGTAACGCGCTGGTGGCCGAGGGGCCGGAGGGTGCGGCGCGCCTGCCCGCCAATGCCGCGCCGCTTACCTGGTGGAATGGCGCCAATTTCACCCGCCCGCTTATTCGCCCGCTGACCGGCAAAGCGCTTGCGGCAAAACCAACGCGCAGCGCGGTGCCCGGCGGCGGCGTACAATTCACCCTGACCGGTGAGGTTGAAGCCGTGGCGCGCTTTGATGCCGAAGGCCGCTGGGTTGCGCTTTCCACCAAGGGCGAGGATGGCAGCGCCGTTGTTTATGAGCTGATCGGATGAGCAAAACCGCTGCCTTGCGCGTGGTGCTGGGCGATCAATTGTCGCCCGGTGTCTCGGCGCTTGAGGGCCTCGACCCCAAGCGGGACCGCGTATTGCTGATGGAGGTGATGGCGGAATGCACCTATGTGCCGCATCACCCGCAAAAGATCATCCTGATCCTATCCGCCATGCGCCATTTCGCCCGCGCCTTGGAAGCGCGCGGCGTGGCCGTGGATTACATCCGCCTGGATGATCCCGCGAATACGCAAAGTTTTGCGGGTGAAGTGGCGCGCGCGGTGGCGCGGCATCGCCCAAAGCGCATTATCGCCACCCATCCCGGCGAATGGCGTGTCTTGCAGGATATGGAGGCTTGGGGAAAAATCCTTGGCCTGCCGGTCGAAATCCGCCCCGATCATCGCTTCATTTGTGATCTGCCGCGCTTCCGCGCCTGGGCCAAGGAGCGCAAGCAATACCGTATGGAGTTTTTCTATCGCGAAATGCGCCGCGCAACCGGCCTGCTGATGGAAGGCGATGAACCCGCCGGCGGCGCCTGGAATTACGATGCCGAAAACCGCGCTTCACTACCCGCTGGCGTGACACCCCCCGCCGCGCCGCGCTTTGCGCCAGATGAAATCACGCGCGAGGTGATGGCATTGGTGCGCGCGCGTTTCGGCGCGCATTTCGGCGCGGCAGAGAATTTCGCCTGGCCGGTCACCGCCCGCGATGCCGAAGCGGCGCTGACCGCCTTCATCCGCGACCGCCTACCGCGTTTTGGCGATTACCAGGACGCCATGGCCGCAGATCAGCCTTTTCTGTTTCATTCGCTGATTTCCACAAGCCTCAATATCGGCCTGCTCGATCCGCGCGCGATTTGTATCGCGGCCGAGCAAGCCTGGCGCGATGGCAAGGCACCCCTTAATGCCGTTGAGGGTTTCATTCGCCAGATCATTGGCTGGCGCGAATATGTGCGCGGGCTCTATTGGCTGCTGATGCCAGGCTATGCGGAAGGCAATGCGCTCACCGCCAAGCGCCCCTTGCCGGCGTTTTACTGGGGGGCGGAAACCTCCATGCGCTGCATGTCGCAAGCGGTCGGGCAGACGCGCGATCACGCCTATGCGCATCACATCCAGCGCCTGATGATCACCGGCAATTTCGCGCTGATCGCGGGCCTTGATCCGCATGAGGTCAATCGCTGGTATCTTTCCGTCTATGCCGATGCCTTTGATTGGGTGGAATTGCCCAATACCCAGGGCATGGCGCTTTATGCTGATGGCGGCGTCATGGCGTCCAAGCCCTATGCGGCGTCAGCGGCCTATATCAACCGCATGGGCGATTATTGCCGCGGCTGCGCGCATGATGCGAAGGATGCGGTGGGGCCGCGCGCCTGCCCGTTCAATTTCCTCTATTGGGATTTCATCGCCCGCCATGCCGAGGAGTTTGCGCGCAACCCGCGCATGGCCATGCCGGTGATGGGCCTGCGCAAGCTGAAGCCTGAGAAGCTAGCTGCCATGCGTGCCAAGGCGCGGGAATTTCTGGATGGGCCGGCGATGCGGGGCTGATTCGCCTGTTCTCTTCCAGCCCATTTCCGGCTTAGCCTTCCAATTCCCAAGCCGGAGGTCCCCAATGAAGTTTTCCCGTCGCGCGGCCCTGATCGGCGCCAGCACCGTCTTCGCCGCCAGCGCCGCGCAAGCGCAGAATTTTCCAACCCGCCCGGTGCGGCTGATTGTGCCTATCGCACCTGGTGGCGCCAATGACATTACAGCGCGCATGGTGGCTGAACGCCTTGCGGTCGTACTCGGACAGCCGGTGGTGGTAGATAATCGCCCCGGCGCGGGCGGTAATCTTGGTGCGCTCGCGGTGGCTCAGGCTGAGAAGGATGGCCATACGCTGCTCTTTACCTCCGCCACTGTTTTGGCGGCGAATAAGTTTTTGTATCGCACGCAAATGCCGATAGACCCCCTGCGCGATCTGGCGCCCATTACGCGCGTTGGACAATTCAGCATCCTATTGGTGGTGAATAGCCAAAGGCCCTATCGGACCTTGGCTGAATTGGTTGCCTTTGCGCGCGCCAATCCGGGGCGTGTCACCATGGGGTCTTCCGGCACTGGTACGATCAGTCATTTGTTCCTGGAAAAGCTCAATCGCGCAACCGGCGTTCAAATCACCCATGTGCCCTATCGCGGCGGATCTCTCGCCATTCAGGATCTGGCCGCGGGCACGATTGACATGATGTTTGATGCGATCCCTGCGCTGCTGCCGCATGTTCGCGAAGGCCGCTTCCGGCCGCTTGCCGTTGGCAGCGCCCATCGCATCACCTTTGTCCCCGAATTGGTTGATGTGCCTGGCATGGCGGAAGCCCTACCCGGTAGCGGGATTGATGCGCAGAACTGGTTCGCAGTCGTCGCCCCGGCCGGCACACCGCCTGGGCCAATCAATACGCTGCACACGGCATTGACGCGCGTGATGGCGGATGACGCGCTGGCGGCTCGCCTCAAGCCGCTCAGCATCTTGGCCATGACCGATCCCAGCCCCGCCGCTTTCGGCGAATTCTGGCGCGCACAGGAACCGATCTGGCGCGATCTGGTACAACAATCCGGTGCAACCGCGGAGTGATGCTGATGACAACCGAAATCGAATGGATGAAATTGACCTCGGAGGAACTCAATGCCCGCGCCGCGGCCGGGGCATTGGTGATCATTCCGGTGGCATCCCTGGAACAGCACGGGCCCGCACTCGCGACCGGCGTTGATATTATCTGCGCCACGGGTGTTGCGCATCGTGTCGCGCGGCGCATGGCCGCCGCCGGCGAACAGGTGGTGGTGACCCCCTGCGTCTGGACTGGTTTGGCGGAACATCACGTACCCTTTGGTGGCACGGTCACGCTGGATTACGCGGCTTTTGGCGGCGTGCTGCGCGGCATTGTGCGCTCAGCGGCGCGTGCCGGCTTCAAGCGCGCCATGCTGCTGAATGGCCATGGCGGCAATGCCGAAGCCGTTGCCGTGGCCGCCGTTGATGCGCAGGCCGAAAGCGGCATTCCGGTTGCCGCCGCGACCTATTGGCACATGGCGGGCGATGCCTTCGCGCCCATTCTGGAACGCCAATCCAATGTGCTGCATGCCTGCGAGGCCGAGGCTTCCATGGTCATGACCCTCATGCCCGAAGCGGTACGCCCCGCACGGCTTGCCGAACAGCACGGCCCGCATAGCACGCGGGTTGAAGGCCAGCCGCCCGCATTGGCCCGGCGCCGTTCCTTCAAGGAACTCAGCCCCAATGGCGTGATCGGCGATGCGCGCAGCGCGACGGCTGCGAAGGGTGAGGCTTTGCTTGATGCCGCTGCCGAACGCATTGCGCGGGATTTGGCGAACCCGAAGCTATGGAGTTGAACTAACCGGCTCCAATGCCTCAAACGGCAGATCAATCCAAGCGAGCGCGCCGCCCTTGCCCGCGCCGGTATCCAGGAAAATCGCCCGCCCACCGAGCGCGCCGCGCATCTCATGCGGCCGCCCATTGGTTGAGCGATTGTCATGCCCGACATAGGCCGTAATGCCCTGGGGTATCCGCCCGACCCAGCGCGTGGCGCGCATCGGGTAGCCATCCGGCCCGCGCTGGCCTGTCACCTCCCCATAAAGGGCGCGCGAGAGCGGGCCATCAGGGCGGCGCACCCCGGCATCTTCGGGCGGGGCGCGATACAGCATCGCGTCATGATAGGCAGCATGGATGAACATGGCCTGGCCCAGCCGCAGCCAAGCCGGCGCGAGGGCGATCTCTGCCACCGCACGCGCGGCCAAAGCCTCGCGATCCGGGGCAGCGTTCAATTGTTCAAGCGTTTTCCCCAGACCCTCGGGTGCCACAAACAGCTTCGCGCTGGCATGGCCGATCAGCGCGCGCCGGAGCTTATGTTCGTGATTTCCGAGCAGGAAAATGCCGCGCTTGGCATCCAGCATGGCAAAGGCGCGGCGCAAGACGCCGGGGCTATCCGGCCCGTAATCCACCAGATCGCCAAGTTGGATGATGAAAAGGCCAAGCGATTCGGCCCCCGCAATGGCGGCCTCAAACGCCTCAGCCTCGCCATGCACGTCGCCCACCACGCGTAGCCCGGAAAAGCCCGCGCGGCGCAAGGCCGCGGGTGTCATCATGCTTTGCGCAACCCCGCAAAGGCCGCCAAGGCGCGCGCCCGGCCGGTGGCAAGGTCAATCACCGGCTTCGGGTAAGTCTGCCCGAGCGTAACCCCGGCACCGCGCAGGATCATCTCCGGCGCCTCAAATGGCTTATGGATGAAGCGCGCGGGCAGCTTGGCCAATTCCGGGCACCAGGCGCGGATATAATCACCCTCGGGGTCGAATTTCTCGCCCTGCAGCACTGGGTTGAAGATGCGGAAATAGGGCGCAGCATCCGCCCCGCAGCCCGCAACCCATTGCCAGGATGCGCTATTGGCCGCCAGATCAGCATCCACCAGCGTATCCCAGAACCAGGCCTCGCCATCCTGCCAGGGTTGCAGCAAATGTTTCACGAGAAACGAAGCCGTGATCATGCGCACGCGGTTATGCATCCAGCCTATTCGCCAAAGCTGACGCATGCCGGCATCCACAATGGGGTAGCCCGTCTGCCCGCGCTGCCAGGCCCGCAGCAGCGCCGCATCCGGCGCCCAGGGGAAGGCCGCGAATTCCGCCCGCAAAGGTGCCTCTGGCATTTCCGGGCGATGCCAGAGCAAATGATGCGAAAACTCTCGCCACAGCACTTCCTTGAGGAAGGTCTCGAGCCCCGCGCCGCCCTTGGGCACCGCCGCCCGCGCCGCGACCCAGACCTGACGGGGCGAGATTTCGCCAAAATGCAAATGGGGCGAGAGGCCAGAGGTCCCCCCCTTGGCCGCCGGTTCATTCCGCCGATCCGCATAGGCATTGACGCCTGAGGCCAGAAAATCCGCCAAGCGCTGCGCTGCCCCTTCC
>Ga0172372_10006702_pt1 | contig 15670 bp, 19 predicted proteins | sample LakKiv5m_2_FD_114544 | JGI IMG/M metagenome (GOLD analysis project Ga0172372, IMG submission 114544) | Freshwater microbial communities from Kabuno Bay, South-Kivu, Congo - kab_092012_9.5m | ecosystem: Environmental > Aquatic > Freshwater > Lake | place: Democratic Republic of the Congo...
AGGTAAAATACTCATAATTGAATCTAAAGATGTTTTATCTATCTCAATAAAAATTAATTTTGGGGAATGTTTTGAGAAATCTATACCTTTTAACACTCTCAATTCAAACCCTTCAACGTCTATTGACATCACATCAATTTCCTTTGGGCAAGAATATTCAGATAATATTTCTGAAGTTTTTTTACATTCAACAACTCTGCCCTGATAATTGTAAGGTTCTATTTTTTGAAGATTAAAGTCATCATAATTTGGTGTTACATTTAAAGTTTCGTTAGAAACTATTTTAGCGTATCCATTGAAGTCAGATGCCGCCAACGGGACTAATTTTACTCTATCTTTATTACCTTTTAAAATTTTTTTAAATAAAGGATTCAACTCATTATATAAAAATTCTTTGATTGGTTCAATATACAATCCTGACCATCCATACTCAATAAGCTCTATTGTTGTAGATTTTCCCTGTAATATTTCTTCATCTTGGTTTAAAATTCTTGGACGACCCATTAAAGACCAATCTAATACACACCCCACACCAATCTCAACTAAAAATCCGTCTTTTTTATGACTAAATAACTCATTATATATATCCCCAATCCAATCTGATTGTCCGATATAACTTTCACCATTTTTAAATTTTTTGAAATTTATCATATTACATTTTTATCATTATTCTTCCGGCTTTACCACTTTTTAAAAGTTCAAAAGCATTATTTATATCGTTCAAATCAAAGTAATGGGTGATTAATTTTTTAACGTCCAACTTACCTGACTTTTCTAAATTTACATATCTTGGAATATCTTCATTAGGATTTGTTCTACCCCCTTGAGTCGCTTGTATTGTCTTACCAACACCGTCAAACATTTTATTTGCCGTTGGGATTACAATCTCCTGTTCAGGTTTTGGTTGACCCACTAAAATAAATCTACCATTTCCTGATAAAAATTTTAAACCCATTTTAATAACTTCAGAATTACCGGTAGTGTCAATAATAACATCAACTTTGTTTTCACCTAAAACGACACCAATATCATCAACTAAAGTATTTATATAGGTTGTTGCCCCTAAAGATACAGTTAAATCTTTTTTATTTTCAACAACATCAACGGAATATATTGGATATGCACTTGCCAATGACGCCCCTTGAATTAAATTTAACCCAACTCCTCCACAACCAATGACCATAACACTCTCACCAAACTTAACATTTGCCTCATTATTAATAACGCCAAGTGCGGTAGTTAAACCACATCCTAATAATGAACACAACTCTTCAGGTGTTTCTTGAGGAACTGATGTTAATCTATTTTCAGATACAACCGAATATTCACTTATAGTTGTAACTTTACCACTTGACATTTTTTTACCATTATAAATATATGTTGGGAAATCAGACTCAATCCCATCACCTTTTCTCCAATGCATAACCACTTTATCGCCTACTTTAACTGTTGAGACACCAGGCCCGATTTCCTCTACAATACCGCAACCTTCATGACCCATTAAGTGAGGTAAAAAATTACCGTTACCTTTAAATCCTGATATTTCTTGTAATTGAGCTCCACAAAGACCACTCATCAATATCTTAATTAAAACTTGACCAATTTTAAGCTCTGTCGATTCAATTTCCGATATTATTAATGGCTTATTTAATTCCGATAATATTGCTGCTTTAAATTTCATATATTTAAAAATGTATTTTTTTTTAAAAAAATAAAGATATTATTTAATTTTTTGGGGTAATAATCAAATATCCTTGATGTCTGTAATCTTTTTCCAAATTATGAGTATTAGAAAAAATATCATATATAAAATTAGAACTTGTTGAGATATTTAATTCTTTCTGTAACCACTCGTATTGCCATGTCTGTCCATTTTTAATTGATTCGTAATCAGAATTTTTATCATACAAAACAAAATCATCAATAATAAAAACATCATTTTTACAATCCCTTAACGAAGTAATTAATTTAATCTCATCCTCCAATGGAAACGCCTGTTCCTTATAAGTCCTAATTGATTCTTCATATGTCATTTTGTGAAAATCTGCCCCTGGAAAATGAGCATCTAAAAAAAATAAAATTGGAGTATTTTTGTCTAAATTTGGTATTATTTGGCTAATTGCGCTTGTCGAGTAATCGTTAATTAATATAATATTTTCATTTTCCCCAAATCTTTTAACTGCCGAATTATATAATTCGGAATCCAAATCCACACTATATATAGTTTCAAAATTGTATTTGTGTGCGTATTCTAAACTAACACATTCTCCAGTACCGGTCTCAAAATAAATTTTAATTTTATGTTTATTGATAAATGTGTTTAAATCAAATGTAGTTATTTGTCCCATATTATTATTTTCTATAAATTGATAAGTCTGTGTTTATTGTTTTATAATCTTCCATTATATGTGTAAATATTTTATTGGCAATTTCATTAGGGTCTGACAATTCTGTATAATTAGTCCTATGTTTAGTCATTTTTGATTTGAATGCTCCTAATGTAACATTAACAATTCTAATATCTTTATTATTTTTATATTCCTGAATTAATGAATCTGTAAATCCTTTAAGTCCAAATTTGCTAGCACAATAAACTGATTCATTTATTGAACTATGAATTCCCGCAACTGAATTAATATTATATATCATACCACCACCATTATTAACTAAATGATTTAAAATTTTTTGTGTTAGAATAATTGAAGACGTTAAATTTAAATTAATTAAATTTATAATCTCTTCTTCACTCATATCTAATATTGGTTTGTTTATATATACTCCAGCATTATTAATAAAAACATTAGAGTTACTTAAAATAAAATGTTCAACAACGTTATTACGAACTTTTTCATTTGTAATATCACCAAATGTTGAGTATCGTTCACTTGAATTTTTTAATTTATGGTAATGCCCATTTACAATTATATCATTTAACTTAAATACATTAAATAGTTCATTACCTAATGAACCACCCAAACCTGTAATATAAACCTTCCTTATATTATTAAACATAATTCCATTTTTTACTACAATGATTTTTCATATATCCGTAATCATCATATTGATTATGTTGAAATTTATATTTTGAATATATGTAGACATTTTTTTCAATTCCCAATTTTTCTAAAATATAATATAATGATGTTTCCATTGTATGTATTTCTGACGAGTTCTCAATTATTGTCAACCAATCAAATATAGTAAATCCGGGTATAATGTCCATATAAACATTATTATAATTGTTATTTGGTGTAATATTTTTATTTGATAGATGATTTGGTGGAGTTCCGAAATTACAGTTAATAAAATTATATGGTTGTGTGATGTCTAAGTTTAAAAACTTTATTAAATCATTTTCGCGATTAAAATTTCGAACAATTTTAAAATAATCTTTCCAATCTGAGTAATCAGTATTATGGAAAAATTTATATTTTATATGTCCATGGGCTCTACTATCATAATTTGGGGTAACTAAGTCTGAAGAAACTAACGGAATATATAATAATTTATCATCATTAATAATAGATGTTCCCATATTAATTATCTCAGATTGACCTAAGAAAAATACATTTTTTTGTAAAATATAATTGGGTAAATAATTATAAACATCTAATATTGGCCATAAAACTTTATCACAACCAAATTCATTAATTGCTCTATATGCAATTTTTTGACAAAAAATAATGTCACCTAATCCGGCCGGTTGATTTATGATTGCGACTTTATCCATTTTTTGTAGATTATATCCTCAATTATATTATATTTTAAAACCCTATTTAAATTATCATGAATCGCCGGCAATCTTTTATAGTATTCGTCGCAAGTTATATCATTAATGTTAAAATCGTCAGTCAATAATATTATACCGTCAGTATTGAAATAATTACCTATGTCGGGAGAACCCAAATATATTGGTATAGTTCCAGTTGCGAAACAATCCAATATTTTCTCAGACCAATATGTTTCATAAACGTCATTTTCTATTGTAACTGAAAACATGTAATCACAAAGAGCCGATTCTTTTTTTTCAAACGGATTAAATCCGGTACCATATAAATCTACGTAATTTTTTAATTTATTAACCCAATCTAATCTATGTTTATAATTTTTATTTGATGAAATCATAGAAATTAATTTTGTTTTTTGATAAATTTTTGGTTCTTCTATCCAGTACCCATGGGGTGGTAAATAAACAAAATTATCAGATAAATCATAAATTTCTTTATTATGTGTAAATAACACTTCATAATTTTTTGAAACCATCTCAAAATTATTTTTTACAAAATTAACTGATTGCTGACTCACAACTCTTGATTCTAATAACCATGCAAATTTACGACTACATTCAACACCAATTCCGAATTCTATTGACTCATCAACAAAAAAAGTAATATCCTCTATTTTATTTTTTGACCAAAAAAAATTAGAAGGGCGTTTCCATAACGTAGATGAAAATGCGTGCATAAACCCTCCACCAATTAAACCTATTTTGTCCAAATCATTCCCCATTTTTCTTTTCTATTTAAGTCTATATCTTCGTGAAATTTAGAATTTTTCCAATCTCCGTACTCATATGGTCTTTTCATATACTCATCTCCTAATATATAACCAAATTCAAAATACCCCAAAGACATTAAATGTTCTATAATTTTATTAATATTATCATATTGTTCTTCTGCCCATTCAAAACAAATCTCATTACTTTTTTTTGTTAAACCCTTTAAAACCTGCAACTCATAACCCTCAACATCTACTTTTATTAAATTTGGTTCACCATACTCACCTATCAAACTATCAATACTTTTAGATTTAATTTTAATCGGACTATGCCATCTATAATCATTTGAAAATCTGGATTTTTCTACCCAATCAATAGAGGCAGTTGATATTCCGTCCGCATCACAAATATAAAAATCAATATCCTCGTTGTCTTTTTCAGACATTAAATTATTTAATACAATTATATTTTCATTGTATTTATATTTGTCCGTTAAAAAATTATACAAATTCGGGTTGGCTTCAACTAAGACAATTTTTAAATTATTCCCATATAATTCTAAACATTTATCGGTAAATAATCCATTATTTGCGCCGATGTCTATAATTAACATATCATTTTTTGTTTTTAATAAAAAATCCATCCCCCCATGTATTGCCTGCCCAATTTTCTTCAACCAACTCAAACCCAAATAGTGATAAAAAATCAATTAATTCGTCAATTTTTGCACACCCATGATACACCTCATCTCTGTTTATTTCTGAAATTATATAATCAATAGACTCTAAAGTTTTTTCAGACCCCTTAAAAACCTCTAATTCATACCCCTGTACATCAATATTTATTAAGTTAAAGTCGGACAAATTTATGTCCAAATCATCTAACCTCTTCATTTCAACTATTTCCTTTTGGTTGAAAACTATATGGGGGTATTGAGACAAATGAATTTTTGGTTCAAGTATTGACGATGATTGCCCGTTATTTGCACTTTCCACAAACATTTCAATTTTTTTATTTTGATTACCTAATGCAAAATTAAAAAGTAATGATTCATCCTTAATATTTTGTTTTAATACATTAAAATTTTTAATTAATGGCTCAAAATAGGCAATATTTGGTATCCCAAAATTTTTATAAATATTATGTTCCTCACCGTAATGAGCACCAATGTGTAGGACACCTCTTACATTCATATTATATTTTTCATATAAATTTTTAAAATCTAATAACATTTTATTAATTTTTAACTATATTTATTCGTTTATTATCTCGCAATTTTTAATATAAATTGAATCCCATGGATTTGGACCACTATCTCCAAACCATTTTTTTGGAAAAATCATTTTTTTACTTATATTTTTATTTAAAAAACAACCCCACCATGAGAAAGTTGAGTTGGATATTATATTATTTTTACACAAACTCATTGCCCACATTTCTTCATAATCATCCAAACCATCAACTATTGTATAATTTTCCCCAATAAAATTATTTTTAATCCATTCTTTATCATCAGAAAATATAAACACGTTAGTAATGTCATCAAAGGTTGATAATCCATTTAAGAAATATGATATTTTTGGTGATGGTAGTACCTCAGGAATTGTTAAATAATCTCCTCTCCTAACATGTATTGAAATTGAATTTTCATTAAAAATTTTAGGGTATATTAATTTTAATTTATCAATAAACTCTGTCGTTGGTTCAAAAATAGTCTTTATTTTATCACCAAATCCTAAAAAGTTTTTTTCGCTTTGGAAATATCCATAAAATTCAATATTATCATTTGGATTGAATGACAAATTTGGCTCATTCCAATCTAATTCTGAAACTCTAACTGTCGGTGATGTTATTTCTAAAAAAATTATGTTTCTAAATACGTTATTTAGATACTTCGTTGGTTGGTTTGCCTGCATAGGAGTGTGAGCACTACTATTAAAAAAACAATCCGAATTGTGTTTCCAAGATTGACACAAAGCGTGTGATATCTGAAACATTTGATTCCCTAATCCACCCATTAAGTAGGAAGTAAAAAAATTATTCATTATTTTTTAAAATCCAATCGTAATTTATATAAACATTCTCAATGTCTGAATGACTGTTTATTTGCCATGTTATTTTTTTATTTGTAGTATAACAAGAGTTTTCTTTTTGTAAATAAGATAAAACCACATCAACCTCCTTAACATTCTCATTCAAAAAATTAATAATTTTTTTAAAAACTTCAAATTTTATAACAACACAATGTGCTGAAAATGTATTATGAACTTTGGATACAAAATTATTTATTTTTATCGGTTTTTCTGAACCTGCGTGAGTGTTATGATTTCCGCCAAAATATAATATAGACCAATCATTTGGTACGTTATGATAAAACAATTCAATCTCATTACAAAAATCATCACTAAAAACACAATCGTCCTCAATTAATATTATTTCTTGTAAATTCTTATCTTTAATTTCTTCATATAGTTTAAAATATGTCATAACTAATCCATATGCCCCGTTTTTAATCGTTGATAAGTTATTTAAATATTGACCATCAACAGATTCAATTATTTTGTAATTTTGACATCCGATTTTTTTTAATTGTTTTGTAATATGTTGTAATCTATCTTCTCTTTTTTTTAAATTGAGGATAAAAATATTTTTTGAAAATTTATTTAGACACATATAAATTATTTTTTTTCATTATTTTATTATATAGTTCTTGTTGATTGTTATTAGCCTTTGTTGATACTGTACCATCTTTTTCGTGATGAAAATATACAAATAAAGGTTTAGGTATCCTTTTACCCAAATATCCATTAATTCCCATTCTAATCCATAAATCATAATCTTCCCAACCAAACAAAGATTCATCATACCCACCACAAACATCAAACGACTCCCTTGTAAACATAGAACAATTTACAATAAACGGTCCTTGAATTAATCTATCCATTGACCATTCTGGTCTTTCTTCAATACCATTAATCTCTCCCATGTGATTTGTATCACAATATACAGGACTTATTCTTGAGTTTTTATTTAAAATATTAACACAGGATTGAATATAATCAGGATGTATAAAATCATCTGAGTCTAATGGTAGTATATATTTACCATTTGATTGAACTATTCCGTTATTTCTAGCCTTTGACGGGCCTGAATTTTCTTGATTAATTACTTTAATATTTGGATGTATGGATAGTTCATTTAATTTATTAACAACATATTCATCAGTCGACCCATCATTAACAATTATAATTTCAAAATTTTTGTAAGTTGACTCAAAAATTGACTTCAGAGTTCTATTGAATTGTATTCCATAATTAAAAACTGGAACAATAATGGAGACTAAAGGAATTTTTGGATTTATCTTATGTGTTGGAAATTCAGTATTTATGTTTATAGGTAAATTACTTTTAAATTTCTCAACAAATTCAACTCTATTATCCTCCCATTGTGAATTAGTCATTCCGACTGACAAATGAGTTAAAGGAACATTTGAAATTGTCCCAATTTTAACTCCATTAATGTAATTGGACATACAAAAGGTAACATCATAAAAATGAAAACCTTTAACTGTTTCGTCAAAATTACTTTTTATTTTCTCTTTATTCACAACAATAAAAAGACCATCAACTATAACTGTGTCAATTATTTTACTACCAAATGGTTTATTATATTCCGATAACCATTTTTTTCCATTATGTTGATGGTGAACCTGTCCAATCATCTCTGACTGTATATCCCACCATCTACCTGAACTTGGGAAATATTGAGTCCCTGCAACACCTAAGATACCGTAATCTGGTTTCTTTTCGAAATGCTCCAAAATTCTTTTACCCCAATAACTTTTCTCAAATAATATATCATCGTGACAAAGTACAACGATATCGTTTTCAGATTCACTCAAAATCTCATTATAGACTTGTGAGAGAGATTTTATCCCCGGATTAACTTTCTCAATTATCTGGCAATCTTTAACACCACAAGTGTCTTTTACATATTTGGCAAACTCAGGTTTACTTTTTTTTGTACTATATCCAATTGTTATCATATGCCAGTACTACCAAATCCATTATCACCTCTATCTCCATCATCTATTTTATCAACCTTATTTAATATAACCCATCTACCTGTAATACATCTTGAAATTACCGCTTGAGCTATTTTCATTCCTTTTGTTATTTCATATTCTGTAGGATTAGTATTAAATACAATAACTTTAACTTCACCTGTATAACCCTCGTCAATAGTACCAGGAGTATTTAAAACTGTTAAACCTTCTTTTAACGCTAAACCACTTTTAGGTCTGACTTGTATTTCAAAATCTTGAGGGATTTTAAAGAAAACTCCTGTTGAAACTAAAGCTCTGCCAAATGCGGATATTTTAATATTCTCTGACGCAAACAAATCAAATCCGCTATCAGAGTCATAATTGTAAAATAGATTTTTACCAGTCTTTGAGACATATTCTAAAGTAATTTTACCGTTTTGTGACTCGTCAAGCTCTTTTTCTAATTGTTTAAGATTAATACCTAAATTGGTTTTAATCTTTTCATACATTGCTTCAAAATCATCATCATTTCTAAAATCATCAAATGAAGGAAATTTATAACCATCTAAACTCATAGTGACATAATTTTTTTAACTACTTTTATTAAAACTTCAACATCTTTCTCACAATATTCCTGTATTTCATCATACTTATTCTCAAACCAAAAAGAGTCATGTACTTTGTTGCCAGTAACCTCCATATTTTTTGAACTTTCAACACCTAAAGATATACACATAAGCTCAAGTGAACTTATTGCTCCAAATTGACCATATTGCCAAATTTCTTTTGTGTCTATTGCTTTAATCTCCCAAGGTTTTGTATCATATGTTGGTAGTATTGAAGATGGCATAATTCCATTAACCATCATTCTCTTAGCCAATACAGGAATATCAAAATTTTTGATATTGTGTCCACATAGAATAAATCCTAACTTGTCCACTCTTTTAAATAAATTATTAACATCAGTTAATAATTGTTGTTCGTCAGAATTAAAAAAACTTTGTTTTTTAACCTCTCCTTTTGGGTCAACAAATCCAACCGAAACACAAACTATCTTACTAAACTCAGGAACTAAAGCCGCTCTATTAACAAAGATTTCTTCTTTAGGGAGACCTAAATCTTCTGGAAATCTTTTTTGAAACCAGTCTAAATAGTTCTCAAATTGATAACTTAATTCAGGATAGTCAGATTGAAATCTCCCAAAGTTGCTAGATATCCCAACAGTTTCAATGTCTAAAAATAATATTTTATTTAATTGATGTTTTATCATAATAGTGATTTATAAAATTCAGCTCTTTCTTTTGTTACAATTGATAAGTCGTATCTTTTTGATACATGTTCGTAAAGTCTTTCTCCCATGTCTTTAATCAGATTAGGATTATCTGCCAATTTTTTAATGTGTTTAGCCCAATCAGAGTGGTTCCTTTGTTCGTCAACCAATAAAGCATTCCCATCAACAAAATTACCATTTTTAAGACAATGAGTCAAATCAATAGTGTACGGACCGTAATTTGTCGCAATTAGTGCTTTTTTATAAAATCCTGACTCAATAACCTTTAATTGTGATTTTACTTTGTTAAATATGTGTTCTTTAATCGGAGCCAAAGAAATGTCAAATTTTGAGTAATTTTTTGCGTACGATGTTACAGGCTTAGTCCAAACCCTCAAATAAGACTCATTTAATTCATTTTCAAATGGGGAATCTGAAAATTTTAGTAAGTGTTTTTTATAATCTTCACTTACAATTTTATAGTTATCTGTAAAAATTTTTTCGTACTCATACCAAACTGTCTCATTTGGTTTAATGGGTCTTTGTTTTTGTTGACCTGTTGTTTTATCAATTTCAGTCATAGTACCTCTAGTGTCAAATCCACAAAGAACAAATTGAAGTTTATCCTTAATCGGGTTTAATTTAGGTACCATACCATCTAACAACATCAAATCGTGTAAATGAGACGAACCTCCCAACCATCCAACTCTAATTCTATCACTATCTGGGGTTACTTGTTTAAACTGAGGCTCATTAGGGTCAATAGCATTTGGGAACACAACAACATTCGGATTGTATTTTTTAATCTCATCTGCAAAAACAGAAGTAGTTGTGGTTACATATTTTGCGGCCTTTAAATTCTCTAAAATCTTTTCATGTACTTTATTTTGTACAATTAAATGATGTAAAGGATGTTCTTTGGTAGGTAACCAATAATCATCCAAATCACATATTGTGATAGTTCCTAAATTATTTAAAAATTTAATAAATTCAACGGACTTATCCATGTCCTGTCCAATATTTCTGTGAAAGTGAACAATTGGATATTTTTTCCAAAAAGATAAATCTGAAAAATCTGGGTCAAATACAATATCAACATGGAAATCGTCATTATATAATTTTTGTAAAAATAAGTGAGGGTCTACTGACCTAAATTTGCCAACGCCAGTTCTATCCGACGGCAAGACAAGAACATTAATTTTTTCCTTCATAATATTCAATTATAAAGGAAAATATGAATTAATTCAATGAATTAATTTAATTTCTTAATTTTTGTGATTTTACCTTCAAAAATATGTTTACCTACTTTAAATGAAAACTTTTCATTTGATTCAGTTTCCGATTCAGATAAAATTCCATTAGATTTTAATATTTCCTCTAATGTTTCTTTTATCATTCTCTTCAATTCCAAATTATTAGTATTTGTTGTAGGTTTTTTTACTGTTTGTGACTCTGAAACTTTTTGTGTATTTGCCCCCATCAATTTTGCGGCCTTTTCAATAACATCATCAGATAATTTTGTATTATAATTTTCAGGTTGAGCAATTGGATGTTCCATCATCAACTTTTTAATTTCATCGGGCAGTTTAGAATTTTTTATTCTGTCTTCAGTAACTGTAAATGGTTTTGTATCTACAGTGTTTTTTTGTGATAAAAATTCTTCAGGTATGTTGTAAGACCCACTAACTGGTTGGAAATTTTGTAATTCAGGAGTTGAGATACTATCATTTATTATTCCACTATCAAAAGAGTTACCGCTTCTAGGTAAACTATCGTGTTTCTCCATTATTTTTTTTGATATCATCAATTTTTCCAAAAAATCTTGTGTCATATTTCCTCCATTTCAAAATTTGCGCATACTTTTAATCCTACCATCCCCTTATCATCAGGGTTAAACTTGGGACGGGCTTCGACAAAATTTTCTCTTGGGTCGGGAGAGTAACTTCCAATTCTGTCAAGTCTGAATAATCTCCAACCAGGTAAAGGTTGGTATCCTTGAGTTGAACTAAATGACGCACCCTCTCTTTCCCAAGCTCTTAAAACTCTGTTTCCGGCTTTAGAAACCCCTACGCAAAAAGGTTCTATCACCCTTAAACCTTTACCTCCGTTATCATCTCCATCATAGTAAATTGTTACTAAGTTTTTGTTTTTAACAGAATTGGTAACTTGGTCTAAAGATACTTCTAATATAATATTCTTTAGAACATTGTAAAGTTTCATTATACAGTTGGGAATGTGTACGGTTTGTTTGGCTGGTAAGAGTTAATTTTAATCTCTTCTTTTCTCTCGACTTGGTCGATAATTGTACCTCCGTTTTGAGTATCCAAGAAAATACCTGTTCCTCTACCTAAACCGTCACCATCAGAAATCGCGTCTTTATTTGTTTGAGAATACTCATTTGCCCCAAATTTGTAATCATTTCTTGTTAATTGCTGTTTTCTGATTGTATCGGCAATTTCAGTCAATTTATTACTTGGCTGATTTAAATCAATTTTTTCAGTTGTTTTCATATTATTTTTTTAATTAATTGGTTTATTATTTTTAATTCCTCAATAACTCTACTTTCTAATCTTAAAAAATCATTATCTGTAGAAGTTGCATGTCTTTGAGATGCTTTTTTATGGTCAGAACTACGAACACCTGTCTTATCTTTCTCATGTGATGATAAATATGCGTTTTCAGTTCCTGTATTTTTTTTAATTCTTTTTGATGTTTCGGAATTATCTCTTTTTATTCCTAAGTTATTATTTAACCAAGTATAAAAACTACTTCCACCTAAATTTTCCATCTCACCATTTTTCATATCATGAATCATTTTTTTCATGTTTGAATATGAAATTTTTTTTGATTTTAAAAGGTTACCAACAGTCTTTTCGCCCGAATACTTTGATAAATTGTTCAAAATATTTTCAGGTATTTCGTAAGTGTTTCCGTATAACTCTTTATTCACCTTTTTTCAAAATTTTGATTAAATCATTTATTGATAATCCTTCTTTTTTTGCAAGTTTCTTCATTGACTCAAGATTTCTTTCTAAAAATTTACTTATTTGAGTATTTTTATTTTTTGAAATCTCACTATCACTGTGTTTACCTTTCATAATTATATCCTCAACCATACCAATTGCGGATTTTTTACGCTCCTCATCAATTTTTTCTTTTTCTACCAAAGTCATCCTATCAATAAAATTAGGGTCATTTTTGATTTTTTTTGGTACATTTTTTAACCTTTCTTTATGAGCCTTTTTTGAAGGTGTCTTACCTTGTTGTCGAGTTCTTTTAGCGGCTTCATCTGGTTCCATACCTAAAACATCTTTATAAACTTTAAAAGTTTCAGGACCGTCCAAATCTTCAGTTTCATCATACCCAAATGTTGGGGATAAATTAATTTCTGAGACTACATCTCCATCATTATCTTTATTTTCTCCCCACATTATTCTTCCATAATACCCCTTACCTAAACTATTTTGTGTCATTCTATTTTGAGTAACCTCTTGGTCTGTCGTACCTTTAGGTGAAATTTTTGGGTTTAAAATTGGAAGTTTTGAGTTTAAAAAAGAGCCATCGGTGTCTACAAGTTCACCAATTTCACTTTTAATTTTTTTTAGGTTTTTAGTTAAATCTTTTTTATTTTTTTCTGTTTTATTTTTAGTTAATTCAGAAATTTTTTGTAACAAACTTTTTTTATCATTTTTTTTAAATGATATCATTTCATCACTCTTTCTACTCTCAGTCAAAGTTTCGGAATAATTATAATACAAAACTAAATTATCTTTATTTTCAGTTAAATAAAAATAATAAGGTTTCACAAAATATTCTTTATTTAATTCCATTTGTTTTTTATCTATAAATACTTCGTTTTCTATATTTATCTATGAATGTCACAGCAGAATATAAATCAATATGTGTATAGAAAATGGAAAGTCAAACCTAAAAATGGTTTTTTTGACTTATCATTAGCCTCAGACGAAAGAGACTATAATCAAGAAGTAGTATTTTCAAATAGTTTAATTGCGTTAAACGATGGAAATAGAATGCCAATACACTTTGATTTAAACAATTCAGGTAGTTCCCAAATGATTACTATGGAATACGGTGATTTTTTTTCAGCGAATACACTAATATCATTAAACTACTATAACCCAAATAATGAAGATTTAACTTGTTTTAGTTCTCAAACATTATGTGATATTGGATTAACGGGTATTGACAACGGACTAACAAGTAATTTTTCAGGTGAGACTTTATATTATACTATGGGGTTATATACTGGTCAAACAAAGTGGGATAGACTTCATTTTGACAGAAGATTTAAATTTGTACAAATTACCGCAAATACCACAACAACTATAACCGTCACACTAGAATCCTTAGTTGAGCCAGGTTCAGTAATCTCAATTTACAATCTATATTCTGACCAAATATTAGTTGAGGATTTAACTGTAAACTTTACTAATACATTAGGATTATTAAATGGTGGGGTTATTAACATAACGACAGGAGTTACCATAAGTCAAGGACAAAGTAGCGGTACAACAACGATAACAACAAATGAGGATTTTAATAATTTAAATAGAACATCAGTAATAAGTGGGGTAACATTTGACTCAAACCAAGGATTTTATTTACCACAAGTAACTCCCGAGATTATTTTCGCATCCCAAACCCCCACACCGTCAGTCACACCTACAATTACTCCATCAACAACTATTAATCCAACCCCAACAACAAGTACCCAAACCCCTACAACTACAGGTACCTTAACATCAACACCTACATCATCTATAACTAGTACTCCCACAACCACCCCAACAACAACTCTAACTCCTTCAGTTACTGAAACATCAACTCAAACACCAACCCCATCAATTACATCAACAATAACTCCAACTCCTTCAGTTACTGAAACTAGCTCCCCAACACCAACACCGTCAATGACACAGACTTCGACACCAAGTGTAACACAAACATTAACTCCCTCTTCCTCACCTATAATTGAACCATCGCCAACACCAAGTCCAACAATGGATACTCCACCTCCAGTTAATAATTTTTCTTGGTCATTTGTTGACCAAACAAGGTCTGGATTAAATTCTTATGTTATTGTCCATGAAGGGAATACCGTGGTTAATGTTACTTCAGATGATAGTGGTTCATTTGAGGTTGCTGATAAAGATGTTGTTGGAATAATATTAAATTTTACCGATGGAGATACTGCCACATCAAGATTAAATGAAGATGGAAATATAATATACGTCGACTCTCAAAATAGAGTACCTTCTGTTATTGATAGTGGTAATATTACAATTACTGGAGGGGCAATATATATTGCGGATGGATTTATAACAGTACCTTAAATATGATGAACCTATTTATATAAAATGGCAAGAAGATTTTCAGGAAATACAAAAGAGACAGTTTATAACATTGTATCCAAAACCGGATACACGATAGGTTATTATAATCAATTATATGGAGGATTTTACCAGGGGTTTTTTAAATTGTTTGGATACGACTATGAAGTTTTTCCAAATAGAACAAACAAAGGATGGTCAGTTGAGTTACTACTCAGACCAAGATTTGAAGATGAATATTATCACACTGATACTCAAATTTATTTAAACGAAGTATACCCAAATAACAAAAATACTTTTTTTTATTTTGGAACAAGAGCGGAAAATAAATTTTATCATCACGCATCCGGTTCTCCATTGTCAGATAGTGGATACACTAGAGTAACACAAGGGTTAAATGAATGTCTAAAAACATGTGCCTGTTCAGACACAGGGGTCACAAATTCAAGATGTGTTGAGGTATATGAACCTTTAGTGTATTCTCCCCAACATAATACAAATTGTGA
>Ga0172372_10006706_pt1 | contig 15658 bp, 13 predicted proteins | sample LakKiv5m_2_FD_114544 | JGI IMG/M metagenome (GOLD analysis project Ga0172372, IMG submission 114544) | Freshwater microbial communities from Kabuno Bay, South-Kivu, Congo - kab_092012_9.5m | ecosystem: Environmental > Aquatic > Freshwater > Lake | place: Democratic Republic of the Congo...
CCTCTGGCTATGGATTCAAAAGGAATCTCTTTTGGCTGCCAAAATCGCATTTGTGAAGCTCCGCTCTCCAGAGGTAATTCCCGGTTGACGAGCGGATCAGTTGATTTCTCAAAGAGTGCATCGATAGTGACAATTAAGAAAGTCCGATACTTGGCAATTTCCAAGGGGAAGAAAGTTTCCCTTATCCGACTATAGCGAGCCGCCCGCGGGAATCGAACCCGCGACCTTCGCTTTACGAGTTCTTAGACCTCCTGTCCACCATTGACTCACTGCGTTCATTATCGCTCAATCCACTGACAGTTAGAGAGTGATTTGTTCACCTGTGTACGCTCTCAAACCCTTGTGTTGCATCCATAGTTGCATCCAAAGGCTCGATTTAAGTACCTTGTACGCATGGCAATCGAAGGTCACCGCACACGTCCAGATGGAAGTGATCTCAAGTGAAAGCAAATCGGAGTTAATGAGATTACAGTATCTCGCGAACTTCCATTCTTCATTCAATGGTTAGCCGCTTACCATCCATCACAAGATGGAAAAGCAGTAGTTGCGATTGAAAAGATTACAATCGCTGATACCGATCAGCTTTCTAATTTTTGGTTTAAGACAGAGATTCTTGGTGGTTTAAACGGTACCGATGTCGAGTTCGTTGATCCGTCAGCAAATTATGGTGAGTATGGAATTGTTGTTGTGCACCTAACGACGCCAGCAGAATCTGTTATTCTCGACTAGTTATTGAATGTGAAAGAGCGGAGAAAAATGCCGGTCAGAATTGCAGAGAATGCTTCTGTTTCAGAGGCGGCCCAACTCGCAGAGAATAGTTCTGTTTGGAACTTTTCTCAGGTTCGCGAAAATGCAAGCATTGGCGAGAACACAATCATTGGAAGTTATGTCTATATAGACGCGAACGTCCAAATTGGAAAGAATTGCAAAATCCAAAACAGGGCACTTTTGTATGATCCAGCCACAATTCAAGATGGAGTTTTTATTGGTCCAGGCGTAATTCTTACCAATGATAAAAACCCGAGGTCAGTTTTAGTTTCAGGTGGCATCAAAGGTTCATCTGATTGGGAAAAAGTGGGCGTCCAAATTCTTGAAGGCGCATCCGTCGGGTCTGGGGCTATTTGTGTAGCTCCAGTCAAAATTGGCAAATGGGCTTTAGTTGGCGCGGGAGCTGTAGTTACGAAAGACGTGTCTGATTTTGCCTTAGTTGTAGGGAATCCTGCGGTTCAAGTTGGATGGGTTGGCAGAGCTGGAAAGAAACTCGAAACTGATAACGGCACAGACTTTAAATGTCCCGTGATGGGAACGAGATTTCGGCTATTAGAAGGAAAACTGGTAGAGAATTAGAGTATGAAAGTGATCCCTGTGGCCAAACCAATGATTGGTAAAGCCGAACGTAAAGCCGTCGATCGCGTAATGCGATCTGGCTTACTAGCTCAAGGTCCTGAGGTCAATAGTTTTGAAAAAGAGTTTTCGAAAATAGTTGGTGATCGCGAATGTGTGGCTGTTAATTCTGGAACATCAGCCCTGCACATAGCCTTGCTTTCTTTGGGGATAGGAAAAGGTGATGAAGTAATCGTTCCATCCTTCACTTTTGCTGCCACCGCCAATTCAGTCGCATTAACAGGTGCTACACCAGTATTTGTTGACATTGATCCACAAACTTTTTGTATTAATCCAATTGAAATTGCTAAATCGATTACTCCTAAAACTAGGGCCATACAAGTGGTACATCTTTATGGCCTACCAGCCGAAATGCCTGCGATAATGAAACTTGCCAAGAAACACAAATTGTTGGTTATCGAGGATGCCGCACAAGCTCATTTAGCAAGCGTTGAAGGTGCTCCTGTCGGGACCTTCGGTGATGCAGCAGCGTTTTCTTTCTATCCGACCAAGAACATGACCTCAGGCGAGGGTGGAATGATTGCATTTAAGGAGCCTTGGGTAGCGCGTACTGCGCGCCTGTACCGCAATCAAGGTATGGAGAAACGTTATGAGAATGAAATTGTTGGCTTCAATTTGAGAATGACAGACATTCATGCAGCAATTGGACGAGTTCAACTGGCACAACTAGAGAGAAGAACTAAGCAGAGACAAGAAAATGCTGCTTACCTTTCAAAACACTTAACTGAATTTGTTCAAGTGCCCATGGTTCCTGAAGGTTATTCACATGTCTTTCACCAATACACAATCAAAGTTATAGGGAGTAGGGATGATTTTGCGAGCAAACTAACGGAATTAGGTGTTGGAAGTGGTGTTTATTACCCGATTCCAGTGCATGAGTTGCCCACATTTGGAAAGAAAATGAAGTTATCAAATACATCGGCAGTTTGTAATCAAGTGCTATCTCTTCCGGTACACCCTCTGTTATCAACACGAGATTTGAAAAAGATTGTGAATGCAGTCAAAAAAGTTAGTATAGAAAAATAGATGACAAAACTAAGGGCTGCGCTAATTGGTTTTGGGGCCATGGGAAGAAACCATGCACGAATTTTGAATTCACTGGATAACGTTGATTTAGTTGCAGTGTTTGACCCAGGTATTTCGCCAAGAAATTCGAATCTGTCCTTTGTGTCGAGTATTCAAGAATTGATCGAACTGCAACCAGATTATTGTGTGATAGCCACCCCAACTAGTACCCATGAAAAAATCGCAATAGAATTGGTAGAAAACGGCATTAATATTTTTATTGAAAAGCCAATCGCAATTTCCTCTGATGCCGCTGCGAGAATAGTTCGAGTTGTAGAGAGTTATGGTTTAGTTGGCGCGGTAGGGCACATCGAAAGATTCAATGCCTCATTAATTGAGGCAAAACGCCGAATCAAACTAGGACAGCTCGGAGATGTTTATCAGATTTCTACTCGGCGCCTTGGTCCGTTTCCAGCTAGAGTAACCGATGTTGGTGTTACTATCGATTTAGCAACACATGATATTGACCTTACAAAGTGGATATCAGACTCTAACTATGAATCGGTTTGCGCTCATTACGCTATTCGATCTGGTCGAAATAATGAAGACCTTGTTTCAGTTGTTGGAAAACTTAAGAATGAGATCGTTACTAGCCATAATGTGAATTGGCTCAGTCCATTAAAGGAAAGAAAGACAATCATCACGGGCGAAAAAGGAACCTTCGTTGCGGATACTTTGCGATCAGATTTAACCTTCTATGAAAATGGAAGTATTCTAAACACACAACGAGAGATTGCACATTTTAGGGGAGTAACGCAAGGAGAAACTACGATTTTTGCATTTGAACGTCCAGAAGCTTTACTTGTTGAGCACTTAGAGTTTGTTAAAGCCTTAACTGGTTTGGAGTCGAACATCGTAACATTACGTGAAGCCTTAGAAACTATACGGGTTGCCGAAGCTATCGCAGTTAGTGCAAAAGAAGGTTTGGTAATTACTCTATGAACATATGTGTGATTGGTTTAGGGAAAATAGGTTTACCGCTTGCCGTTCATTTCGCAAAAATGGGTAACTCAGTGATTGGCTCAGATATAAATCAAGAAACGGTCAATCTAGTGAATGCAGGTAAGGAACCATTCCCAGAAGAGCATAACCTACAAGAGTATTTAAGAGAAGTAGTTGACGGACGCAGTCTAATTGCAGTGACGGATAATAAAATCGCTGTCGCTAAATCTGAAGTGATTGTAGTGGTTGTGCCGCTCTTTGTGAATGCTGACGCCACGCCTGATTTTCGAGCATTGGATGCGGTTACTAAAGATATTGGAAAATCGTTAAAAAAAGGAATGTTAGTTTCATATGAAACGACTCTTCCAATCGGCACAACTAGAGAGAGGTTTCTTCCAGCACTCGAAGAAGTATCTGGTTTAAGGGCAGGCAAAGATTTCAATCTTGTATTTTCACCCGAGCGAGTTTTAACGGGTAGAGTATTTTCAGATTTGAGACAGTATCCGAAAATAGTCGGTGGAGTTTCCTCTTCCTGCACACAGGCAGGATTGGAATTCTACTCGAAAGTTATAGATTTTGATTCAAGGAGTGACTTGCCAAAACCAAACGGTGTATGGATAATGGATTCAAGTGAATCAGCCGAATTCGTGAAATTGGCAGAAACAACCTACCGGGATGTAAACATTGGTCTCGCAAATCAATTTTCAAAATTTGCCATCGAGCGTCATTTGGATATTCATGCGGTGATTTCAGCCGCTAATTCACAACCGTATTCACACATACACCAGCCTGGAATATCTGTCGGGGGGCATTGCATTCCGATTTATCCTCAGTTCTACATATGGAATGACCCTGCAGCAAGTATTGTGGCAATTGCCCGTGATGTAAATAAAAGCATGCCCTCGTACTATGTTTCTAAACTCGAAGAAAAAATGGGAAGTTTAAAGGGAAAGTCAATTCTAGTTTTGGGAGTTAGTTACCGTGAAAAAGTAAAAGAGACAGCATTTTCTGGCGCATTTGACGTTCGTGACTCACTACTTTCACGCGGGGCTAGGCCTTACTTTGTTGATCCCCTATACACTCAAGATGAGCTGAATCAAATGGGTTTTGATTCAGCATTCAACGATGAGGCTATTGATGGTGTAATTCTTCATACCAAGCACGAAGAATTTTTAGAGTATGATTTTCAGAGACACACAAGAATGATTGGTATTGTAGATGGCAGAAATTTCCTCGAAAATATTGAAAAGTTTGAATTATTAAGTGACCAAGGATCAAAATGAATCATAACGCTGACTCTGCAAACGCTGAATTTTGGAATTATCTCTGCGGAACCAATGCAGCAACGTATATGGGTTTTGATTTGGAGACAAAAGAAGGTGTGGCACAATTTGATGCGTGGTACATGGATAGCTATCCATATTTAGTTAAATACGTTGACGACACCATCGTGAAGGCTCAAAATTGTCTTGAAGTTGGAATAGGGCTTGGAACAATCTCCCGTTACTTGAGTCGGAATGTGAATGAACTATCGGCTCTCGATGTAGCTCCTCAGCCTTGTATTTTTCTAAAAAATTCTTTGGAAGGAGAAAGTGTGAATCTCCTAACAATCAATACTTCGATACTTGAGGGAAACATTTCTACCAAGATTGGAGATAGGTTTGATTGTGCAATTGCAATCGGAAGCTTACATCACTCTGGAAATTTAGGTCTAGCTTTAGATAACTTGATAGGTTCTGTAAAACCTGGTGGGAAAATGCTAGTGATGATTTATAACGAGTTCTCTTTCTTTAGATTACTGAATAACCCAATGAGATTCATTCATCGCTTGATTGAATCCAAATTTAGAAAAAACTTTACCTGGAGTGAGTATGATGGAAACATAAGGGCAGTAAATGACTCTAATGAACAAGGTATTGCGGCGCCACACACCGCCTATAGCAGCAAACGACTATTTACTTCGCGAACAGATTCAAGTTGGAGGGTAAATTCAGAGAACATTTCGGACATTATGCTATTCAAGAAACATATAAACAGAAAAAAACTTTTGCATTTAGCGAATATTTTTGGAGGGTTAGATCTATATGCAACCGGTATTAAGCTACCAGATCGCGATTCTGGATTAGATTCTTAGTCATCACATTACGAATGAGCAAACGTTAGCATGAAAAAAGTTCTTCTAATTTCCAGGGTGCCACAAAACAATGCTACAACTATAAAAGACCATGTTAATGCAATAGTTGAATTGTCTGTTTATCAGGTCATAAATATTGATGTAAACGACCCAAACCTAAGCCTCGAAATATTAAGAACTGATTGCATACTTCTTCACTATTCAGTTATCGCTTATCCATACAGAGGGGACCATACTGTAAATAGTTATTTGCGACTTCAAATTAGTCGTTCTGGGAAACCCGTTTTCCACATGGTTCAAGATGAGCAGAGAAGTGCCCTGGAAAGGTTTCGGTATTTTGAAACCCTAGGCGTAGTGCATGTATTTTCGGTTGCTAAAGAAGAAGTTTACAACCTGATTTATCCCGCCGATCTACGGAATTTTTCCGTGAGCACAATTCTCACTGGATATATGCCAATTAACTTAGATGGGTACCGAGTCAAAGAATGGGATTCGCGCTCAATGGACATTAGTTACAGAGCCAGAAGACTTCCAGAGTGGTACGGTCAATTAGGCTTTCGAAAAAGTGATGTTTGCGATCGCTTACGTGAAATAAGTAAGAAACATAGCATAGATATCGATGCGAGTTGTGAAGAAGATGATCGACTATATGGACAAGAGTGGATCAATTTCTTATGTGATTCAAAAGTGGCAGTGGGCACTGAATCAGGATCTTCCACGATCGATATGGACGGGCGATTCCTCGAAGAGTGGCAAAATAAAACAAGTATTGGAAGTTATTTTAAAATGGAACCAATTTTGGCAAACTATGCTGCTATATCTCCACGAATTTTTGAATATGCTGCCGCAAAGTGTTTAATGGCCTTAACACCGGGTGAATATTCGGGCACTTTATCTCCAGGGTTGCATTACTTTGAGCTGCAGCCTGACTTTTCAAATTTTGAAGATTTAATTCTGGTCATGAACGACAGCGCGGAACGAAACCGTCTAATAGACCGTTCTTATGAAGATTTAGTTTTGAGTGGAAATTATGGATACCGACGCATGGTAAAAGAAGTAGACAGATGGCTCGAAATATATTTAAAACCCTCAGAGATTTTGCAAGTTTCAGGTAATTCTAACTCAGATATCGAATCAGAAATTGATGCATCTCAACAGTTTCTGGAAACAGAGGAGATTTTCACCATTATACAACCGTTAAAGAAGTCTATGAACTCAATCAAACTCAAAGCCCTTGATTGGGGTTTGTCTAGACGTGGAATAAACAGGCTCCTTCTTCGTTCAGTCTTTCGAACATTTCGAAGAATCTGGAGAACAAAGTTTATGAGTTTTCTTAAGTTGTTATTAACCCCAAATTTTAATTTTGATAGTCAGTATAAAGAAATATTTAAGGTTACCAGGAGAATCTTCATTAGTTTTCGTTTGAAACCAGAAGTCGAATTGATACGTAGTGAAGCTAAGATTCTCTCCAATCAAGGTTGTACTTTGCAATTGTATGAAACTAAAGCTGGATTATGGATATCTTGGCCTGAAGCGATACATCCGGGCAGCAAACTCAAAGCAAGTCCAAAATTGGATGGTATTTATTTCCCGGACCAACAGGGCGTTTGGTTTACGAGAAGTGACTTTTCTGAGGTCCATAAGCCCCTTCGACTAAATTCATTTTCAAAGTATTACAAAAGAAGCAAGATTAGAAGCTTAAGCTTAATACAGATTTACTGTGGACCCTCTGAGAAAGTCTGATATCGATTTCAGGGTTTTATGTGCCGAATCACCATCACCGAAAAAATTACTTCTTTCCCCCTTGGTTTGCTTCGTCCAATCGGATGAAATCAAATTACCTGTTGGATCAAGTTGATTCCAACCACCTATCAGTGTTTCGGACCATTCAGTCTCACTTCGGAGCGTCAGGGCAGGAGTTTCTAAAATGTATGCCTCTTTTTGCATTCCACCAGAATCTGTTATGACCCCTGATGCCTCCCTCATCAACTTAATTGTCGAAAGATAAGACTGCGGTGGAATAATCTCAATCCCACGTTGGTATAAATCAATGTCACTAATTCGACACTTTTCTACAATTCGCGGGTGCGCGGCAAAAACAACATGGATCGGCGAATTGGCAATTTTGGTGATCAGGTTTGAGAGGAGCCTTGGATCATCAGTATTTTCTGCGCGATGAATCGTACAAAAAATATAAGTTTGATTTATCGGCCGAAACCTACTTTTATAATCCTTTATCATGTCTTGTGCCATCAGAGTTGAGTCAACCATGACATCCCCAACATTGACCGATTTACTTTCAAGTCCTTCATTGGTCAAGTTCGTCATTGCTGTGTCTGATGGCGCTAAGAGTAAGTCAGAAAGATGATCAGTGACGATTCGATTTAATTCTTCTGGCATCAACCGATTGAAGCTTCTTAATCCTGCCTCTAAGTGTGCAACAGGAATGTGCATTTTAGAAGCGACAAGAGTGGCCGCAATTGTAGAATTTGTGTCCCCATATACAAGAACGATATCGGGTTTAGTTTCTAAGAAAGACTTCTCTAGACCGACCATCATGGCAGCGGTCTGTTGTGCATGCGTGCCGGAACCGACATCCAAATTGATTATCGGTCTGGGAATCTGTAGTTCATCAAAAAAAACTTGCGACATCGACTCGTCATAATGTTGACCTGTATGGACTATTTCGTGATTTACCCCTGTTGGAATGGCCCGAGTTATTGGGAACAATTTCACAAATTGGGGCCTTGCTCCCACTACGCTCACTATCTTCATTCGATGAGCCTATAGAATAACGTATGCAGATTGCCATAATTGAAGTCAGATATCCATACAAAATGTCATATCTCGATGAATGGCAACAAGCGTGGCAACAGACGTCTTCAGCATTCAAAGTCTTCAACATATTGAAGGAATCAGAGCTTTTGGGTTTGAAGAAATCTATCTCTTGCTTTGATTTAATTGTTGTATTGCACTCTGCAACTGCTGATTCGAATAAATGGCTAAAGGATCTGGAGTCAGCTTTAGATTCACGTGTATGTCCGGTCATTTTATTCGTTGGGAATGAGTACTCGAATCCTTGGCTATCTATGGAGACGAGATTAAGAAATATTCGGAATATCAGTCCGGAAATAATTGCAACGCAACTTACTCAGCAATCAGGTGAGATTCTTTATTCAGATTCTGGAGCAAAGGTCGTCGAAATTCCACATGCGTTGCCGAAGAGGAGAGAGACGAACAGAATCCAAGCTCCTAGAAGCACTGATTTAGGATTCAGGGGATTTGAGTACCCATGGTTCTTATTGGACACGGACCGGAATCGTATTGTCCGAGATGTTTCAGATTATTTCGTTAGCGTTGGGCTACAGGTGGACACTTCAAATTCTCAAAGACTCAACAAAGATGAATGGTACTCCTTCTTACGTGGTTGCAAAACAACAGTGGCGAGTGAAGGGGGCTCAAATCATGTTTTCAAAACCGATGATGTTTGGCTTGATGCGCTCAGTTATTTGAACTCTATAGTGGGTAAGAAATTTATTGACAACGATTTTCCTGGAGCAAAAATAGTTAGATCGATGCCCAGCAATGTAAAGGATGTATTGCGGTTTGCAGGAAAGGTTTTTGGAAAAGAGCAAGGTGCTACATCTGTTTTACCTCAAGATGTTCTAGATGGAGTCTTAAGGAGAATTCATGTAAACAACTATGACTTTGTTTCGGGTAAAGCATTAACTTCACGTCACTTGGATGCAGTATTTTGTGGAACCTGGCAAATCCTAAGCCCCGGACACTACAACGGAGTGTTAACTCCTGGCTTACATTATTCGGTGTGGGATCCCGATAACCCGGAAACAGTTTTACAGGAAGTTAGTGCCGCAATCGAAACAAATTTGCCTGAGACCGTGTATGAGGAATTATTCGAGAAAAATTCATATAAGAGCAGGATTACTAAGCTGTTAGATACACTTGAATTCTCAATATAGGCTAGTAGTCAGAGGTTTCGAAATGTGCGGCATTTCAGGCTTTATGGGTGACTCCTTTACTCCTGCTGCGGGAATAAAGTTTGAAAAAGTTTTTTCAAATCTTGAACACAGAGGACCAAATGGAAGCACAAAGTGGAACTCCGAACCAACCGAATCTCCAGTTTTTTCTTTAGGGCATCATCGTTTAGCAATTAACGATCTGGATGAAAGAGCAAATCAGCCTTTAACAGGTCGAGGCGGCTCACGGATAATTGTAAATGGGGAGATCTACAACTCTCCAGAGATAAGACAAAAATTATCTAACTATGAGTTCAAGACATCCTCAGATTCAGAAAGCTTGTTGGCTGTTCTGGATACTTATGGACTTCAGGGGATGTCTATGGTCGATGGAATGTTCGCATTCGCCTATATCCCTGAAAGCCAAGATGCCTTGTGGTTAGGAAGAGATAGGCTTGGAATTAAGCCACTTTATTGGTGCAAAGAGGATGGGGGAATCTGGTTCTCCTCAGAAGCAAAACCTTTGGCGCAAGCTCTTGGTAAGCAACTAGATGAGCATGGTTTTGCCGAATGGAGTATTTTTCAGTTTCAGGTATCGGATAGAACCTTCTTTAAAGACATTAGAAGCATAAAGCCCGGAACCGTACTAACCGTTAATAATGGAAATATCAAAATCAGAACATACTGGAGCCTGGAAGATCACCTTCCGTCGCAGAAAATTAGTGGAGTTGAGATCGATTCTTCTGTCGAATTCCTTAAGGAAAAATTTAAAAAATCGATCACCTCACACATGTTGTCAGATGTTCCTATTGCAACATTTACTTCTGGTGGAATGGATAGCTCATTGGTATCTTCCCTCTCCGCCAAACATGGAGTGACTCAGGCATACATCGGGAGATACCCAGAGTCGGGATTCGATGAAACTAATTACGCAGCTGCTGTAGCGCAAATGTCTGGGTTGGATCTAAACATAATAAACATCGACGCCAAACAGTTTTTTTCAGGATTAAAGCAATTTGGTAAACATATGGATTACCCAGGAGCTGGGCCAGGAGCTATTGGACAATTCATCGTTGCACAAACAATTGCTAGAGATTTTCGAGTTGTGCTATCTGGAACAGGCGGAGATGAACTATTCCTAGGTTACACGCGTGACCGATTCCCGTTGATAGCCATGGGATTAATCGAGGCAACTAGCGGTACTGGAGATAAGTGGGCTGAAATCGCGGGTGATATATCAAGTCTATCCGGTTACCGGCAAATGTATGAGAAGTTTTCAATGTTCAACGGGTTTACATCGCCCATCGAGGGATTTATAGGGATAGCGCAAAGGTCTGATCTAGATTCAGGATTATTTCAGATACGTCCCGAAGTTCAATCGGCAGTGAAGGCAGAGCTAATTTCTTTTGTTTCGCCAAATGGCGTTGACTCTATGTCGGAATTGCACAACGCACTTTTGAGGTATGAGGTTGGAAAGTTTTTGCCGAGCTTGCTTCAAGTTGAAGACCGAGTAACCATGTCATGTGGCCTCGAATCGAGAGTACCTTTATTGTCAACAGAAATTCTAGAGTTTATGCTGGCACTTCCATTGGAAGTAAGGATGAGCGGTTCAAGACCGAAAGATCTGATGAGAACTGCGGCTGCGGATGACCTACCCCAGGATGTACTCAATCGCAAAGATAAGATGGGATTTCCAGTCCCACTTGATTCTTGGGCAAGAAGTGTAGCGAAAAGTGAGGTAACTGCCCTTATTTCGCAGTTGCGTGATCGTCATTTACCCTACATTCACAATGAATTGCTGGATAATATCCTCTTGAATCCCGATCTCGGGAGTAGAAATTTATGGGCAAGCCTTACCTTAAGCACTTGGCTAAACGATTTTGAGAGTTAGGGGATTGTAATGAGAGTTCTAGTTACCGGCGGAGCAGGGCAAGTCGGATCGCATGTCGCAGAACTTCTAGCTGAGCGGGGTGATCATGTCGTATGTATAGATAATTTATCAACCGGTCGCGAAATCCACATCAAGATCTCCAAGAACCTAAGTCTTATTAAAGGTTCAATTGCAGATCGAGGAGTATTTCAAGATCCTTTTCGTGATGGAGAATCTGCACATGTAGTGGTGCATGCTGCGGCCTCATATGCTGATTCGAATGCATGGGAAGAGGATTCAAATACGAATATTCTGGGAACAATTAATGCTATTCGTTTTGCAAAAGAATCAAATGCAAGATTGGTTTATTTTCAAACTGCTCTTTGTTACGGTTTGAGCCCAACCCTTCAGCCAGTTCCATTGGAGTACCCAAGAATCCCAGCACCCACAAGCTATGGAATATCGAAAACGGCCGGTGAGTTTTATATCGAACAGAGCGGCATTAATTTTGTCACATTCCGATTGGCAAACATTGTCGGTCCTAGGAACCTGTCTGGAGCGTTACCAATATTCTATAAGAGGTTATCCACTGGCCAACGTTGCATGATTGCCGAAGCGCGACGAGATTTTGTTGATGTCCGTGATTTGGCATCAGTTGTGGTGCAGGCTGTTGATGGCCGAGGCAGAGGGGCGTACCATTTTTCTTCAGGAAAGGACATTTCAATACTTGAAATGTTTAATGAAGTAGCTAAGGCTTTACAACTTGACCCAAAGCCAGAATACGATATCGCTCCAAGCCTGGGAAGCAATCCGGCATCTATTCTTCTAGACCCATCAAAAACTTATTCGGATTTTGACATGCCACACTTGACTAATTTTGAAGATACTGTAGAAGCTGCTGTTAAGTACTACAAAAAATTTGGGGTAGAGCGAGAAGTGACACACTTAAAGGCAGCTAAATCCTAAGATGCGTATTTGTCTTGTTGGTGGTTTAGGTACGTTAGGTGCCGATATTGTTGATGCTTATCATTCGAAGCATCAACTATTAATAGTTGACGACGGTCTGGAATCTTGCCTTACCGGCAGCGAAGTCCCATCAGAAGTGCAAGTTGTATACGCTAATGCTGCGCAAAAAGCGTTGTATTCAAAAGAAGTAATCAGTTTCAATCCGGAAATTGTGATTTATCTAGCCACGACAGTTTCCAATGACCAATTACGAGGTTTCGAAAGTGTCCAAGGACTGGCAAATTTTTGTCAAATAGGGTCAAGCACATCAACTTTTCCAATTATGTATATTCAGTCTTTCCTCACTCGTGATGTAAGTGAGCCAGTGTCTGTACAATCGCCGATTTTGGCTCGCGAAAGTTATGGTATTTGGAAAATGGCGAGTGAGTATTTATTGCAGAGCTATCCGGGAAAGAAGACCTCGGTTGTTTTGAGCAGTGTGGTTAGTCCACGAATTAGTGTTGGAGCAATCCCAGCTTTCACGAAAAGAATACTCTCGGGAGAAAACATTTCCGTAACTGATACCTACCGAGATTACTTGAGCCCAAAAGACTTCATTGCATTTCTCGATGCTGCTCTCGAGCTAGGAACTTGGCCACAGGAATGTGTTGTTGGAAGCTCCAAGGCAATTAGTACAAAAGATCTAGCACAGTTCGTAGCAGCTGCCCTTGATGTTTCATTAGATACCTTTGAAATATCTGTTAACTCTCCAAAGACCACGGATCCTAAATACGTTATTTTTGACATTAGAGACACGGAAAAGCTTTTTAATTGGACACCTAAAGAAGATTTGTTTCAAGCGATTTCAAAATGCGTGAACTCCATAAAGTCGTCCGGGCAAACAGTTCGACAACATCATTAGTGAAAATAATGACTAATTCTCTCGTTGTTGGTGGTGCCGGATTCGTTGGCTCCTGGGTAGTCGAGGAACTACTCAAGGAAACGGATGGAGAAATCTTTGTGTTAGATAATTTACTCTCAAGTGAAAAGTCAAATATCTCAACAAGCAATCGAGTCCATTTCATTCACGGGTCCGCTTCCGATGAGAGTGTCCTAAATAGAGTTGATGCAAATATTGAAAAGGTTTTTCACTTAGCGTGTTTTCACGGAAATCAAAGTTCGATATTTGATCCCTTGATGGATCTTGAGAACAATATAAAACCAACTTTGACCGTATTAAATTGGGTAGAGAAAAGAGCTCCAAAAGCTCGCGTTGTTTACACTGGAGCGGGTTGTGCGGTTGCACCAAAAACTTGGAATACGCCAACTGGTGTTCCAGAGGTGGATGAAACTCCACTCTTGCACGATAGTCCGTATTCAATAAGTAAAGTAACTGGCGAGATGTACGCTAAGTATTTTGCTGATCGGCGCGGGCTCGACGTGGTGAGAGTACGTTTCCAAAACGCTTACGGCCCCCGTGAAATCCTAGGTGCTGGTGAGTGGAGAGGAACTCCACATACTATTTGGAGAAATGTAATTCCCACTTTTATTTGGCGTGCGATCAATAACGAGGACTTAACACTATATGGAGCAGGTGAAAGCTCAAGAGACTTTGTCTTTGTAGAAGACTTAGCAAGAGGCGTCGTGGCAGCATTAGACCAGGGAATCAAGGGAGAGGTTTATAACCTAGCTTCTGGTCAAGAACTCTTGATTAAGGATGTAGCAAACAAAATCATCGAATTTTCCAATAGTTCAAGTGAGTTACGAATTGAGGGACGGCGAGATTGGGATCATAGTGGACGTCGTTTTGGAGACCCAACCAAGAGCAGAAAAGAAATTGGCTTTACTGCTACTACCGACTTTGATAAAGGGTTGAGAGAAACTATCATTTGGACACAAAGCAATTTTGCACTTATTGCAAAAAGTATTGAGAAGCATAAAGATAAGATTTAAAATGTCTGACAAGTTTCCGCCCCAAGTCTTGCAATTGATAGTATGTCATGGTTAGATTAAAGCAATTGGAGGCACTCACAGTGTTAAAGCGAAGGGTATTTCCACTTTCAATTCTACTTAGTTTTACTCTTGGAGCAAGCATCGGTTCAGTTCTAATTGGTAATCAAAATTTTATAAAACCTTCGAGTGAGTATGTAGCCACAGATTACACCGAACTTCCAAAAATTAAAAAATCCCAGGAGAAGACTTATGAGATTGAAACAACAAGCAGGTCTTATTTCAAAAGAGACGTTTCTGGAGCACTTGTTCCTGACATTGGAAAGAGACTCGGGTATTACAAGGTAAGGGAGGGAATCTATTCATTTAAAAGATCAATAAGTAATACTAAATCCGCACTGATTGTAATGGACCCCTGGGCCGATAACGGCTCAAACTTCTTAAATTCATATTATGAGAATACTTTTCAAACCAGTCTGTTGCCACTTATTAAAAAAGCAATTGCATTAGGCATACCAGTATTGATTTTAACTAATTCCCCAGATATAGATGATGCGTATAGTGCTAAAGTACATCCTGAATTAGAGAAATTGGCTACTCAAGGTGTTGTAAACATTATTTTCCACCAGTCAACTAATTCTGATTTATTTTCTCAATGGTTACGTGGCATGTCGATCGATACGCTAATTTATAGTGGATTCGCATCAAACATGTGTTTGATTGGTCGCGACTTAGGCATGATTCCAATGCAAATAAAGGGTTTTAGGCTTTTTTTTGTACCTGAAGCATCCGCAGCGGTTGAATTTGCTGAATCCTGGAATGATGGACAAATTCATAAATCAACAACCATAATTATCTCCCAATGGGTTGGCGAGATAATTAGACTTAAGGATTTTACAAGTCTGTAATTGTTTACACTTAGCAAATTGTCTTTAGGGAAACCAAGAATGTCAGATTCATTTCTTGACTTCTCCAGAGTTTTAGAATATCTCTTCGCTAGAGCTTCGCGTAGTTTTAACTCAACCTCGCGTCTAGTCTTGCCACTTATCGTTCTTCTCTTTCCGCCTACGGGATATTGAGCTCTTTATCGCTTTTTGGATGGTACAAACCAGACTGTGCCTTCGCCATTTATTCCTTTCTTAGCCCTTTATTGCTCCTTTACTGGGTAGGGGTGTCCAGCGAGTGCAACGGTCTCAAGAAGGGAGCTTGTTGTCTGGGTAAACGTGAAACGACTTAGATAACGCTGGAGAGCCGCCCGCGGGAATCGAACCCGCGACCTTCGCTTTACGAGTTCTCAGACCTCCTATCCACCATTGACTCACTGCGTTCATTATCGCTCAAACCACTGACATCTTCAGAGTTGGTCGTACA
>Ga0172372_10006707_pt1 | contig 15655 bp, 14 predicted proteins | sample LakKiv5m_2_FD_114544 | JGI IMG/M metagenome (GOLD analysis project Ga0172372, IMG submission 114544) | Freshwater microbial communities from Kabuno Bay, South-Kivu, Congo - kab_092012_9.5m | ecosystem: Environmental > Aquatic > Freshwater > Lake | place: Democratic Republic of the Congo...
AAGTAGGTACGGATACCCTGGGGGCACCAAGAGTTCAAAGTCGCGATACGGCACTCGCCCCTCGTTTAGCCATCGAACATAAACGTGCCACCAACCCTCGGTGAATGGGGCATAGTTTCGAATTCCTCGAAACACAACCCAGAAGGAGATTCCAAAGACGAAGACAGCGGAGAGTCGTGATTTCATCTCACTCGCAAAGTACATTCACGAATCTGCCAGTCATCATTCTCTATAACACTCTTGCAGTCGTGTGTTTGAGCAAGATCCGCTATCCACTCTTCGAATCGACCGGGAATGCTGTTTGACTTATGCCAAATCAGATAACCATCCCGCGGATCTCGTTCGATAAATCTGCGCAACATTTGGAGCCTTTCTTCCCGAGGTATTGGCTCTTCTAGGAGTCCCAAGGGCTGTGGCAGCCAGCTATCGCCGGTGCTCAGTCGCCTCGAAAGATCCTTTGGCAGGGCCGGCAAAAGACCTAAATTTCCCACGTATATCGCCGACAGGTTCCGTGGATTCAGAGTGCCGAGTACTTCGGCTAGCGATTCGGAAACTGCTGGGTCAACATCAAAGATCTGACTCGTTCCAAATGGTCGCAGTTTTGTGACGGCGTTAGGTAGCGCAGGGTTCGAAACAAAAGCGGAAATCAGAATCGCAGAGAATACAACTAGGAATTTTGCCATTAGATCCAAGGTGCTCGGATTTGACTCGGGGGCCATTCGAACTGGAAATTCTCTTGAATCTAGGAGACTTTCATCTCTGCCTGCGTTTAGTGCCATGAGACAGGGAATCACCGTCGAAGCAAAAATGAGGGGCAGCATTGCAATGATGTTGCTGGAATGAGATCGGCCGACATAATACGTCAGCCATCCAACTAGAGCTCCCGCAGAGGTCATGCAGACAGACCTCAATGAGTGATGAGCCTGCCAAGTGAGCATCGTGCACAGACCAATCGGAAGTAAGAGCAGCCAACTCGCACCCCAGACGTCTGTTGGTAATCCACCAAAACCTTCCGCATATTGCGAAGCTGCAAGGTAGAACCAACTCCAGGTTGGAGCGTCACCAACCCTCAAAAAGACGTAAACCGAATATGTGCCTCCAACTATCGAGACGGTAGCGAGCGCGGCCGTCAGAAGAGTCCGAACTGTCTTGACGAATTCACTCCACCTCTTGGCATTGATCAAGTGGCCAGCGGTCCAACCCAACAGAGCGACCGACGAATAGTAAGCGCTTTCAAATGACCATAGCAATGACAGACCAACTACGACCCCGACTGATCGGAGTCGAGTTTGATTATTGGCCCTTATCATGCTCAAGAGCGCAACCAGAGTTAAACTTGGCCCAAATCGCATTACTGATGAGCTTGGGAACGGTTGCGGTCCAATCAAAGCTGGATCTGCAAAGTGAAGAAGAAGAAGAAAAGTTACGCCAATTGCCATCCAATGACGACCGGCGGCGGCACTTCTGATTGCAGTGAGTACAACGGCTCCAACCACGAACAGGATGACACCTTGAAACATCAGGGCTGCTGTTTGACCTGAAACACCCGGAATCAACGAGGGCAACAAGATATTGAGGAATCCATACTGCGAAGGTGTATCCCACAAGAGAAGACCGCCTGAACGAACAGTCTCGATAGGACCCGCGAAGTAGCCGAGATGAAACCAAGCCCCCGGAACAGTCAGCCCGTCAATTCGAATAGACAAGATCGCATGTGGCACCATCAGAAGAACCCATTGGACGAAAGCGCTTCTCTGTTGATTGAAAGTACTATTTTGGTGGTTGGCAGATGCACATGAGATATAAGTGAGGTCTCGCCCTATCGCGTATCCAAAAATTGGAAGAGCAAGTAAAAACAATGGAAGTTGTTGCCGAAACGTGACAATCAAATCACCAATTCGCGAATTGAATACAGCGACAATTACTACAAGGGCTACTGCAAGGAATTGGACTTGGTGGCTATCTGAGTTTCGTGAGTTAGGGCTTGCAGAAACTAAACAAAGCATGGCAAGGCTCGCCACAAGGATTTGTGCCGAGATCGGGTTAAACATGTCGTCCAGATAACTAAGTCCCTCATGCCCTTTGCCTGTCCAGCGATTCAAAAGACTTCCGATGAGAAACGGAGATGTGCCGATGAGAAATATTGGAACTCTTCTTATTGCTTGTTGCGTATTGAGGAGTTTCGCTTTTGTGCCAGCTATACCGAGCGCTGTTAACAAAACGACAATTAAATAGGCAAGCCATCTTGAATTGCCTTCTAGCACGCTGACTAATCTAATCGCCCATGAATGTAGACACTTCCGCTTGCGTATTGGACATGCTGACTGACTAGGTGTAGTTAATTGCAACTATTTCGCAACTGAACGTGTGCGCTAGACGTCGGTGATGGAACATGGAAGACTCTGATAATGGGCATAAACGGTTCTCAGCGTTCTTCGGCTCAAGCAAAGAGTACGACAATTACTGCTTCGGTTATGTTGTTGCTGTTTACAGTAACCAACGCCCTTTCCCTGACTGTTTCATACTTTCAGAGTCTTGTTCATGGACGTACTTGGCCATACAAGTCGGTAATGCCAGCCGCGGATCAATGGCGCAAGGACTTCTTTCTGCTGGTTAGTGAAAACACTACTTTGCAACAGTCCGCACAAAACTCCACGGCTTCAGCGAGATTCTTGGCAGATTCAATCTCATCGCTAATCGGAAGCCCGTCGGCAGGTTACATCGGTATCGTCACTGCATGGTGGATGACTGTTGGTGTGATTGTATTTCTCGCACTCAGGTCGCACAATCACGGCAACCTTCCAATTGGACTAGTCCTAGTGTTATTGAGTTATCCAGCTTTGCTAGCAGTCCATACTGGAAATCTCCAGTTCATGGCCTCGATTCTGTTGGTTGGTCCTGCTCTATTGTCGGACTCAGCCCAGTGGCATATGTTTGCAATTGCACTCGGCCTGATCGTGTCACTGAGCCCTTCGGCAATGTTGTTTGCTTTAGTTCCTTTCGCCCTTATCCCGATTCGTTTGGCGATTTCTGTAGTGCTGCGCACGGTATCTGTCGCAGCAGCATTGTGTCTAGTTGCCAAAGGCGTGCTACCAGTTGCTGAAGTTCTCCACCGTGTGTGGCAGCAGTATGCATGTGCGCTTGGCCTGCACTTCAACCTCACCGACTGCGGAGTTGAAGCTGGTGGCGGGCATGAACAGTTGAGACTCGTAATTAGCGCGTTACATGCATATGAGGCAGGTTTTGGGCCAGAAAGCTGGGTGTTTCAGAACTCGACTGTCGTGGCAATAAGTGTCATAAAATTTGCCCTCTTAAGTCTCGGGATTATTCTCTTGAGACGACGGAAAGCACGTGTATGGAACGTCTGGTGTTTCTTTGCTTCTCTTGTGTACCTTTTCACTCCGACGAGCAGCGACTTTAAACTCGGCTACCTCTTGTCCGTGGTTTGTCTGCTATTACGAAGTTTGACTCCAGATGTAATCCAAATCGTATCTGGTGGAGTGCTGGTCTTGTCCGTAGCGCCAAAACCATGGCTCCATCTTGGGTGGTACCCATGGGTCACAGCCGCGCAATGGCTAACGCCAATCCTCGTGAGTTTCGTGCTTCTATCCTGTTTGATCCCGCTTCATTACGTCAGCCACTCAGTGAGTGAGGCTCAACGCACGTGATGAAATTGCGATTTAATCGCCGTTACAAGATGTTAACTCTTGTCGTCCTGGCGGTCATTTGTTTCTTGCTACAAATCGAGAGGGTCTCGCAAGTCGTAACTCATGAATACATGTTGCCGTCTGGAACAACTGGACCAGTCGAGTCTCGACGACCATCATGCCGCGACTCTCGCGTTGATGGCCTGCTCTCCATATCTATGAGCGCTCTCTGGACGGAAAAGACACGATTTCGTCCTCATTCGACGATTCTTCAAATCGGAACTACTGAAAAAACCGGTATTCGACTTGACCTCGGAATGGGATTAGAAGACTCAACGACGCTTAGCTATTTTCTCGTCGTTGGTACCAGTGAAACTTCTAGTGGTTATCTCTGGTATGAGTTTCCCTTGAAGGAATCAAACTACGGTGTCACGAATATCGCGCTGAGCATTGAGAGGCGGTCATATGAGCTTCTTATTGCTAACAAGGACGGATCAAGTGAGCGCAGTCTTGGAACTTCTCCATTCTTTGGATGCAGTTTCTATATCGGGGAAGGTCGCGAAGGCTACGAGCCTGGATTTTCCAGCGGTGCGCTCTACTCGTCAGAAGTGATTACTTCCGAAATTCGAATTAAGGAGGGTGTTCCCCAAGACCAAAGCGTTGTGGGACTTCCGAAGACCTGGGTCGAGGGTTTCAGAGGTGCGATGTATCTGCTATTCGCTTTCATAGCTGCGAGTTTCGTAGTCATTCTGTCTCGCCGACTTCAGATCAACTGTCGAAAGCGATTTCAATTGATAGTCAACCCTCTAGGTAGGTCAGTCAACTCAGCCTATTTTCGGGGCATGCTTTCCGCAGAAGCGTCTTCATTGCTCGTGGTCTTTATCATCCTGTATTCGATTGCGTTTGCATTTCTTTACATTCGCGGCGAACTACTCGAACAAGATTGGCCAAAGAATTCTTTCTTCCCTCATCCGACGACTCGTGGCGGTGACTTCTTCTTGGGATTTAGTGAGTGGGCAATTCATGGCGGATTGGGTACCAAGAGTCTTGGGTTGATTTACCCCCCAGCAGCGTTTCTTTGGTTTGACTTTCTGGAGATATTTACCAGAAACCCATACAAGGCAATTGCCCTCTTTAGGGGCGCCTATGTAGTCGTACTCTTGTGCGCAATCAGTATTGTTCTGAAACACCGAGGGCTTCTCACTACAACTTCGGTTTCACTTATTGCTCTACTCTCGTACCCCTCCGTCTTCGCTTTCTTCACCGGGAATCCTGAGATGATAATCAGCGCAGGGCTAGTAGTCGCCTTAACTGCGGCAGAGCGGTCTAGATGGAACCGTTTCGGCATTGTTATCGGCCTTCTGGGCGGCTTCAAGATCGTGCCCTTAATTTTTCTTCTAGTTCCACTCTTCTTCCTCAAATCAAAACACGCACTGAGAGTTATTAGCGCTGGTCTGGCAGCAGCAGTTCTAATCAATGTACTCGCGCTCTGGATTCTCCCTGGGGGCTTCGGCACCAACGGGTTCGTAGGTGTGCGACGGGCCGTGATGGCAATTATTGGTGGAATGAAGATGTATAACGAGATGATGGTAGAAGGCGCTCCAGGAATTCACTTCGGCCACAGTGTGCTAAACGCTGTTCACGCAATATGGGGACTTGATGCTCTGCCGTCGGAAACGTGGGGATTTCGCTGGTTTGTAGTTGCGATGACAATCGGCCTAGCTTCTCTCTACAAGCTGAAGAAATCCAGTGCGCCTCTTTGGTACTATCTAACTCTTGTCGGTGCACTTGGATGTGTAGCGATGCCTACCAGCACTGACTATAAATTGGCATACATGTTGCCAGGGGTGCTTGCATTCGTTGCCAAAGGGGCAAGAGGGCGCGGAGAGTTAACTCTTGTTGCTCTGGTCATTTCGACGCTGGTTCCGAAACCATGGCTCTACATTGGAAGCAATCCGTTTAACTCGGCTACTCTCTGGTTAACTTCAATTACATTGCCGTTAATCATCGTCTTGCTGCCGGCGGCCGCAGGCGGATTCAATTCCAAAACTAAGTCCACCGAGCCCAGGACATCGGGGGTCAGCTAGGTCCAAGACTTCGAGCAGTTATCTTGTATGCAAGCGTCTTGGTTTTCGAACAACAAAGAGTAGCGATGATCCAATCGGAACCCGCAGGAATGACTCCATCCGACAAATTACGTTCCAAATTCTGGAATACAAAGATTTCTGAGATTCGATGGTGCTCATCGGGTAGGAATTTCGTTTGTGCTTGGAGAAGTACCACACAATCGGAACTCCAATAAATCCAAAGTATCGAAGTCCAACTATCTCAGATTCGCTACTTAATAGGTGTTGGAGAGATTCCTTTGAATACCTCCGATAGTGACCTAAGAGTTCGTCATGTAGACCAAACAGTGACGGAACCGCAGGCACGGAGCCTACAAAAATACCACCTGGACGAAGCAATCTGAATATCTCCTTGACGGTAGCCAGGTCATCATCTATGTGCTCCAGAACATCATGTGCAACGACGCAATCAAATTGCTCCTGAAGTCCATGGTTATCAATCCCAGTATTGTGAACCTTGAGGCGGTGGGCAGCTTCGCGACTCGCAACTGCAAAAGCGGATCTATCCGGTTCGAGAGCTACCACCGAAAATCCAAGGTCAAGCAGGTGCGTGTTGAATAGACCTGAACCACACCCAACGTTGAGTGCAGAGTCACCGCGACATAACTTCTTGATGACTCGTATCGTCCAGCGGTACTTCCCAGCCGCATAGCCATCTACATCTCGGAACTGATGGTCTGCAGTCGTGTAGGCAGAGTTAACTTTCATGTCAATTCCTAGTGCCACCGATCTGACGATCCACTATGTACCGCGGTCTTCGCTTAGATTCATCGTAGATTCGGGCGACGTACTGTCCCATGATTCCGAGGCAGATGAGTTGTAGACCGCCAATCAACAGAATGAGAGTAACGATTGTTGGATTACCTATTGGAAACTCGACTCCTACCAACTTGAGCCCACCGTAAGCGAACGCAACAACAAAAGACAATAGAGCAGCTATTACCCCAAAGATTGTTGAGAGATTCAGTAACGAACTTGAAAAAGCAAAAACGCCATTGAATCCGATTCTTAGAGATCCAACAAACCGATTGTATTTTCCAGTACCCGAGTATCGGGCTGGACGATCAAATAGAACCTCGGTCTGTGAGAGCCCAACCAAGGCAACTAGACCTCGTAAAAAGCCATGTGTCTCGGGGAAATTCCTGAGCTCATCGATTACTCGCCGGTTTATCAGCCGAAAATCGCCGGTGTTTGGGGGAATTTCCACTTGACCTAGGCGATTAACTAGTGAATATCCCAACTTTGCGGTCAGCTTCTTAACTCTTGTTTCTCCATCGCGATGACGCCGCTTTGCGTATACGACATCAAATCCTTCGCGCCACTTGGAGATCAACGACGGTAGGAGTTCGGGCGGATCTTGAAGATCGCAATCCATCACAATCGCGGCGTTTCCCTTACATTTCTCAAGTCCGCAGATTGTTGCAGCAGGTTGCCCAAAACGCCGCGAGAGCACGATTGCTCGAACTCGATGATCTACCAGGCTCAGTTTCTCGATAACCCCCTCCGTCCCATCGCTCGATGGATCAACAGCGAAGAGAATCTCATGTGATGTGACACAAGATTCGAGGTGCGTTGTAACACGTCTGACGAATTCTGGGATATTCCCAGCCTCGTTGTAAACAGGAACTACAACCGAAACTTCGACGCTCAATCCAAAGTCCGAATTCAACTTAAATCTTGTATCCCGCTTGTTGCGCGTCTCGAGCAAACATCTTGACCGTATCGAGCGAGAAATCATCAAGTTCTTTATCAAGAAGGTCGAGTTTCTTAAGGAGGTCGGGCGTTACGGTGATAATGTGGCATTTTGCATCATTCGCCTGAATGATATTCAGCGTCTCTCTTGGACTTGCCCAGATCACCTCAGAGTCTTGCCCGCGACACAGGTCCACAGCTTCTCGGATAATGGGTAGCGGATCCCTGCCTGTATCTGCAATTCGGCCTGCGAAGATTGAGAGATACGAGTGAGGCCCGTTCCTGAGAGCAGCAAGGGAGCCCTCAAACTGCGCCATGGTAAAGATTGCAGTCACGTTGAGAGACACCCCCGAAGACGCCAGGTCACGTACCAGCTCGTTCGAACTTTCTGCTTGCGAGTTGGTGACGGGAATTTTTACGTTGACATTGGGTCCAATGCTTGCGAGCGTTAGAGCTTGCCGACGCATCTCTCTAAAGTCGTCTGAAAAGACTTCTAGGCTTAACGGTAGATCGCTTACAACTTCTATTACTTGTCGCGCAAAGTCGAGATAGTTTTTGACTCCCGACTGTCGCATTAGAGTCGGATTCGTGGTAAAACCCCGAATCCAGTCATTGGAACGAAGGCTGCGAATCGAATCTAGATTCGCTCCATCTGCAAAAATTTTGACCCCAAGACGTTCTACTGCACGTGGCATACAGACTCCTCGATTTACAAATGCTTTCCTACAATATCACATACGATTCCGAGCCAGTTTGAATTCTCGCACAAAGACTGCCTGACGGGTGCATAAATGGTAAAACCAGTTGCTTTGGTAACGGGTGGCGCAGGATTCATCGGGTCGCACCTCGTTGACCAACTGATTGTCGATGGATATCAGGTGCGGGTCATTGATGATCTTCGGAGTGGTAAATTAGGCAATCTTCATAATGCCCTCTCTTCTGGCAATTGTGAGATCGTCGTAGAGGATCTTCTCAACGCCGAAAAAATCGTTGAAACTATGGTGAATTGTGAGTTAGTTGCTCACTTTGCAGCGAATGCCGATGTTCGATTCGGCTGGCAACATCCCAGACTTGACATTGAACAAAACGTGCTTGTGACTCAGAACGTTCTCGAAGCGATGAGATTAACGGGAGCACATCAACTGTTGTTTGCGTCTACTGGCTCGGTTTATGGAAGGGCGACACGAATACCGACACAAGAAAGTGAGCCATTCCCAATTCAGACTTCACTTTACGGTGCTTCTAAGGTGAGTGCAGAAGCTCTGATTGCCGCTTATGTCGAGGCAGAGATTGTCGATGCCAAGATCTATCGATTTGTCTCAGTTCTTGGTGCCAGATACTCGCATGGCCATGTCATTGACTTCGTTGAACAACTGCAATCGAATCCAGAGCGACTGAGAGTTCTTGGAAATGGCTATCAACGAAAGAGTTACGTTCATATTTCTGACTGCATCTCAGCTGTCATGACTACTGCAAGCCTTAGTTCTCGACTAGAGATCTTTAATGTTGGGAATGACGAGACATGTACAGTTCGTGACTCACTATCCTGGATTTGTCAGGCTCTCTCCGTTGACCCCTTTATTGAATTCGGAATTGACTCACAGGGTTGGGTTGGCGATAATCCGCACATTTATCTTGATACCACGAAGCTTCGATCTTTCGGTTGGAAATCCACATACACAATCAGGGAAGCAATTGACGACACCGTTCGGTACCTAACTAGAAGGTGATTTGAGCAGAAGATATCTTGTGCGATACTGTTTTTGGTATGACAACTTCATGGTCTGAAAGGAGATCTAATGTCTGACTACTCAAGTAAGTTTCTCGCCGTGTCGCGTCAGATTATTGATGAAATTTCGTGCGAAGAGATTGAAAAGACCGTGGAATTGTTGGAAAATACGCGAAAGTTGGGCGGACGACTGTTTCTTTGCGGATCAGGAGGAGGTGCAGGACACGCATCTCATGCAGCTTGTGATTTCAGAAAGCTCTGCGGTCTGGAGAGTTATTGCGTCTCAGACAATGTATCTGAGCTAACTGCTAGAGTAAACGATGAGGGTTGGGATGTTGCATACTCCAACTGGTTGCGGGCATCAAGACTCAACTCACGAGACTGTGTCCTTTTCTTCTCTGTCGGCGGAGGATCTGACAACCCACCAGTCAGTACAAACTTGGTTTCTGCTGCGAACCTTGCTTCAGAGGTAGGTGCGAGCATCGTCGCCATAGTGGGTCGAGACGGTGGCTACCTGCGCACGGTTGCCAGCGCTTCCGTTCTCATTCCACAGATTGACAGCGACTCTGTGACTCCACAAACCGAAGGTTTACAGGCCGTGCTGTGGCACCTGTTCGTATCCCACCCAAGGTTGGCAAATTCGAAAGCGCGCTGGGAGGGCCTCTCCTCCGCCGTTAATGCCTGACCACACTCGGCGCGTCGCGCTCGTAACTGGTGGTTCTAAAGGAATCGGAGCCGCAACTGTAGTTCATTTGTTGAGATCTGGCTGGTCAGTTTCCACCTGCTCTCGCAATCAAGCAGATCTTGAGACTCTGCAATTGCGATGCAAAGCAGAGGCGGGTGCGACGTGTGATGTATTCGTTGCTGATATGAGTTCATGGGATGAGTCATCGGCTTTCATAGAGCATGCGAAGTTCCGGCATGGGACTTTCGATCTGCTCATCTGTAACGCTGCGACGCTTGGTCCGATTGGATCATTTGAAGCTACAAACTCGAAAAATTGGGTAGCTGCCGTCTCGTCACTGATTGCGTCAACAGTTCATCCCCTTCGCGCTGCATTGCCCACACTCAGAGAAACAGGGATGAGCCGAGTACTTGTTCTATCTGGCGCTGGAGTAGGCGGTCCTAAACATGTGGAGAACCTTTCAAGCTATGTCGTCGCAAAGAGCGCTCTCGTTCAACTCTGCGAAGTTCTGGCTACTGAACTGACAGAAACAGGATGCACAATCAATGCAATTGCCCCCGGTCGAATAACTACAGAATTCATGCACTCTGTCGTAGCATCTGGACTAGGTATCGCCGGCTTGCGAACATACTCAGAAGCTGCCGAGCCCTCATCTGCAAGTATTGACGTGCAATTGGCTGGGTACTTTCAACTTCTTGACTTTCTGATATCAGCGGAGGCTCAACACATCTCAGGTCGATTATTGAGTGCAAAGTGGGATTCAATTCCCCGATTACAAGAGAGAGATCTGTTCGAGAAGGTCTCCAGCCTCTTTCGTATTCGCCGCGTCGACGAGTCACTGTATAAAGAAGTTCCGTGATAGCGATGGATATCCTTCGATTTGGTCTCATTGGCTGTGGAAAACTTGCTCACCTCCGAGTTCGTCACCTTCCGTCTCAATGTCTCCTTGTCGCCGCTTACGATCCCGACCACGGCGCCGTTGAACGGCTGACAAACAGCCTCGCATATCAAGTATCAACTGCTCGTTCCGCCAATGAGGTAGTTCAAGATCCAGATATTGATGTAATTATCGTTGCAACACCTCATGCCTATCTCGCTAGTCATGCGATTCAAGCTCTACGAGCCGGCAAGCATTGCTTCATTGAGAAGCCTGGGGGGGCGTCACTTCGTGATATCCAAGCGCTCCATGCCGCAAGTGCTGCGAGTACTGGGGTTCTAGGTTTTGGCTTCAACCACAGATTTCATCCCGCGATTCAGCTCGCTCACAAAACTATTAGGGAACGTCAATTCGGCAATGTTATCTCAATACGCGGTACGTACGGACATGGTGGTAGGAAAGGCTATGAGAAGGAGTGGAGAGCAAACAAAGAGATCTCTGGCGGAGGTGAGTTAGTTGACCAGGGAAGTCATCTGATTGATCTCGTCATTATGTTGCTTGGTAATGACATCGGTCTGGAATATTCTCATCTCACTACGCGCTTCTGGAATATGAGTGTCGAAGATAACGCTTTCCTTGCCGTCAAGTCATCTGAAGGTGCACTCGCATGGCTTCATGCATCTTGGACTGAGTGGAAGAATTTATTTCGATTAGAAATTAATCTTGAACAAGCCCGAATCGATATTCAGGGCTTGGGGAAGAGCTACGGCCAAGAATCACTCACTATCCACAGAATGAGCCCTTTGCTCGGACCACCGACGAGCGATACTCATAGCTTTGGGGATGTCGATGTGAGTTGGAAGCAAGAGATGGAACACTTCATATCTGGTTTCTCAAAGAACAGTGAGCAAGAAGGGACATCGATCGAGGATCTGCTCGTGACTTGGCGAATCATTGAGGACGCATACTCAAGATGATCATTTCGCGAACGCCACTTCGTATCTCTCTTGGCGGCGGAGGTACGGATTTACCTCACTACTATGAAACATCAGGCCATGGATTTCTAATCGCCGCTGCGATCTCGCAATATATTTACATCGCAGTGAACCGAAATTTTGATTCAGAAATTCTACTGAAATACTCTGAAGTTGAGCGTACCGATTCTGTTAACAGCGTTCGACATCCGCTACTACGTGAGTGTTTACGCGAAGTTGGACTTACAAATCACATTGAAATCTCATCAATGGCTGACATCCCCGCCGGAACGGGTCTTGGTTCCTCGGGTGCATTTGCCGTAGGAGTGTTGAAGGCGCTTCGATTCGCCCAGCACCAATCAGACTCAAATCTCGACATTGCGAAGACCGCATGCCAAATTGAGATGGTTCGTCTTGGTGAGCCAGTAGGAAAACAAGACCAGTATGCCTCAGCACTGGGAGGCCTAGCCTCTTTTACCTTCCATTCCAACGGTGCAGTGGATTACGAACCCCTCGTTCTCGATTTGAATGTCCGTAGTCAGTTGGAGGAGAACCTTCTCCTTTTCTATACGGGAATACGACGCTCTGCGAGTGACGTGTTGGGCGATGAACGTCGTCACACCGAGACCAGAACTGTCAAAAAGAGCGACAATCTTGATCGAACTCGTGAAATTGGCTATCAGACTCGTGACACGTTGTTACGCGGTGATTTGCGAGCATTTGGCGCTTTGCTTTCTCAGCAGTGGTCTCTCAAGTATGAGCGTCAGCCGTCTGCAACCCACGATGCTGTCAATAGGTGGATTCAAGAGGGCGTTCAAGCCGGAGCGTCGGGGGGGAAACTTGTAGGAGCGGGCGGTGGAGGATTTCTTCTCTTTTACGCAGAAGGTAAATCAGGGGTTAAGCAAAGAATGCTTGAATTGGGTTTGGTTGAAGTTCCCTTCAACTTTGACTATCAAGGCTCCACAATTCTTGTATCACGATGACGCACCGACATTGCGTCGTTTTGGCGGGTGGCCTCGGGACACGAGTCGAGTCGATAACGCGCGGTCTCATCCCAAAGTGCCTCATTCCGATTGATGGTCGGGCATTCCTTGACTACAAACTTGAGACCCTCCGATCACAAGGATTCACCGACATCTTTATTCTCATTGGTCAGTTGGGCAACCTAGTATCCCAACACTTGGCGCGCACCGCACGGAGCGATATGAGAGTCTCTGCCCATTCGGATGGACCCGTGTTAAGAGGTACTGGCGGATCTATTCTCAGTCTGCTGCCAACGCTTCCGCAGAGATTTTGGGTCACGTATGCCGACTCTTTGACATTCGTTGAACCACACAGGGTTGAGGAGTTTTCTGACCAATTTGGAAATTTGTCGGTAATGACGACTTACCGCAATAGAGATGCCATCGAGCCAAGCAATGTCTCTGTTGCGTCACATCGTGTTACGAGATATGACAAATCTAAGCTTCCGGGAAAGCATGAGTGGATTGATTATGGGATGCTCCTGCTCACAAGGGATGCTTTTGAGCCATTTGTTGGAAGGACCACGATGGATTTACATGAAGTTCTCTTTCAATTGGTTGAGTCGTCTCAACTCCTTGCGTATGAAGCTCTGCATCGCTACTGGGACATCGGAACTCCAGAAGCAATTGCCGAGACCACTCATTTTGTTAAGTCAGTAAAGTGGGGTCACCCTGAATAAATCTCCAGCGTGCTTTCTGGATCGTGACGGGGTTCTAAATGAGTTGGTGTTTCGTGATGATGGTTGGTACTCGCCACGAACAGAAGGTCAGTTCAGTCTCAATCCCCACGCGCCAAAGGTGTGTTCAACGATCCAAGAGTGTGGCTACTTCACGGTCGTCATAACAAATCAACCTGATATCGGCCGCGGACTCATGCGGGCTGTAGATCTGGAACTTATGGAAGTTAAACTCAAAAATGATCTTCAAGTTGATTTGATTCTCACGTGTGGTCATACCCCAGAAAATGATTGCCAGTGCCGAAAACCTCGAACTGGTTTGGTTAGAGAGGCGTGTAAACAACTACCCATAGATCTCAAGCGCTCACTGGTCGTGGGAGACCGAGCATCTGATCTAATACTTGCGAATAAGTGTGGGATGCAACCGATACTTCTTCGCTCCTACCAAACTTCAGATGAGGAGCTTGCGCAACTGACCTTTCGTTATCGGGTCATTCATTCCCTATTCGATTTATTGAGTCTTCCTGAATTCTGCGGACTTCCTCTCTAGAGACATATCTCTCAGCCTCGTGATGCTCCGAATCAGCGCTACCATAAATTCACAACTTCTACCTGCCCAGTAATGACTCTTCGGTGTGGGTGACACCGGTCTATTTCTACATTTTGAACCTGACTCTTGAGTCAGCCTTCACTAGTGTGTCAGTGAGGTGACAGTGAAGTTCGGCAAGACCTTTTCAGAGCTTGGAATCCAATCATGTAGACAAACTCTTGCGTCAACTGACTTGGTAAGCGAGACTTCAGCTAGAACGTACTAAATGCTGTTTAAAAAACCTAAACCACATTGGGCTGGTCCAACCACAGAAAGGTTGCTGCTATTTGTCGTAGTTATCAATGTGGCCCTAATAGTCGCTGCTGAAGTACTTGCCAATTACTCGGGAACCTCGCTAATCGGTAAAGACTTCTTTACATACCTTTTGGCCCCCGTAGGCCAGTTTGATGATTTCTATGGAGGCCTTCCGAATTCCAGCCCAGCCAGTTTGACTTCGCTCAATGGCTACGTTTTCCCCCCAATTTCTGCAATTTTTTATGGGTCTCTCGCTCTACTCCCGACCGCACCGTTTGACTTGAGACTCTTCGTTTTCCAACTCATCTCGATATTGCTCTTTCTGGCAGCAATTCGAGTTTGGACTGGCATCAAAGAGTCGGCGACACTCGCGCTATTTACTTACCCAGTGTTGTTCTGTTTCTTTAGAGGGAACAACGAACTCATTCAGGTGAGTATCTTCTTTATCTCGCTAAAAGCCTTTGAGAAGCGTCGTGAGACTGCAGGAACAATAACTGCAACCATCAATCAATTACTTGAGTTTTCACCGCTTCTATTTCTTATTTCGAAACCATGGCATAGGCGACGCTTCGTTTTAGTAGCTCAGACTTCTGTTATCTCAATAATGATGCTCTGGTTGTTCCGTCCAGATGTGAACCTCCTGGATTATGTGAACAACCTCTACCAATATTTGAGTGCACATTCGAATCCGGACAAGATTTGGATCTTATACAACAACAGTATCTGGAATTTGTTCTCTTATCTTGACTACCTGCTGTTTCGATTGGGATTACCCGAGATTCTGGTACCGAATTCGTCGATGGTTGGAGTCGGTCTATTGGGCATTTCCACTGCACTCCTAGTCTTGGTGCTCCAACGGGGGAATCTCATTGATCAAATGATTACCGGTATATCACTTTGGCTTCTGGTTCCCGCGTATTCATTTGATTATCGCCTCACCTATCTCGTTATCCCTCTCCTTCTAGTCTCGAAAGACTTAACTTCGTACACCCGCCGAATTCAAGCTCTGCTACTCATTCTTCTTGTGAGTCCAAAACACTTGCTGCATATTCCATCGACTATGGCATGGCCCGTGGGAGGCACTGAGAACGGAATACTCAATCCGCTACTACTCATCATCCTGATATTGATAACGTCTGGGTCAGTTACCAAAAACTGTTTTACTCACAGCTCACGAGGAGTGGCAGAATCTTGGGATTTACCACAGAAGTAGTTGAAACACGGACAACTTCAACACGAGCCAGTGCCCGAGCAAGGGAGAGAAGCCAATCCCGTCATGTTGGCTGCTGCGATTGCAACCAGTAAAAGCAGTGACATACGCAACCAAGTGAATCTGCACAATCTAGTAGCTCCCAGAGTGCCGAACATTCCTATGACCATGA
>Ga0172372_10006708_pt1 | contig 15655 bp, 24 predicted proteins | sample LakKiv5m_2_FD_114544 | JGI IMG/M metagenome (GOLD analysis project Ga0172372, IMG submission 114544) | Freshwater microbial communities from Kabuno Bay, South-Kivu, Congo - kab_092012_9.5m | ecosystem: Environmental > Aquatic > Freshwater > Lake | place: Democratic Republic of the Congo...
CACTGCACTTCCACCCGCTCCAACCAGCGCAGTCTCACAGTTGTTATCTGCATCACACTTGGCGACAATCTCTCTGACCATCACGAGTCCTGCCGACTCAACAGATGCACTGCCGCTGCCACAGCACATAAACATTAGTGCAAAAAGAAAGCTTCTCATTCTTCACCCCCCATTACTGGGTATGCTACGACAGGGAGAAATATCAACAATTTTAGAAAAGAATTTGACTAATCATAAACACTTGCCGCTAGCGGCTAATGATATCACTGAGGGCCTGATACAGATTCGACAAGGTGTCAAAATTTATGCAAGCGTGACAATGTGTGGCCCGCATCAAGGGCTTTTCAAAGTGCCAACAACACTTCCCACTTCAGCGAGAGCCTCGCGGCCTGATTGAAGTCCCGGGACAAAGATCCCGTGGCGCCTGGCAGTAAGTCATCGAGACTGTGCAGGTGTGTAAAAGATGTGCAGCAACTTGGCGGATCGATCACCGGCTGGGAAGTGAAGAGCAACAGGGGATCGTGACGATCACCAAAGGTGATGACACCGGCCTTGCGGTTTCAAGGAAGGTTACGTAACTTGCACATCTCGAGATGCTTTGGACGTGGGGGCAGAACCCACCAGGTCCACCACTTATGACTGAGTTGTTTTGTCGGTGGCAACTTAGTCTTGAACAATCATCACCGATACGATACAGTAATAACGCCTAAAGGAAAAGGCAAAGGAAAACATGAAGACGATTGCATTGATTACTCTGGCTCTCCTCGCCGCTTGCGGTGATAAGGAGAATGACACTGGTACTTCTGATGACACTGGCGAAACGCCCACTACTGAAAGCTGAGGTGAATGATGCTCGAAACTCTTCGAAATAACAAGCTTCTTTCCGCACTCCTACTCGCTCTTGCTGCTGCACTGTCGGCATTCGCTTCCCAGTTCTGGGGTGATGCACCTCCGGCTGCACCGGCAGCTGAGTCTCCTGTCACTGCCACCACGGCGGCGGCAGTGACTCAGCTTCCAACGACTGATGCTACGACTGCTCAGGAATCCAGCACGACCACTTCATCCGGGACAACCGAGACTGAGACTGAGACTGAGACCGTGACTGAAGAATTACAGCAGCCCTGACAATCGTCTGGGTGTAGTTGCAAAGCCAGGGAATTCCCTGGCTTTGTTAATTTTTATCCAACACCTGCGACTTGATTCGATCCTGACAAGATGGGGAAGTCACTTGCCGGCACATTTGTGAGTCCTGCAATAACACTAAAGGAACATGCACCACCCTGCTGCCTGAACCAGAGCCTTGTGCACTTGAGCTCGAGCCTCTCTGTCGATTGACCTCCCGAGAGGACGATGTAGTTTGCTGTCTCGGTTGCTTTCACACCGTTCTCAGTAAAGCCTACACGCATTGTGTCACCTGAAGTGCCGTCAGTGTTAAAGACCTGCACCCAACGTGTGACATACGGGAAGCTTACACTGACAGGTGTCGTGGTCACTTCATTCGCAGCTGAGCTGGTGACAAAGGGAATGCCTGACTGCTGGTACTCAGGAACGAAATTGTGTGCTGGTTTGGGCCAATTTGACGACATTTTTAACCTCACATCTATTTATGCTCGACAAAATCTTTATACACGGCACCTTGTGTAATAAGATTTATCGTGAATGTAATCCTAATATGGGTTGCGTACATAACGAAAGTCTCCTTTCGTTATGTGTAAATAGGAATGCTGACCGGGAAGAAGCTTCCTTGCCCTTCACAGGCACAACTTTCGCTCATGGATCATCCCCGGGGATGAGCGCCTGATCAGGTGAAAGGACTAGCGATCCTCGATGTCCGAGTAACCAACCTGTAGGAAAATGTCACAACAGTTTATCGACATCACATACCTCAACATCGGTGTCATTCCTTACAGCAGCTATATGAATTTTTCTCCCTATTGGGGGAATTTCCACAATGGCCTTCCTGGCAAGGGTTCGCTGGATCGATGTATGGCAACCCTGTCTCCGGAAGATCAGCGAAAGGCAAGGAGAAAATTTCGAAAGCTCCTTCGTAAGGCTGCCAAATGTCTGAGAGTCTCAGATGAAAGGGTCGCTAAGATGGGTTTCTGTAGCAAGCAATCGATGGTGTATTCGTATGTGTGGAGAGTTCTTGTAAAGCGTGACTTTGGCAATGTCTCAGACAACATTTGGGATTAGTAATGAAGAAAGAAATTTTTGATAATCGTCATCGCTCAAAGTATGTTGAGCAACCTCCCATTGAGGGTGCAAGAAGATACGGGAAGGGCTCCCGCGTCTATGCTAAGACACCGGCCGGGCCCATTGTTGAAGTGACTGTCACCGATGTCACGACAGGAGGATTTCAGGGATGTATTGGCAATGCTGACATCTCGAAGCTGGTCCTTGCAGGTGTCCCTGAATCAAGTCCAGGTTTCACAATGTCGTTTGGTGATCACCAGGTCGTGACCGCAGAAGAGTATTTTCGAGACAACCCTGCAGAGTGGTCGATAAAAGAAGCAAAAAAATCTACTCAAAAGGGTGTTCAATCTAAGGACAGTGATTACATTACCAAGTCGGGAAATGAAACCCGCAGGAGAAAGAATGTTCGCAATGGTTCCTAACTACTACACAGCACTTGACGCACTCTTTGACATGGAGTCTTCAGACCGAAATCGTCGTCGCTATCAGTCAGATGAGGATTCACGAAATTCTACAGTGCGTACCGAGGCCCGGGTAAATCATCGTGATGATGGGTATGACATCGAGGTCTATATGCCAGGTGTCAGTCGAAGTGACATTCAAGTCTATACTGAGGATCGCACACTTCGTGTCACCGGTGATCGAAAGACCCAGAGTGGCAATCAGCAATATGTCCGCAGCTGGACTCTTTCGGAAAATATCGACATTTCCGGCATCTCGGCTCGCTATGACAGCGGCATCCTCTACCTCGCTGTCAATTCTCGAAAGCCTGTGAGGCGAAACATCGATATCGACTGATCGCTTGAAATGATTGCACGCCAGGCATATGCCTGGCGTGTTTTATTTTTCTTTGCAGCATAGTTATTGCTATGAGCAACACACTTCGAATACTGCGTCTCCTCATCAGGGAAGAAGTCGGCAGAAATTTCAGGAGCTTGCCAGCTGAAGACACCATGCAAGACTGGCGTCACATTGACGGCATCGATGCTGAGGTCTCGCCAAATCCCTCACAGGGCGGATGGAATGTAAAGATCTCCACCTCAGACGGCTCTGCTAGCTTGCCAATGAGATTTTTCTCCGATGAGACTAGCGCAAAGTTTTGGGCCCGTGATCAAGTTGAGAAAATTCAAAGAAAGAGAATGGCAAGAAATTCCGCCAGGGGAACAGGGGACTTGAACACTAGCAAGTAGAATGATAAAATCAACCTATGAAAAAGGCAAAGAAAGTTAAGAGAATTCAAAGTACTTCTTTTGTCCTTCCTCCAATCGATCACGGTGAAAAACTCGAATCACTTGATGAAATCAAGATTGGCAGTATCGTGTGGTTTCCTACCAGTGTCATTGCTGACAAGTTCTCCTGGGGAACTGTCAGGGAAATTCACCGTCACACAAGTGGAAATGTGTCAATCACTGTCTGGGACGAGATCAAGGGAATGATCAGGGCATTTCGGCCTGAACAGCTCTTGCAGGAGAAACCCACCAGGAAGCGGAGAGGTAAGAGTGGTGCTTAATATCCTCAGGGCTATCTTCGATGTTATTGTCACACCGTTCGTTAGGTCTTACCTGCGTCAAGTCGCGTTGCGTACTCCCATCTTTCCAGGACAGGTATGGACCCTGCCAATGGTAGGTGAAGTCCTTATTGTCGGAGCCACCGAGGATACGGTTTCATATCTCAGTGGCGAGAGTATCTACAGCACACAAAGGACAGAGTTCGTAAAGTATTGCCAGGATCCTGAGGTTCCGGCACTTCGTGGAACACTCATTCATCTAAATCGTGAGCGATAAAATGGAACACAACTACACAGGTCACTTTCCCTTTGACGAGATTCGTGAGCCGCAGAAGCGAGCGATTGAGTTTGCAATCGAAGCATACGCCTCTGGAAAGAGGTTTGTTGTCTGTGAAGCCGGCACAGGTGTTGGGAAGTCGGCTATCGGTCTCACTATCGCTCGTTGGGTCACAGCCAACAGCACGAAGTCGGAAGAGTATAGCCCAGGTGCTTACTTTCTGACGACGCAGAAGCTCCTTCAGGAACAGTATGTGAAGGACTTTGGCAACACTATGCGACAGGTGATGTCATCGACAAACTACCAGTGCAAGTTTCACAAAAATCAAAATTGCGGTGAGTCACTTCGACAGCTGAAAGCTGAGAAAGACAACACATCGAAGTTTGCCCGTACCTGTTCCTTTAACTGCACATACAAGGAAGAGAAGCGAAAGTTTATCTCATCCACTGAGTCGGTCACAAATTTCAGCTACTTCCTGGCTGAGACAGCCTACTCTGGCAAGCTTGTTCCTCGTGAGCTGCTGGTGGTTGATGAGGCACACAATGCAGACATTGAGCTCAGCGGATTTATTGAGATCACAATGTCAGAGAAGTTCTCCAAGCAAGTCCTGAAGCTTGAGATGCCTGATGTCACAACGCAGAAGCAAGCCTGGAAGTGGGTGACTGAGTCTTATGCTCCCAAGCTCAGGTCACACTTGAAGCAGTATGAGCTCCTCATCGATAAGTTCAATCTCGGTGAGCGAATGAAGTCTGAGTTTGTCGCACTGGCAAAGCAGCACGAGATGCTGGAGGGTCACACTGCTAAGGTGGAGAAGTTTATCCAGCTCTATGATGAGGAGAACTGGATCTTCAATGTCGCCGAAGGTGAAGGCCGGGCGATGCGAAAGCTGGAATTCAAGCCCATCGATGTCTCGGCATATGCTGAGCAGATGCTCTTCAAGAGTGGGAAGAAAGTTCTCTTGATGTCTGCGACCATCCTCAATCAGGACGGCTTTTGTCAGATGCTTGGAATTCCCAAGGATGACTGTGCATTCATCTCCATTCCATCACCCTTTCCCTCTGAGAACCATCCCATCTTTGCATATCCCATTGCGAAGATGACAGCCGGCAGCATCGATCAGGACCTTCCAAAGCTTGCACACGCTGTCAGTGAGATCCTGAAACAGCACCCAAATGACAAGGGCGTCATCCACTGTCACACCTATCGGATTGCAAAGTTTCTGAAGGACAATGTGAAGTCCAATCGATTGCTTATTCACGGAAGTGAGGATCGAGTCCAAAAATTGCAGGAGCACATCTCCAGCACTCGTCCCACTGTCCTGCTGTCACCCTCAATGCAGGAAGGCGTTGACCTGAAGGACGATCTCTCGAGGTTCCAGATCATCTGCAAAGTCCCGTACCCTTACCTCGGCGACAAGATCGTGAAGAAGCGGATGCATCGATGGCCCTGGTGGTATCCACTGCAGACGGCAAAGACCATTGTTCAGTCTGTGGGTCGTTCAGTTCGTTCATTCAACGATCACGCTGTCAGCTACATTCTTGATGCCGACTGGAATCGTTTCTATGACAAGAACTCGAATATCTTTCCAGAGGGTTTCCGAAATTCTCTAAAGGAATAAAAACATAACACTATTTGCCCCTGGAGTTTACTGACTTCAGGGGCTGCATATTTTTTAGCATGAGTGAAATTTTCAGCAACATACAGGACTTAAGAACGCAGGCAGATATCAGGAGTGAGAGACTAATCGTCACTTCAGGTGGATTCGATCCAATGCACGTGGGACACCTTCGATGCATTCTGGAATCGGGCAATCTTGCCAGAGAGCTTGGTGTTCGAACGAGACTGGCAGTCATTGTGAATGGTGACGGATTCCTAGCAAGGAAAAAGGGTTACTCATTCATGCCACTCAGTGAGAGAATGGAAATAATCGCCGGCATCAGGGGAGTTGATTATGTTGTTCCCTGGGATGATGGTGGCCAGACAGTCGTTGGCGCACTTGAAGCACTTAAGCCCGTTGTCTTCACAAAGGGTGGTGACAGGGATGCGGCTGCAAATGTGCCTGAATTCGATGTTTGTCAGGCAATAAATTGTCAAGTTGTTTTTGGTGTAGGAGGCGGAAAGATCCAGTCATCCTCAGATCTAGTAAAGGCAATCAGGAGTCGCCAGTGAGTGTCAGATTTGTTGAGAAGCCGTGGGGCTACGAAGAGATTTGGGCCGAGACCGATCGATATGTTTCAAAGTACCTGTACATCAATTCCGGTCATAGACTCTCGCGCCAGTATCACAGGGTGAAGGATGAGACCATTAGGGTCCTGAATGGAACACTGCTTCTCGAAATCGGTGATGTAGCACCATTCACAAGGATGAGGATGATCCCCGGTGACACATTTCACGTGAAGCCTGGCACTGTCCATCGTTTCTGTGCAGAGGGCTCCAGCGTCCTCCTGGTAGAGGTCTCAACGCCTGAGCTGGACGATGTTGTAAGACTCGAGGATGACTACTCACGAAAGGAAGGCGGTTCCTCGTCTGATGTCTAAGGCAAAGAGTTTCACGCACGTTGGAGTAATAGTCGTCTCACCAACCCTAGATAAAGTCCTTGCTATCGACTGTGGCGAGGATGTTTTCACTGTGCCCAATGGTGAGATAAAGAGGGGTGAAACTTTGCAGCACGCTGCAAATAGGTGCCTCCTGGAGATGTGTGGGATTCGCCTCACCGAGAAGGATTTTGTGACTCACGATCCCATTGAGTCAGGCACTAGCGCATTTGTAGTCGCTATGAGCAGCAAAAAACCCTCAGGTGAGTGGGCAAGCTCGTATGTTCCCTGGCGATTTGTAGAAGACTCTTGTGATGAATTTCTTCAAAATCCCTTGCAAAAAGCCAAACAAATTTTCTATTCGTAGGTTACTAACCAGGAAAAGTTGATACCTATAATCAAGATGTCAATTTTCAGAGAACACAAAACAAACGCCGACCGTTCAGCCGCTGACAGGTCACGACACAAGCAGAAGATTGAGAAAGCCATCAAGGATGGAATCAGTGACATTGTCGCTGAGGAGTCCATTATTGGCCAAGACGGGAAAAAGAAGATTCGTATTCCCGTCAGGGGTATCAAGGAGTGGCAGTTCATCTTCGGTGACAACAGCGAGAAAAAGCACGTTGGATCTGCACCTGGCACCGATATTCAGAAGGGACAGGTTGTCAAGAAGGGCCAACAGCAACAGGGACAAGGTGGTGCCGGAAAACCTGGTAACGACAAGGGTGAGGAGTTCTATGATGTCGAAATCACCCTTGAAGAGCTAGCCGAGTACCTCTTCTCATCACTGAACTTGCCTGAGCTTGAGAAAAAGAAGCTTCAGACACTCCTTCAGGAGAAGCCACGGAGGCACGGTACTAGGCCCACCGGAATCCCTCCTCGTCTTGACAAGAAAGAGTCTGCGATCAATCGCATAAAGCGGCTTGCAGCTGCCAGAAGGGCAGGAACTGTTGAGCTTGATGAGGATGGAAATGAGATCTTTCCATTCCACGACAATGATCTGAGGTATCATCACATCAAGTCGAAGCCGAAAGAGGCAACAAATGCTGCCATCTTCTTTATGATGGACGTCTCAGGTTCGATGACACAAGAGATCAAGTTTATTGCTAGATCTTTCTACTTCCTACTCTATCAGTTTATTCGTCATAAGTACGATAAAGTCGAGATTGTCTTTATCGCACATACGACAGAGGCGCACGAAACCGATGAGGACTCCTTCTTCAAACGAGGATCTGCTGGTGGAACTTATGTCTCATCGGCACCTAAGTTAGCAATCGACATTATTCGTGATCGATATCATCCTTCAGCTTGGAACGTCTATGCTTTCCACTGCACTGACGGTGACAACTGGGGTGAGGACAATCAGATAGCTTTCGATGCTTACAGGGATCTCTGTGATATGTGCCAAATGGTCGGATACTGTGAAATCAAGCCCACCGATGTCACACCTGCCTGGGATCGTGAGGGATGGCTCTTTAAGAACCTTCCGTCACTGGCTCCAAAGCTTCGTCACTCATTGATTAAGAGCAAGTCGGACATCTGGCCCACATTCAAAAAGTTCTTTGGAGGTGTCTAGTGGGAGACTATAGCATTGCTGAGCTCGAGGAGTGGGACAACAAGATCTGCGAAATCGCTCGTGGTCACGGTCTAGACTGGTATCCCATTGCGTATGAGACGTGTGACTATCGAGAGATGATTGGGCATATGTCTTACCACGGGATGCCCTCTCACTATGCAAACTGGTCATATGGAAAAGCATTCGAAAGAACGCACTTTATGTACAATGCCGGCGCTGAGGGTCTTCCCTACGAGCTAATCATCAACTCAGACCCTTCGATTGCTTACCTTATGCTGGAGAATCCCCTCTACCTGCAGATCCTCATCATGGCTCACTGTGTCGGTCACTCTGACTTCTTCAAGAAGAATCGAACATTCAAGGACACGGATGCTGCAACAGTCACAATGCGGTTTCGAAATGCAGCCAAGAGAATCAAGGGCTACATTGAGGACCCATCGATTGGCATAGAGGCTGTAGAGAGAATCATCGATGCCTGTCACGCATTCACTTACCAGACAGATCGTCGTGGCAGGACAAGGCTTCCTGAAAAGGAGCTCAAGAAGAAGTATGCAGAGATGGTGAAGAACGACAAGATTGGTATCTGGAAGTACTTCAACCTCGAGAGCGTTCCACTAGAGCCTGAGTACGATATTCTTGGTTTTATCCTGGAGAACAATCACAAGCTGACAGATTGGCAGAAAGACATCATTGAGATTATTCATGATGAGTCACTTTACTTCTGGCCACAGATTAGAACCAAAGTGATGAACGAGGGCTGGGCTTCATTCTGGCACTACAGGATCCTTCACGACCTGGAGCTTCCTGATGAGTATCACATTCCTTTTCTGAAGACTCACAATGCCGTGCTTCGTCCCTGGGGGTTGAAGATCAATCCCTATCATCTTGGATTCGAGATATTTAAGGACATCGAGCAGAGATTTGGCATTGAGGAGTGCTTCCTTGCAAGGGAAGTCTGTAACGACGAGAGCTTCATCATGCAGTATCTCACCGAGGAGAAAGCCCGGGAACTCAACCTCTTTACATTCAGCCCCAAGTCAGGGAAAAATCCGGATTGGACGATCGATGACATTGTGGATGATGAAGACAGCTGGCACAATGTTAGAGCAGCACTGCTGAAAACAGTATCAGGAAATATGATTCCAGTGATATACGTAGATAACGTTGATGGCCAAAATACCCTAGTGTTGAGGCATGAACACGATGGCCGTGACCTTGAGCTCGATTATGCTGACAATTGTGTCAGGCTTATGAAAGAGCTGTGGAATGGTCCTGTTAAGCTGATGACAATTGTTGAAGACGAAGAGTTTGAGATTTCATAGGAGGATATCGTGGATTTTCTAAGCATCATTAAGAAGCAGCGACAGGATTCACAAAAGGAATCTTGGAATGGCAGTTTTGTAGATTATCTTGAGCTTGTAAGGCAGGAACCTGCAATCACAAAGCTTGCCGCAAGGCGACTGGTTGATGCAATTGAGTCTTACGGTTCCGGAACCCTTGACGAGGCAGATCCTCGTTGCAAGAAGCTATTTGGTGGTGACAAGCTAAGGACTTACTCCTACTTCAAGGATGAGTTTTACGGTCACGAGCGTGTCATTGCGAAGATTATGCGATTCTTGAAGTCAGCATCACTGAAGGGTGAAGAGAGCCGACAGGTCCTTCTGCTTATGGGTCCTGTTGGATCCGGTAAGTCGGCACTTGCAGATGGTGTAAAGAAAGCTCTAGAGAAGGGGGCCGAGCCCGTCTATCACCTCGAGGGCTGTCCCGTTCGTGAGGAGCCCCTCCACCTCCTTCCCAGGAGCCTCCGTGGAGAATTTGAGAAGCTCCTTGGCGTGCATATCGAGGGTGATCTCTGTCCAGTCTGCCGCTATCGCCTGATGGAGGAGTTTAACGGTGAGTACGAGAGATTCCCGGTCGTACGATCCTCATTCTCACAGCGTGCTCGCCGCGGCATTGCAGTCGTTCCTCCAATGGATGCCAACTCCCAGGACGTGTCGGCCCTCATCGGATCCGAGGACATCTCGAAGCTTGACAAGTACTCTGAGGATGATCCTCGTGTCCTCAATCTTAATGGCGCTTTCAACGTCGGCAACCGCGGTGTCGTCGAGTTTGTTGAGATCTTCAAGAACGAGATTGAGTTCCTCCACACGATCCTCACTGCAACTCAGGAGAAGAATGTCCCAACACCTGGCAAGAACTCAATGCTCTACTTCGATGGTGTCATTATCTCTCACTGCAACGAGGCAGAGTGGAATCGTTTCAAGTCGGAACACACAAACGAGGCCATCCTTGACCGTGTCGTGAAGATCGAGGTCCCTTATGTCCTTGAGCTCTCCCAGGAGATGAAGATCTACGAGAAGATGATTCGTAGGTCTGATTTCAAGGCACACATTGCACCTCACACAATCAAGGTCGCTGCAATGTTCTCCGTGATGAGTCGCCTGAAGCCTTCGGCAAAGTGTGATCTCCTCACAAAGATGAAGATTTATGATGGTCAAGAGATCGTGGAGAAGGGCAAGACACGTAAGGTCGATATCAGTGACCTTCGTGAAGAGGCAAAGCACGAGGGGATGGACGGTATCTCTACGCGTTTCATCACAAAAGCCCTCGACTCTGCCTTGACTGACTCCGACAAGGGATTTATTACTCCTACACGCGTAATCGAGTCTCTTATCAAGCAGGTGAAGGAACAGATAATCAACGAGGAAGACAAGAAGAGGTTCCTTGAAATCTTGCAGAAGATTATTCGTGAAGAGTATCTCAAGATTCTCGAGGGTGAGATTGCCAAGGCATTCGTCACGGCTTACGAGGAGCAGGCACAGTCTCTCTTTGATAACTACCTTGACAATGCTGAGGCTTTCACCACACGACAGAAGATGAAGGATCGTGTCACCTCCGAGGAGCGGGAGCCTGATGAGAAGTTTATGAGGGCCATCGAGGAGCAGATCGGTGTCACTGGTTCGATGCGTGATGGCTTCAGGTCTGACGTCACGGCATTCATGTTTGCCAAGTTCCGTCGTGGGTCTAAGGTCGATTATCGCTCTTATGAACCCCTTCGTGAGGCAATCGAGGGTTACCTCATATCCTCGGTGAAGGATATGGCACGCATTGTCACCAAGTCAAAGAGCCGCGACAATGAGCAGCAAAAGAAATACTCAGATATGGTTAATACCCTTGTAAATGACTATGGATACACACCAGAATCAGCAGAGGAGATTATCACCTTTGCATCAAATAACCTCTGGCGGGACAGCTAGAAAACTTACCGGCAACGGTAATGATATACTGCGGGTCTCGAGGAAAATTGCTGAATCGGTAGTTTCAATCCTCGAGGCCCCAGTGGCCGAAGTCTTTAACAATAGGATCCTTGGCGGTTCAGAGTCAGACACACTCAGGGTTCTCTCATCGTATTCTCCGGCAACAGACAATGAGAGAGTTGCTAGGTCACTTATGCTCATCAGTGCATACAGGGCTGAGCAGGCATTCCCGGGCTCGGCAGCACTGTTCCTGAGACTCTTGACAGGAAAGTCTCTTCCTGACACACAGCCAAGAAAGCTTGTCACTAGTGATGTTGAGCAACTAGTCTCTGCTGTGAATGACAGGACAGTTGAGAGTATGCTAGTGACGGCAATCGAGATGTCAGGCCCAACTGGTAATCTGAATGTCACTCTAGGTGGGCTAAGTCACATCTCGGTGGATGAGTCGTCTTCATTTCCGGTGATTGTCTCCCCCAGCTTTGCTTCCGCCGGCCGACTGACATCTAGGGTCTTCATTGTATTTGATGGTGTTATCGAGTCTGTCGGTCAAGTGCATAGGTTGTTGGATGACTGTGCAAAGAATAGTGTCTCTGCTGTTCTTTTGGCTCGGGCATTCTCATCGGAAGTCGCTAGCACAATTTATGCGAATAACTCGAATGGTGTATTCGACATTATTCCTGTGACACCTGGTGTTGGCATAGACGATGAATACACAGTGCACGATATTGCTGGTGTCACCGGTGCTAGCATGTCACCCATCTTGTCGCTTGAAAATGCCTCCAAGGAAGCCGATGTCATAATCGAAAAGGGAATGCTGAAAGTGAATATTCGGTATTCCTCCTGGAGAGACGAGCACCTCAAGAGACTGAGGTCCGAACTGGGTACATTCAAGGACGAGCACATCAAGAGTCTCATCTCCAGGAGAATCGCAAGGATATCTGGTCGTCGAATCACCGTCTGCATTGGCGAGGAGTTTGGTGACTTGAGTCAGATCTGTAAGGAGAGGTTCGACTATGGAATGAGATGCTTTATGTCAGCAAGGACAAGGGGCGTTGTGGTTGCAAATGGCAAGACTTTGCCAGGTGACTCAATCCGGATTGCCAAAATGACGCATGAAGCTTACTTAAAACTATCACAAAATACGGGAGGTGTCCTTGCTCTTGACAAGAAAATGGCTATGGCCAAGCGGAGAAGAGGCTGATCAAAATGAAGCTAGAAATCTCCTACTTGATCCTGGCATTGAACTCTTTGTAGGCACTGATTCTCACCTGATTGGTGGAAGGTGGATCTTTGCGACTGTCATTGCGGCACACCGGCCAGGCCTTGGTGGTCGATTCATGTATCATCGTGAAGAGATGAAGCTGGGTGATATCCAACACTTGGGACAGCGCCTCTCCGAGGAAGCAATGAGGTCTCTCATTGTCGCTAGCGAGATCAAGAATGAGCTTGGCAGGGATGCTGAGGTTCATCTTGATCTCTCCAGTGAGAGGCACAAGTCAGCAAAATTTGTGAAGCAGCTGACAACTATGGTGAGCTCTTGTGGATTTAAGGTCCAGATAAAGCCTCAAGCTTGGGTCTCTTCCTCTATCGCTGACCGCAGTGCAAGGTAGTTTTACATCAGAAAAAGCTGTGTTTCTATTGCAAATAGGAGGTGAAATGAACGAATCAGATTTTGGAAAGCAGTACTTTAGTGTCTTTGGAAGTGTCAAGGACGTCACATCAACAAACCTAATCGAGGTCTGTCGTCGTGAGGGACTTGATATGAAGGTGACACAAAAGATTGTGGCAGCCGCACAGACCAGCATTGATCAGGTTGCAAACAATGCATACACATCACTTTGGAATGTCGTGAAGAACTTTTTTCGGAACTGACCCTCATGCAAGGAATAAAACACCTCATCCAGTGCCACTGCGTCCTTCCTACTTTGAGGAGGTTGCCAGATCCTGTGTTTCACTCATTCGTAGCGTTCTCGGTATTGGAAGATGGTGGTAATGTTATTCCTAAGGATGCAGCATGCAACAACTGTGGGGTCATTCACAGGATTGTGGATATCTGCAAGTCTGAGATCACGACAAAAGAGAGCTCGAGTGCCATTATTTCAATCGATGACATTCAGCTGATGATACCTACGGAGCTGGGCAACTTGCTCAAGGGGTATGACTGTGATATCGCAACCTGGGAGCTATCACACTTTGTCTATAGTGAGGGCAAGTGGGGAGAGAAGGTCGTACTTACCCGTGAAAAGGCTGACGGCTCAACAAAGGGAAAGGTACTGACAATAGAGGGTCCGCAAAAGTTTAAGATAGAATCTTACGATATGTCGGAGACATTTTGATGTCATTTGAGCACGACTGGCTCAGGCAAGTACAGGGAGCCAGAGAAATCAATCAGAGAATAAATGAATTTGGAGTGACAGACTACCAGCGGCTTAAACTCATTGAGTTTCTAAGCCTTGAACTGGAGAGCCGCGAAGCAATGTTAGCGGTATTGGAGGCTGTAAAGCCTCACATCATCAACAAAGAGGAGCTCATCGCTCCCGAAGGAGAAAAGGCAAGTGGAGAATTCGATCCTGGAACTTTGGAATGAAGTAAGGGCAGCTATTGAGACTGCCGACCTCGATGTTCGCAAGAATGCCGCCGGTAATGCCAGTGCCGGTGTAAGAGCTCGCAAGGGTCTTCGTGCCCTTCGTGGGAAGCTTGCAACCCTGGTGAAGCTCACCGTCGAGACCGAGAAGGGAAGGAAGAAAGAGAAGGAGGCAGCTGAATGAGCACTTTGCCAAGGGGTGTCGCACCTGCTGTTCCTCCGGAAGCACCACTTCCTCGTCGAATGGCACCACCGACGCCTCCTCCACCACCACTCCCGAGACGATCAGCTCCTCCGGAACCGATTGCAAGTGCCCCTGCCGCAGGGGATCCCACACCTGCGACACCGGTGATGTCCGAGAGAGTCGATGCTCCTGTCGAAGCCGTAGAAGTGGAGACAGTTGTTCCTCCGGAGCCCATTGCAGCTCCGGAGGTCACTGTGGAACCGGCTCAGCCTGAACCTGAACCTGAACTCGTCGTTGCCTCACCGGCAAAGGCAGTCAGTTCTAAGAAAAAGGGTTGAGACCAATAATCTCGTCTAGTTCCTCCACTTTTGCAAGAATTGACTTCTCAAGTTGGCAAATGCGCATTCTTGTGACGCCAAACATATCGCCAATCTCTTGCAAAGTGTGAGGTTCTTTTGCTTTCAAGATAGTGCAGTTCAGAGAGCAACCGTCATCAATCCACTGACGACATGACTTCTTCTCGCAGGTTAGTGAACGCTTCTCGTGCTCTGCAAAGCAGGTGGTACCCTTGACAAAATCTGTGGTGGCCTTCATATAGAAATGTTACGAAATTGCTGAGTATGTATAGAAATCTTACAGAGGTAACAAACACTTGAGCAGAAAGACTTTCGTCCTTGACACCAGCGTACTCCTGTACGATTCATCCTCCATCTTTTCCTTCAACGGGAACGATGTAGTCATTCCTCTGATAGCCCTGGAGGAGCTTGATAGATTCAAGGACAGGAAAGAGCTCATTGGAAATGCTGCTCGTGAAGTCAATCGATCCCTGGACGCGCTTCGAAAGAAGGGCAGTCTCCAGGACGGTGTCCATCTCGAGGCACAGGACATCCGCCTCAGTGTTGTTAGGGATCACCAGGACGATCCCAATGTGATGATCCCTGAGGAGTTTGACCTCAAGAAGGGTGACCACAGAATCCTCTGGGTTGCGGCATGGCTCAAGGCAAACGGTGCTGAGGATGTCGTCATCATCACGAAGGACATCAACCTCAGACTGAAGGCCGATGCCATCGGGATCCAGGCAGAGGACTACTACAAGGATGTGCCCAAGACAGTACGAGACGGTAATCCTGTTTATTCAGGAGTATCCCAGATTGTCCTGGAGGATGAAGATATGGAAACATATTACCAGGATGGCCGGATCTATCCTGAATCATCCTGGGAACTCTACAATAACTCCTTGGTGGTAGCCACTGCTGAAGGAAATCCGAAGAAGAGCCTCATCGGTATGTACCGTGACGGTGTCATCACCAAGATCCGGGAGAAGTTCGATGGACTTGGCGTCTCCCCGCGGTCCAAGGAGCAGCGTGCTGCCCTGCACCTCCTCACTGACGAGAGGGTGCCGCTTGTTGCGATGACCGGTCTTGCCGGTTCAGGCAAGACTTTCCTTGCACTCACTGCTGCGATGGCCGGCCTCAACAGCAAGAAGTACGAGAGAATCATCATCACCCGGTCCATTGAGCCCGTCGGACGCGATCTCGGATTC
>Ga0172372_10006709_pt1 | contig 15652 bp, 9 predicted proteins | sample LakKiv5m_2_FD_114544 | JGI IMG/M metagenome (GOLD analysis project Ga0172372, IMG submission 114544) | Freshwater microbial communities from Kabuno Bay, South-Kivu, Congo - kab_092012_9.5m | ecosystem: Environmental > Aquatic > Freshwater > Lake | place: Democratic Republic of the Congo...
AAGTAGCGCGAGATCGGTGCGTTCAAATCAACGCCCGCTTCCACAAACGCCAACTTTCGTTGAGCCTCTGTTGCTTCAGACAACTTGGCTTCCAATTCTTTGTTCTTGGCTTCGAGGTTTCGAAGCTGTGCGCGAACTGGATTCCGTTCTACCTGGTCTTTAACGTCTTCCTCAAACTCTGCGTCTGCATTTGACATGACCCACTCCTTCTGCCCACACCCCGGTTGGAGGAACCGGAATGGCTGCAAATCTCACCCTGTTTTTACACGCTGAAATCGGGGGTTCCTGCGGATATCCCCAATGGGGATGCCTGAACTATAACACACCCCTATGCCAAAATAGGAAATTTGATTATTCGGCTACGCCAAGGCCGGTTTGACGCGTCCCCGAGGTCGCCCCGGTGGTGCTTGCAAACCCGCCACCGCCTTGGAAAGGGGCTTTTCTTCTTGCACCTCTTCGTTCAATTACTTGTCCCGAGGCGACGTCGTAACCAAAAGCGGCGCCAATTTTTTGCTGTTCGGTCAACGTTTCTTCGCCCATCATTTCGTTGAACAAACCGGCTTTTTCGGACAACATGCTGAAGGCTTGTTGCGCTTGGGCTTCCGTGTAGCCACGGGACACCAGCTCTTCGGCGGTCACGGGCGTCAGTTGCAATTTGCCCTGTTCTTTGGCTCTTGCCGCGACGTTGGCTGCGGCGGCTTGTTGTTTTAATTTTGGCAGGGTTTTGGCCGGGTCCAAGAAATATTGGGCAAGTTGGGCCGAATCAACGTTGTAAAGCTCTTTCATTTGACGAACTACCTCGGGGTCGGCGTCAGCGACCTGCCTGTACCCCTCGTTGATCCTGTTTTGCAACTCCGCATTGGAAACATCGCCCGCGATCAAATTTTGGAAATCCGTGTATTCGTCGTACAGGGTAGGATCGAAACCGTTGGCAATCAAAGTCGCCCTGTATTGTTGTTCCAAAGCAACATAGGCGGCAGGAAGCAATTGGGCTAAACCTTTTTGTTTGCGGCCTTCGTTGGCCCTAAATCTTGTTTTGTACTGTTCCGTATCGCGAAGGTAAAAAAGAACATCATCTGATTTGATGATGCCGCGAGCCAGCAGGTCTCTAAGTTGACCGTCCAACCCTGCTAGCCCCAATTCTTCAAGTGCGGCTTTTAGCGAAAGAAAAGCATCTTGTCCCGACGCCGTGCTGGTCGCAGTCGACAACGCCGCCGCCGCCGCCGCTTTATTTGCTGCTTCTTTTGCATCAAACCTAGCTTTTTCTGCCGCATCACGCGCATCTTGCGCCGTTTTGCCTTGCTCAATAAGAATATTCAAAGCATTGGTGCGTTGTTCTAAAGTGCCAGCGCCAATACCGGTACTGCTTACAAGTTGATTAATATATGTTTCGTCGCCGTAATATCCGCGTGCTTCGTAAACTTTGTCAGGATCTAAAACTTCTGGGGCTGCAGCCGCAGGCTCATCGGGGACTTCGATAAGCGGTCCAGGTCCGGGTCCGGTCCAATTCGGGTCGCGTATGAAAGCCATTACTTATAAACCCCAAAATCTGTTTGCAAACTTTGGATCAATTCGCGCACTTCGTCATTGGCTTGTTGCGTAAAGCCGTATTTGTATTTTGGCATGGACTTGAGTTTATAGGTCAGCTCCGTGCCGGAAATCGGTTTGCCGTCCGCGTTCGTCATCTCGATGATGTCCCTGAAAAGCGGGGTGTCCTTGTTGATGCTGTTGGGGTTCAATTCCAGGGTTTTGGAAATCAACGGCGAGTATGCGTTGAAGATGTCGTCGAGGCTGCTGCCTTTGTCTATCTGGTCCGACCAATGCGGGTACAGAAGTTTGGCGTTTGCTTTTGCCGTTTCCAACAAAGAATCCTCGGTCATAACCATGCCGTTGTATTTTTTGCCGGTAAGAACCGCCTGGACCTGGGCGTCGATGTCGGTTGGTTGGTAACCGTAGGCCTTGAGACCGCGTTTGATTTGATTCGCGTCCGGCAATGCTGCGACCGAGTCTGTCGCCCGGGAGCCGATCAGGCTAAACCCGTAGTACTTTTGTTGCAAATCCGACGCCTGGTTGCGGAGGTTGTATATGGCGAAAGTGCGCGCCTCTTCGTCGGTTAGTTTGAGGTTTGCAAAATCGCTGAAAACCCTCTGGATTTCAACCTTGATTTGCTCTTCTTTTTGCAGGTTGGGCGTGAGGTCCCATTGTCTTTGTTTTGGCAGAACGCTTTGATAAAACTTGGTTGCTTTGATCTTGTTGTCCCAGGCCTGCATTCCCGCTTCGGTCGTAAAGTCGTAGTTGTTGGGATTTTTGGCCGCATCAAGAAAGAGGTCGATCATGTCGTCGCCAAACACGGCGCGGGCTTCGGCTTCGCCTTTGCCCCCGTCGACCAAATCCATGAACTGCGGGAACTGCGTCTTGAAATAGGTTTTCCAATCGCCGGGATCCCCACCCCGGTACTTGTTGTTCCATTCCTTGGTGAATTTTTTGCGGTTCGCGGGCGTGTCTTTTACTTTGCCGGAGGCAAATTTCTGCTCCAGATATTGTTCAAGGGTTGGTGCATCGGCCATGATTTAACCCCTGCCCAATACCGCGAACGCCCGACTTATGGCGTTGCCCAAACCGTAGGCTGTTTGTTGTTGCGGGTTTGCTTCGGAAACAACCGATTGCGCGACGGTGCTTATGCTTGGACTATCTGTCCCAGCCGCGAAAGCTTGTCGTTGCATTGCTATGCTTTCCTGCAACATTTTCTTGAGTTTTGCTTTTGACGGTACTTCGCCGGTCAACGCAAGCGACAGTTCGCGCAGATAACTGCCCATGTCGGCGTCGGAATACGGCGTAAAACGCCTCCCCGAAGAACCGGCAGAGGCGGTGGGCAACAAAGCCAAAGACGGGAATGTTGCTTCCCACGTCTTGAAATTGTTTTGCGAAAACACCAGGTATCTTGCCATGGCCTGCGTGTCGTCCGCCGTGAAACCGGAGCCGGACAAAGTGATACTGCTTATTTCGTCGTTTCCGTAAAAACCAACCCGCTTCAGTTCTTGAAGCAACTCAAGTCTTTTTCTGGGGTTGACGTTCAGGTTGATCAACGCAGTGTTCGCCTCATCGATAATTTGCGAGTCTTCGTCGCCGTATTTGGGCCTGACAAGTTCGGCGTTTTCGTTGACCAATGCCGTGCCCGTGTATGTGGCAAATTTTCCACCAGCTTTTCCTAAATAAACAAGCTTGTTAAAAACAACAGAGGTCCGATAATTGGGATCCAATAAATTTGGATCAAGATTTGTTAATAAAGTCCTTTGATCTTCTGGGCTTTGTCTTAAAATTTTAGGGTCAATTCCTCTGACAGTTCTTACAAAATTAGTTGTTGGTGCTACTAACGGTAACGCCGTCTGTTCGGCATCCTTAATAATAGCGGCTTCTTTTTCTCCAGGGATGAATGAAAATTCTTCGTCGTCTTTGGGGGGTGGGGTGGTAGCAGGTTTTCCATTAGCCATTTTAGTTGTCAACTTCCGCTATTAATTTTCGGTTCCAAAGCCTATCAAATTCGGGGTTTTGGTTCGCCAACACTTCGCCAAGTTGGAACAATTGGATTTTGTATTTTTCGGCTTTTTTGGAAGTAAAACTTTTGCCGCCAGCCAATTGCAACAGCCGCTCGCGCTCGTTTAGATAAACCCGCAAATCTCGGGTAATTGGGTTGTCTTTCATGCGCGGGTCGTCGATCATTTCGCCCAGCGTTATTATGTCGTTTTTTACCTCGTTGACCGTGAACTCGACGTTGACCTTGAACCCGGGGTATTTTTCGTGCAGGTATTCGCGGTAGCCAAGCAACGCCTCGCGCTGTTTTTTGTTGGGAAAAGCGCCGAATTGTTTGCGCGCCTCGCGGTATTTTGCCGCGCCAATGCGTTCTTGCGCAACCTGGACCAGTTCCCTGTCCGTCAGCCTTATGCGCTGTCCTTTGCGTTGCTGCCTGCTATAGACGCTGAACTCGAACTCGGAACCCTTGGGTGCAAAATAGTTCGCCAGCCCCGGGTATTGTTTAGCAAAATCTTTGTTGGCTTCAATCCAGTTGCCAAATTCCTGCGAAGTTTCAAGACCCTCTTGTTGCGCTCTTGTTTTCGAGGCCACGTAGAGGCCCAATTCGTCGCCGAACACCTTCAAAAAAATTGGTACGGACGTGTCATAGTCTTTTTGTTGCAGTTCGTTGAACACTTTGCTCAGTTCGCTGACATACATGTCGCCCACTTTTGTCGTCGGTTTGAAATCAAGGGAACCCGAGACGGGTCCGACAAACTGGTTCGCGGCCCGTATCAACGTCAAAATCCTGGCTTTGAATTTGGCGTCCGCCTGAAGTTCAATAAACGAATCCGGGTCGTTCACGTCGTATTTCGGGTTGGTGGACAGGTACCTGAGCGTTTCTATGTATGTTTGCCCAAAAATTTGCGTCATGTCTTCCGTGTTTCCGGCCACCGCGCTTGCTACTTTTGTAAGGGTTCCAGGCACGGGGCTGATCGTTGAGACCAAATTCTTTTCGCCGTATGGAAGCAAAAAGTTCCTCAAATCTTGGTATTCGGGTACGTCGGGGATGAGTTTTGACGCGGCAAATTGCGCGTATGGACCGAGCGCCGGGTAGAAACTGATGCCTTGCGAAAACCGCCTGACCGGTCCTACAATCGGCGCGTTGACGCCCGTGAACAACTTGGTCAAACCCCCGGTCAACGGGAACGTGAACATCATTTCGTTGGTTGTCGGGTCCCTGTAAAAAAACGCGCGGCCGTCCTGGTCGGGGTCCGCGTTCGACAAACCGGAGTACGTCCTTTGCGCAGTCCTGGCAAGCTGAACGTTTTCCGTCATCAAAAATCGGGTCCATCTTCCAAGGACGTCCTGCCAGGCGTTGGCAAACGGCGCGATAACCCGCATGGCGTCGGTGAAATTGTTGCGATAGGTCGCGTCGTACAACAAATCCTTGGTGTCGTGAATGGCGGAAAAACGGGCGTAATCATCGAGTTCTTCGAGCGTCAAAGTTCCCTTGACGTTGGTGCGGTTGGGCAAGTTTTCAATTTTTCTTCCGACGCCATTGGGGTCGCGGAACGCTCTTTCCCCGAGGTATTTGCGTATTGACACCCCTTCTTCGGCCGCGGATTCTTTGATTCTTTCAAACAACTTAAGACCTTCGGCTTCCGACAGTTGGTCAATTTCTTTTGCGGCGTTTCTGTAATAAAAATGCCTGAAGGTGGGTGATTTCTCAAGTTTGGCAACAGCCGTGTCGTTAAAGCTGTTGAAAAACCACTCGACGGCCCTCAAGTTCATGGCGTCAAGTTTCTCGTCGGAATATGGCGACCACATGTTTTGTTCCCTCGTCACCGTTTCGGGCAAACCGGGCGCATCGGGGTTCATCCTATTTTTTACCGGCGAAGTTTCAATGATTCTTCTTGCTTCCCGGGAACCGGTGATCGTCCCCGAACTGGTTGCCGCAACGGCGTGAATTGCTTTGTTATTTTTGTTGACCACGACGGGGATGAACACGGCCAGCTGTTCGCCGTCTGGGCCGTCGATGATTCTGTTGACGATGCCCCTGGTTTCCCCGTTGTTGATGGTGCCTTCCGCGCCGATTTTCATCGTCGTGTTCGGCTTTAGGGTTATTTGGCTCACCGGGATATTTTGGGTTTCGGAAAGAATTGGAATCCTGTCGTGCGCGGCCATGAACGTAATCTCGTCGAGATTCCCGGTGTTTTTTTTGACGTTGGCCAAAACGACCGTTCTCATATGCCAGTCGCGTATTACTTTGTTGTACAGCTCCGGGTTGGTGTTGCGCAAAAGATCAAGGTCCTGCCCAATCAATTTGTACAACTGGCCGTCTATGTAATAGTTTGGTCCGGCGCGGTACAAAGATTTGACGGCGTTGACCGTTTTGCTTTTTGGGTTTTTGTTGTACCAGTCAATCATCATGTCCAGAATTTTTTCCTCGTCCAAACCCGCAGACAAACCTTGTGCCGCAATAACCTGCAAGGGGTCGGTATAGGTTTTACCCAACGCGGAAACAACCCCATCCGTATGGAGCTGGGACGGGTAACTTGCCGGGCCTGAGCTTCTATTAACCCTGGGGAATGAACCGGTCCGCGTTTTTTTGTACAACAAATTTTCCTCGGTGAACCCCACCCTGTTCGAACTGTCGAACAAATTGGTGCGCAGATCATCAAGGACCTTGTTCCGATGCATGTCGTCAAACTCCGCCGTTACCGGTTTTAAAAAAGTGCCGTCTTCGGCTATGTCGTCCATCGAAACCTTTATGATGTTTTTTGCGCTGATATCAAAACCCATAAGATCGGTTTTGTATTTTGAACCCCAAAGAAGATGCAAGTAATCTATGGGGTGCCTAAGGGGATCGGTCACCCCGCCGTAGGCCATGCGAAACTGCGCGTCTATTCCGTTTCTTACGGTGTAACCAAACGTCGCCAAACTAAGCGGTTTCCAGACTTTTTGTTGCATGAGTTCGAGCAGGGCGAGCGCGCGTCTTTGCTGTCCGGTAATTACATTTTTTACTTCTTCTTTTTCCAGCGCTTTTTGGGCATTTCTCAATTCGTCAATTTCGGGTTGGTTCGCCCGCCTGGCCGCACCTTGGGTGTTTTTCAATTCTTCGATTTCGGCGGTCAACCTGTCATGCTCCGCTTTGTCCGTAATTTTGATCAGCCTTCTTTCTCCTTTTCGGGAGGTGATCGCGACTTTTCTCAATTTTGAGAAACCTTCTTCGTCTTTCAACGGAATGACGTCAAGTATTTTTCTCATCGAGCTACTTCTGGTCAAACGACGTATTTCTCGCGGATCGGGCAAAATTTGGATTCTGTTCAACATTTCGACTATTTGCATCGGCTGGGCAAATTGCACGCTAAGCGCACGTTCGCCAACGGCTTCGAACATTTCGTCGTAAATATCTTTGGGCAAACTGTCTTTTACCAAATCCAACCATATGGCCATGTGCCCGTTGTCGGTCTCGTTGCCGAACGCGTCCATGAAATAACTTTTTACCCTGTCCACGTGCTCGTTGGCCCCGTCAAAGAGTTCCTTGATGACGGGTTGTTTGACGCCGTTTTGGCGTAAGGTCAACGCGGAAAGTTCTTCAAATGCGTTCCACATCTGCGCCCTTTCGACCGGGTTCCCTTGCTCGGTCATCGCCTTGATCGCGCCCACGAATTTGCCGCTTTTATCGTCGTAGCCATCAAGCCATTTGACGATGTCTTTCTCCGCAACCCCCTCTACTCTCAAAAAATTCGTCATGTCTTTGATTGCTTCGGCGCTTTGCAGTTCGTCACCGTTAATAACCACCGTCCTTGTGGGCACTTCGCTGAACATTCTGCTGTTCTTTATCCCGCCTGATAACGGTCTTCTTTTGACCTTGTATTTGCCAATATCGCGGTGGAAAAAAACATCGTCGCCCGAATACGACCAAGCCCTGGTGTAGGTTTGAAAAACCTCGTTTGCGTTGTTTGCATTTGCCAACCTGACCGCCATGTCGTTGGAGATGTTGAAATCAAACAACTTTTTGATTTCTGACGGTTTGTCCGTTTCGACAAGTTTTTCGGTCAATTTTCTGGCCGTCGGGTTTTTGTTGAAAAAGTTCAGGAACTTTTCCTGATTGATGTTGACGCCCCCCAAACCTTCGGTCAGCCCCGCTTCGTCTTTCAATATTTTTCTCAAATTTTTTGCGTCTTTGCCAGATAGCAACGGGACCACTCCGCGCAACGTCGTGGCTGTTTTTGCCCCTTCCAACGCGCCCTCAAGGGTTCTAAAACTTCGGTAACCACCAATCGCCCCTTTTGTGAGCTTGATTCCTTTAGTGATATATTTGCTGGGATCGGGAATCAAGAGCATGATTGCCGCGTCAATAAACCCCGAGGCGTGCGCGTATGCTTGCGACCCTTCCGAAAAGATCAATCCAGCCGCGCCCCGACCAACCGTATACGCGTGCCCCTGATCGGTCACCCCGCGCACCAGTCTTGCGCGACGCGCCTGCTCTTGTATGATTGTTTCGTTCGGCAACCAATTGCCGGTTTCGATTCCTCGTTCTTTTGCATCCAGAAGTGTCGCCAAAGAGGTTTGATAAAAAAGTCCGCCGACATCAACCGCCCCGGGTCCACCGTACAACGTTTGTGTGGCATACCCTTGAACGAGTTGATAAAAAGAATCAAGAGCAGCCACGCCGTATCTTGTGGTTGTTTTTAGCCCTTGTTCAGTTCCGGTTTTGTCCAAGACATAACCAAAGGCTTGGCTTGCCGCTCCTGGAACTTCGCTGACGATGGTTTTGATGGTTTTTGGCACGAGGAAGTCGTACAACGATTTTGTTCTGCCGAAACCGTAGCCAAGTCCCGTATAAAGCCATCTGACGGCCGCTGGTTCTTCGCCAGCTTGTTGCAAGCGCTGGTCGTAGGTGTCTATTTGTCGTTGCGCGGCCAACTTCCCCGCTTCATCAATTGCGGCGTCGGAAGCACCAGCTTTTGCCAAAGACAGCATGGTCTGTGGTTGCAGCCATGGGGCGCGGGCGTTGATGCGCGCCAGATTGCTGGCGACGACCTGGTTCACCGTCATGGGGCTCGATTGGAACGGCGAATCGAGTTGGGGTTCTATGACCTCGTAGTCTTGCGGCCTAAGACCGGAATAGGTGCCGTACACGGATCAACCCCCGCCATAACGCGACACCAAATCGAACAAATCATCGTTCGGAAAGTATTTCAGAATTTCTTTTATTTCCATCATTGCGATGTCGTTGGTGTATCGCCTGGGTATACCCGCACCCATGGAGCCGACGCCGGGGCCAAAATCCGCGCCCGCGGTGATTGGTTCGTTGGGTCGTTCGGTGGATCGAAAAAAATCTCCGGGGCTTTCTCTTTTGACGACAGGTTTTTGCGCGACATTCACCGTTGTGGGTGAGGGCCCCATTGGAACAAGCTGTTGAGCGACGAGCTGTTCTTTAGCTTTGCCGTATGTTTGATTTTTGGCCGTCTGTTTTGCCAAGTTTGCTTTGACTGTGTTGTAGTCCGCCATGTTTACCCTAATTGCGCTATCAGTTGTTCAATTGATGGTTGACCCCCGCCGATTACCGAAGACTCCATCCCCATTCCCGGCGCGGAAAGACCAGGCATAGCTTCCGGTGCCCCTGCCTGGACCATCGTCGCCTGGCGATCCTGGGCGCGTTGTTGCGTGCGCCTTACCGCTTCGTACAGGGTCGTGTCCATTTCGACTACTTGTTTGGTCAAATAAGCGAGATCGTCCGGCTGATAAGGGCCGTTGGGGTCCGCAGCTTGCGCTTGTATCGAAGACAAAAGAGCCGCCTCCACGCCCTCTGAAATGATTCGATCATGTTCAAGGTCGGGATCGGCTATCAACGGATCGGCTTCCCGCGCCGATTCTTTGCTCATCATGCCCGTGCCAAGCCTTTGACCGAGGCCGATTATCAGGCTGTTCACGTCCGAACCGGCGGCTGAATAGGAGACGTAGTGAAAATCTGTTTCCCAAATCTTGTTGGGAACGTAAGTTTCGGGCGTGGTGTTGGTGCGCGATGATATGAAAAAAGTTTTGGTAAAGTCGCCAAAATATGTTTTGTCGATGGCGATAGCGGTTTTGTCTTCTTCAAGAAGTGACATTTCAAAAATGGATTGGGCTTCCTGCACCCTGAAGTCAACCGTTGCCGACAGGATGTTCTCACCGCGACGGCCCGTGCGGATGTTTGACGCCGATTCGCCACCGAACTCCGCGGGAATGGCGCCTTCAAGTCTTTCTTGTCGCTCAAGACGGTCGATGGCTTCGTACGTTTTGTAACCGGGATTCAAATCCCTGCTGATGATGTCGCCGCCTTTGACCACACCAAGCACGCCAGCTTTTGAGTCGGCAAGCTGCAAAATCTCCGGGTTTTCGCCGGTGCGCGCAACCAGGTATTCTTCGGGAAAAATACCGCGCTCAATGGCAATTTCCGTGAGTGCTTGCAAGCGGGCGCGCGTATAGTACATGCCGAGCGTCCCGTCGAATTGGCCGCGCGGTTTGTCGAGGGTGATCCTGTTGGCGATTATTGCGAGCGGTCTTCCGGTGCGGTTTGGTATTGCCTCCAACATTATTGAATCAATACCGGCTCTTTCCGCAACGCTCAATCCTGGGGAGTTTTCCGCGCCCATGACAATAAGTTGCATGGCGTCGCCGTCCACGTATTCGAGCATGGTGTACCTGGAGTCGGAATCTACGCGGCCCATGCGAAGAGTGCCAAGCACTTGTTCGCCATAGTTCGACAGCAACCAATTTGCGGTGGTTTTGTACGTGAAGATACAGTCATCGGGCAGCATGTCGTCGGGATCGTCGACGGGCGCGGCAAACGTGTCTAGCGGGTTGCGCACCGCCCATTGCGGGGTAAGTGTGCGAAAATTTGGTTTCAAAATAACGGCGGATTGCGAGTACGCCAAGAGATGGCGCGCTCGACGGCGCATTTTAAGTTTGAGTTTGTTCTGGTCCCACATCGAGAGCATCGCCTGACGGCGGGTGTATGCGTAACCTTTTGATCTTTCGGAGCCTTCTTTGACCGGCGGGAAAAAAGGCGAAGGCATGGTTGACGCAACGCGCATCGACATTTGATCCAAACCCTGGACCAAAAGGTTGGCAATGTTGGCTTTTGAGTTCCTATCTAGTTCGTTTAGCGGAACGACAATATCGCCGTTTGCAAGCGACCTGATTCTTCGCATCTGGTCGTGCAAAGGGCCTTTTGCAATGCGACGTTGGTTGTAAAGTTCTACGATTTCTTCAGCAGTCCGCATGGATTATTTCTTTTTAAGAAAATTAAGATAAACTTCTAATCTGAATTCATAGTCAAACATTTGGTCGGACATTTCCCATTTTGCTTTGCCCATACCAGACGGTTTTTTGGGTTTAACCGGTTTTGGGTCCCCGGGTCTAATTTCTTTATAGGGACCAATCCGTTCGCCTTGGCTTGTGTATTGCATCGGAGTTGTTGTTGGCGGAGACACAGAAACAGTTGGCTTAGGAACGGTTGTTGCAGTTGGCTTAGGAACGGTTGTTGCAGTTGGCTTAGGAACGGTTGTTGCAGTTGGCTTAGGGACGGTTGTGCGTGGGGTTTTGGGGACGGTTGTTGCTGGAACCTTGGGGGTGGTTGTTGCAGTCGGCTTAGGTGGCTTGGGGGTTGTGACTAAGGTTGTTGGTTCTTTTGGTCCATAGACCGGATTGTTGCGTTCGTAAAAAGCGGGACCTGTTGCGCCGCTAGCTTGGTCTGTTGCCCATTTGGATTCGGCCAGATGTGCTCGTGGAGTTGATCGAACTGGATAATCTTTTGGTCCACCTAACCTGCCCTGCAATGCTTGAACCGAACTTTCGGCTCTAATTCCACCGGGGGTTGTGTGACCCATCAAACCTTGTGTTTGCCCAAATTTTTGATTCTGTAGTTTTGCAAGATCTTTTTGATACATTCTGTTTTCAATTCGCAACGAAGCTTGGTTGGTTGGGCCAACTGTTGGAAATTTGTTTTTAATAACTTTACCGAATTCTACTGTGCCGCCAAATGTAAATCCGGTCATCAGCGCATCTAAACTTGCAGCAACAGTTTTTTCAACAGCTTTACGGGTTTTACCTTCGTCGTAAGCTCGACCAATCCCAGCAACTCTGCCAAAAACAGGCACGCCCCAATTTTCTAATTTTAAAGCTACTTTTTCTTCCCAAGTGTCGCCATAAACATTTGTTTTTTTTGCACTAGGGACAACCGCCGATGATTCAGAATTATTTTTTGGAATATTGCCACCACTAATAACCGTGGTCGATGTTTTTGACATGGGAATCGTGGTCGACGTTGTCGACTTGGGAACCGTGGTCGACGTTGTTGACCCGGGAACCGTGGTCGACGTTGTTGACCCGGGAACCGTGGTCGATGTTGTGCCGGTCTTGCCGGTTGTGCCGGTTGGTTTTGTGCCAACATAACCTGGGACGTATCCAGGAGTTACGACTTTGGTTGTCGAACCCGTGCCAGTTGTCGAACCCGTGCCAGTTGTCGAACCCGTGCCAGTTGTCCGGTTGCTTTCACGGATCATTTTTTTGAAGTTTTTGCGTTGCTCCGGCGTGCCCTCCGGCAAAATTTTTTGGGCCAACCGCGTGCGGCCCTCCATTGTTTCGCTCAATGTTTGGAATCGTTGGCGAAATTTTGCCAATTGCTCCGGGCTGGCTTCCTTGCCGGTTTCCCTCAATCGAGCTTGAACAAATTCTTTTCTAGCTTGTTTTCGATCTTTTGCCATACGCGGATAGTATCATACGGGCAAATTTGCGAACCATGAAGGGCGCCACCGTTTGGGCGGGGCGACCAAAGGATTCAATCGCGGCATGTGCAGCTCGGCGAACCAATGCGCCATCACGAGGTCCGTGCCGTTCTTTTTGTTGCGCGTCCACGAAGTCATCTCGTCTATGAACGCCAGGGTTTTCCAGTTGTCGGTCATCGTGGGCAGCCTTACCTGGCCCGTGCGCCACAGCTGGGGCAGCAAGGCCTCGACGCCCAGGTTCTCGTCTAGTTTGTTTTTGTGCGTCGTGTGCGGCACCACGTTGACGACGTTCAACGCCTGCCATTTGCGCACGAAATCGTGGGCCAGCAAAAACCGTTGCGCCGCGTTTACCTCGACGATCCAATGCGTGATTGGTTGGCCGGATTCGATGGATCGGTTCTGCCATTCTTCCATGACGCCCGAATACCGCCCCGTCCCCGTGTCGTAACCGAGCAGCTCTTCGGCGCTTAGTTTGCAACGCTCGATGTCGATGAGATACCGCAGGTTCGTCGACGGTTGATAGATCCACCATTGGATTGCCCAGAATTGCGTCGGCGAAGGATCGACCGAGGCCACCGAAATCAAAGGTTGTTCCAATCCCCACGGCACGTAACCGGGAACCCTGTTCTTGTCTATGCACCCCGGATACATCACGCCGTCGGGTCCCATGCCGCCCGTGGCCCACACCCGTTCGATCAGGTAGTTGCCCGCGTCCAGATTCTCCTGTTGGTATACGACCTTGAATTTGGTGGGGTTGGAATGGCGAATGTACGAAAGATCTTTCCACGTCAATCGGTACGGTTCAAGCAACGGGCCGTTCGGCCAGGGTTCCGCGTCTTGACGACGGGATGCGGGGCCGGTGTCGAGTTCGTCGTAATACGCCTTGTAGACCATGTGGTCGTATTTCGACGACTTGACGGGTTCCTCCAAAGGTTGTGTTTTTATGTCGAAGCCGTCATATTCCTCGATGTCGTCGTAGGTGACCTTGGACAAACAATGCGCGTACAGGTCGCCGGGTCCGAGACGTTGGCCGATCACGGCGAGCAGACCGCCCGGATCGACGCGGGCCTCGGCCATCGAGTCCCATCGTTCGATGAGTTTGTCCCTGGCAACCGATTCCTTGGCGTTCTCCGGGCTGGCGACGTCGTCGAACAAACACAGGTCGGCGCGATGGCCGATGAACTCCGAATCGATGCCGTAGGCCGAGACGGTCGGTTCTTTGTTGTCCAACCCGGCGCCGCCAAACTGCTCGACTATAAATTCTTCGGCGCGCCAAAGGGCGCCCACGTTGTTGGGCTTGAACCTGCCAAAATCAAGAGCAAGGCAAGCTTCGGCGTTGACCGCCAAACCGCGTTTGATCAGCTCGGGATCGGGCGCCAGCGGCACGGTCCGCTCCAAAGTTTCGCGTATACGACGGCTGTACATCTTGGCCAAGGTTTGGGATATGGAACCGATCATGATTCGCACCGCGCGGTTGCGCACTATGCACCAGACCGCGACATCGTGGAACAGCGTCGATTTGCCCGCGCCGGGCGGGCAGTTCAGGACGAAGAACTCCTTGTCGCCGGACTCCAGCTTCTTAACAATCTTGTACGCCGCGTCGACCTGCCACGGCGAAGGGACGCGACCCAGATAAACGGAGCGGAAATAGTCGAAGTCTTTCAGCGCCCTGGCCGCCCGTTTGTTTACGCGGGCGGGCGGTATCACCGGGGGCACGTCCTTCATGGCGTTCAAATCCCGTTGGGTGGTGTTGCCCCCGCTGCCCTTCCCCGTCTGAAGTTTTATCTGGTCGAGTTCAACCTGGGTCTGTTTGGTTTTGGCTATCCATTTGGTGGCGGAGGCGTACGATATGCCCGCCATCCTGGCGGCCTCCTTGTAGTTGACCCCGGACTGGACCGCCTGCCAAAAAATAGCGCGGTCTTCCGGTTCTATCTTTCTTCGCCCTTTAGCCACATCTTATCTTTTTGGGGACGATTTTGTCTTCGGGCTTTTGCTGGGAATGTTGACTATTTTTGTATTGGTCATCGGATCGAACTCAATTTCGGCGTACCGTTTCAACGAACTCGGCGTTTTTATCTGGTTCAAAAACGCTTTGAGATCGGACGAGGGCACGAACGACCCGGGGTTGTTGGCTTGTTGATAAGCCGTTGTTTGTTTCATGCGTCTTCGATCAGCCACCCTGGCGGCCGCGTTCAAAACGGTCCTTTGAAATTTTTCCACGGGCGGTAGGTATGCCCTGCCATATATCTCGGGATTATTAAAACTTTTTTTGCCGACGATGTACTGCGCCTGCATTTTCGGATCAACCACATTTGCGGCAATTATGCGATGGTGGCCGTCGGCAAGGACCGTGTTGCCTTCCACGCGCACAACGGACACGGAAGGAAAATTTTGCAACCCGGAACCTTGAATTTCTTCATATATGGTTTTGGTGTAGCTGGGGTCGTTCATCGAGCTGTAGTACGGGTCTTTGGCGTCTTTTAATTTAGCCTCGATCATCCTGGGTGATTTGTTTATTTTTTGGAGGCTGCTGCCATATTCAACCGGATCTGTATATGCTTGTGATTCCATTGAACGTAGTGCGTGCAGATTTCGCACCTGGGTTTCCCCTTCAATGAAAACCCCCCTTTCAAGGAGCGGGTGGTTTCTCATTGCTTTTACTTCGGCGTTCAAGATTGCGGAACGAATTGGTTGACCAACAATATCCGTCTGGCCCAAGGCGTGCCGTGTGTTGTAGGCGGCCTGTCTGCCCGCGGGGGACGTCGCTCCTTTGACCGCACCCAAAACAAGCGCAAGGTTGCCCAAATCCTGCAACCCTTTGCCCTGTACTTGCGCGTGGGCGGCGAGCCTGCGGGTGTCGTTTTTCCCGCCGGGATTACCTTGAATCAAAGTTGCATAGTCGTCCAAACGCGTCGCGGTGTCCGCAAGGGACTTGACAACCCCGGGCACGGATTTGACCGTGTTTACGGCGGTGCCGACGGGGTCGCCCGCGGCTTTGGCAAAACCAACCGCGGTGTTCAAACCAAATTTGGCCAGGTCCTTTGCGGATATGTTGCTAATGCCAAGCCACCCACCAAACGACGAGTTTGGCAACGGGCGCATTCCGCGATTGTGCGGTACGGGAGGTGGACGTTTAGCCATGGGCGTATGATATCATGTGCATGTTGGCGGGTGCCGTCGAGTCACTTGTCCGTGGTTTGCGAGTAGCACTCCGGGTCCTTCGCCCGCCAACATTTAAATAGTTGCCGAAACCAAAAACGTCTGCTACCATCCATGACCGCTAGCCACGGTCGTACACCTGTTGCACGGTGCGGGACGTTGAACACCCGGGAACGGGGGTAGACCTCTTTTCTTCGAAAAAG
>Ga0172372_10006711_pt1 | contig 15649 bp, 20 predicted proteins | sample LakKiv5m_2_FD_114544 | JGI IMG/M metagenome (GOLD analysis project Ga0172372, IMG submission 114544) | Freshwater microbial communities from Kabuno Bay, South-Kivu, Congo - kab_092012_9.5m | ecosystem: Environmental > Aquatic > Freshwater > Lake | place: Democratic Republic of the Congo...
ACATCACTGGTTGCCGTATGTTCCCAACGACGGTAATCAAATAAGTCTATTAAGTACTTGGTGTAGGGATCTCTTAATTCAATTGATCCGTTGTAGATGGCTTTATGGAATAAACCCTTGCCATATGTGCTTCCAAACTTCTCATTCACAAAACCTCTTACTGCTATTTCACGTTCTTTCATCTTGCTGTTTCTCCATTTTTTAAGTTGCGCTGTCGCTTGTCGCCTTGGAGTAGAAGTCGCAGAAGAAGAAAAAGGAGTCACTGTGATTTTGCGTTGCTTGTTCGAGTTGCGTTCATGGCAGCTCATTTGTCTCACGTGTTGCAAGTTGCTTATATCAAGTAACTACTTCAAGTAGCAACTAACTCATGTAACAGCAACAGCAACCCCTTTTTTCTTCTTGCAACTAATTACTCTTGTAACTAAAAGCAACTCGCAAAAATATTTATCCCAGAGATTTGATAGGAAGAATTTTTTTAGGTGAAAAACAGGGGTTTTATCGGATTAATTTAACCAAAATGTTGAAATCAGGCAGATTTCGGTTGTCCATTCGGCGGGGTCGACATTAACTTAAGTGTGCTTCATTCATTTACATATAGGAGATATAACAAATGAGCACATTACAAACACTTAAATTAGTCGCAACAGTAAAACCACAGCATTTACCTGATGTGGTTAAACGTCGTCATAAGTTAACGCATAAGCTCTGGGAGCAGATTGCCTTAGCTAAATCGCAGGCATCTGGTGAGCCGTTGAATATCACCCGTCAAAAGACTGTCAAAAATATGGACACTGGCATTAGTCAAACAGTCACCGTGGCTAAGACTGTTAGACCATGGTGGTTCAATGGAGAGAATGGTAGCTTATTTGTGTCTGTGCGTTATGGCTCAAAGCTTATTGAGTTGGCCAAAGGCAAACCCACAATTGAGTTGGCTAACAAACAAGAACTGATAAGTACTTTAGAGCTATTGAAGGCTGCAGTCGAAGCTGGCGAATTAGATCAGCAGATTGAACAGGTCAGTGGCGCACTTCGTAGCAACTTTAAGAAATAGGGGGGTAGCGGAATGAATCTAAATACTTATGAATGCTGGGTCAAAGTACCCATTAGTCCAACGATGATGCAGACAACGCGTGTGCGTGTGCAGGCAATAAATGCACTATCAGCCAGAGGGCAGCTCAATGCCATGTATGGCCTAGCTAATGTAATCAGTCTGCCGACTCAAGTGCACTAATCTTTAGCATCACTGCATGGTAAATACTTGAAAGGAGCATTTACCATGCGTTTTCACGAATTCTCAGAAGCAACCCTTAAACCACAAAAGCCTTTAACGCCAGATCAGGCGCGTATCCAAGGCATGAAAAATCAAGTCAAGAACACTCAAAAAGCCATTAAGGCCGAAAAGGCTAGGCAGAAGATTAAGGCTGGACAGCAAGCACTGGCGGCAATCTAGATTTTGTGAGCTTTTAGAATTGAAACTCGGGAAAATATCCCTAGACCCTAGGTGATCCTAAGCATATTGTTCAGCGGTTATTTAATTTGCTAGGTCAATGAGTCTTCAATTAAAACTAAACTTAATCATAACAAGCTTTTTGTTAATGTTATTAAGTGCAAGCTCGGTGTTCGTCGTTAAAAATGCGAGTGAAGATGTTCGCGCTGAAGTCGCTTCTACTGCTAATTTAGCTTTACATTTACTAGATGCTGAAATCATTCATTACACATCAGATTTTGGCTGGCTCAATAATGCTCAAAGCTCAACTGATTCAATTTTTCGATTAGAAGATCTAGGAAATGTAAGGCATTTGAAAATTGAATTTATTGATGCATATGGAAAATTAAGAGATTCAAATCATCAATCATTAGCAGTTGAAAAAGAGTCGGCTCCTCCAGAATGGTTTGAAAAAGCGATGAATTTATCTCCATCAACCATGCAGGATCATAGGAGAAAAGTTGTTCTGAATGGCAGGTATCTTGGACAGTTAGTAGTAACAGCAGATCCAAGCTATGAAATTGCGGAAATCTGGAATGATGCTGTTGGTTATCTCACTTTATTAGTTATTTTCTTTTTGTTGATTAATTTATTTGTTTTCTTCGCCGTAAAAAACACATTTAAGCCAGTAGGAAAAATTATTGATGGTTTAAATGAAATGGAAAAAGGCAATTTTAGTAAGAGGTTGCCAGTATTTAATCAAATTGAACTGAGAGCTATTAGTGAGAAGTTTAATCTAATGGCAGATACATTGCAGAAAAGCGCAACTAATAACCATAGACTCACTCATCAAATAATTAGATTGCAAGAAGTTGAACGCAAAACGTTAGCTAGAGATATTCACGATGAAATTGGCCAGTATTTAACAGCAATACATTTGGATGCTAGTGTTGTTGTTAGTGCAGCGAAGTTAAGTTTAGCTAAGGAAAGCGGCTTAGCAATTCGTGAGCTTTCAATGCAAATGATGGATATTGTTCGGGAAATTCTTCAAAGGTTAAGGCCTCGAGCAATTGACGAGTTAGGTCTTGAGCTAGCGACTAAAGAATTAATTGCTCATTGGAAATCCCGTCATAAAACTATTCATATCTCACAAATTATTCCGGAAAATTTGGGTGTCATTAATGAAGATACTGCTATCACAATTTATCGGCTTATTCAGGAATGTCTAACCAATATAGCAAAACATGCAAACGCTAAGCGAGTGATTGTGAAGATTGTAGATGAGTCCAACTTTATTGTGATCGACGTAGAAGATGATGGGGTTGGTTTTGATATGGATAACGCTAGCGATGGTTATGGACTATTAGGTATGAAAGAGAGAGTTCAAGGTCTTGGTGGTGTGTTGGATGTGAATTCAAGTATTGGTAATGGAACAAGAATTTTTGCAAGAATTCCAAAAAATTGATTGTCTTAAAGGTAAAAAAATGGATCCAATAAAAGTCGTATTAGTAGATGATCATGACATAGTAAGGTCCGGCTTAAAGCGTTTGCTGGAAGTTAATAAGTCAATTGAAGTGATTGCAGAAGCTGATCGTGGAGAAGAGGCATATCACATTTACAGCCAACATATGCCAGATGTCGTTGTGATGGACATTTCCATGCCTGGCATGGGTGGCTTAGAGGCCGCAAGAAGAATAATCAAACGTTACCCTAATGCAAAAATTATTATTTTCTCAATGCATGAGACTTCTGCTTATGCGACACAAGCGCTAAAAGCTGGCATTAAAGGATTTGTGACAAAAACTGAAATCGCCGAAGATTTAAAAACGGCAATTTTGGAGGTTGCAAAAAGCAAAGTTTTTTTAAGTCCTAAAATTGCACAAGCAATTGCATTGCAGACTTTATCTGGTGAAAGTGATCCAATTCATCAGCTCACTTCTCGTGAGTTTGAAGTGTTTAGATTGTTAGCTGAAGGCAAGCGAGTTGAAGAGGTTGCGGATATTTTAAATATTAGTCAAAAAACAGTAGCAAATTACTACACGATCATTAGGCAGAAGCTAAATGTTGCTAGTCCTGTGGAAATGGTTCGTGTGGCGATGAAACATGGTTTGATTGAATCATAGAAAACGGGAGCTGGTATGAAAAGACATATTCTTAAGGGGATTTTTATTGCGTTAGCCGCGTTTGCAAGTTGTGAAGCGATGGCAGGGTTTGATGAAGGTAAGGCAGCATTTGTTGTTCGTGATTTTAAAAAAGCATTAGCTGAATTTAAGCCGCTAGCTGACAAAGGCGATATGCAAGCCCAGCATATATTAGGTATGATGTACGACGAAGGTCAGGGCGTAAATCAAGACTTTATTGAAGCTGCAAATTGGTATAAAAAAGCAGCGCTGCAAGGTAATGTTGATTCTCAGTATAACCTTGGAGTGATGTGTGCTTTAGGTCAAGGGATGCCATTAGATGACAAGCAATCTGCGGACTGGTTTTTAAAGGCAGCAAATAAGGGGCATGTACTTGCTCAATTTGCTTTAGGTCGCTTATATACAATTGGGAAAGGTGTTAAAAACGATCATAAACTAGCAAGTGACTGGTATTTGAAAGCGGCTAAACAAGATCATTTTAAGGCGCAGCTTGCACTCGGAAAAAATTACTTATACGGCAGTGGTGTTCCAAAAGACTTAAAGCAAGCTGAATTTTGGATAAGAAAATCTGCTGAACAAGGACATTACAAAGCTCAGTACGAATTAGGTTTAATGTATCAGCATGGACTGGGTGTGACTAAGAGTGCAGTTGAGGCATACATGTGGTTTCAACTTGCGTCTACACAAAATCATGAAGGTGCAAAAAAGGCACTTGATGAGCTTGCGAAAACAATGAAGGCAGAAGAGATTGCTTCGGCAAAAGGGAATGCGTCTAATTGGAAAGCAAGAGCCACTGAAAAGCCTGTCACATAATTCGGGAGAATATCCTAGCTATTTAAGTGCTACTTTCCCTTATTGAAAGTATATCGATTAGTTAAGATTCTTCTCAGTGACGTTAACCTCCATTTTCGTTGCTACTAGGATTTAGATGTAAATTTTAAGTCACCTGCAAAACAGGTGACTTTTTTTTTCAAAAAATTAATACCTAAAATTAATTCTTCTATTTGTGTGAAGACAATAGACTTAATATCGTGAAGAGAATAAAAATGGATGAAGCGTTATTAAATGAATGGCGTAATCGTGCACTCACACTTGAAGTGGATTTAAATCAAATAGTAATCGGACTTTCCCCAGCGATTAGGCTCCTTATTGTTTCACTATTTGCCCGTGGCCATGTTTTGCTTGAGGGCAACGTCGGTGTTGGTAAAACTACTTTATTAAGAGCGGCTGCCAGAGGACTGGGCGGGGGTTATCAGAGGGTCGAAGGTACAATCGATTTGATGCCTCAGGACTTAATTTATCACACCTATATTGACTCTGAAGGTAAGCCAAAAGTTGATCCTGGGCCTTTACTTTCAAAAGGTGAGTCTTTATCAGTATTTTTCTTTAATGAGATTAATCGAGCTAGACCACAAGTTCATTCGTTGCTTCTCAGGGTTATGGCGGAACGGTCCGTATCAGCATTTAATAAAGAGTTTAATTTTCCTCATTTACTTGTTTTTGCAGATAGAAATAAAGTGGAAAAGGAAGAGACATTCGAATTGCCGGGAGCTGCAAGAGATCGCTTCTTAATGGAGATTGAAATTGAACCAAGTCAAAGCAGTGAAGTTTTAAGGTCTCTCACCTTCGATACAAGGTATCACGATGTTGATACCTTGATTAGCGCAATTAAACCAAACACATTAGATTATGAGCATCTATCGAAATTTGCTGCCAATATTCAAACGTCAGTCCAAGCTTCAGACTCCATTAAAGATTTCGTTGAGCATTTATGCAGGGCTACCCATCGGCCTCAAGATTACGGTATTCAAATAAGTGATGTTGTAATTGACGATTTAATGGTGACAGGCATGGGCCCTCGAGGTTCGAGCATGCTTGTGAGAGCAGCTAAGGTTTATGCATGGTTAGAAGGTCGAATGCATCTTGAGCCTCAGGATGTCGCTGCAGTTTTTCATTCGGTGGTTGCGCATCGACTATTTTTTACGCCGGTCTATGAACTTCAACGAAGCCAGATTTCTCACGCATTAACGCAAGCTATTATTAAAAGTGTACCTTTGCCTTAAGTATGAACCGCTCTCTGCTTGAATATAAAGTTAAATGGAAACCAAGCGGACATCGGCCAGGTGCTAATCAAGGCTTAGTTGCTGGTATAGGTGACCACTTAAGATCATTGGTTTTACTAAGAGACCATCCTGACCCCAAAAGATTGGATTTAAGGGCAAGTCTTCGAGATCCATTCTCACAATTATGGGTGCGAGACTTTTATCTTAATACGGCTCTTAAATTAATTGTTCTAGTCGACTTCTCTGCCTCAATGGGCTTCGTTGGAAAAGTTTCTAGAAAAAGTGTAATGATTGATATTGCATCACAGTTAGCGATGTCAGCCTACAAAGCGAGTGATGCATTTGGCTTATATGCGGGCAACGAAAAAGTACTTAAAGAACTAATGTTGCCACCTAAAGTGAATAAAAGTGCTTGGCTCTGGGTAAAGCAGAAGTTTGAAGCACTTCAGCCATCGGGCAAGACGGTTGATGGCTTAATTAATATTGCTGGTACATTACCAAGAGACACTTGCTTGGTCTTTGTTATTTCAGATTTTCGATGGCAGCCCGGAAAAATAGAAACGCTATTTGAAAAAATAGGCCGTCATGATGTCGTACCTGTTTTGTTAAAAGACCCTTATGAAGATGAGCATTTGCCAAAAAATGGCATCGCTATTCTTCGGGATGTTGAAACTAACCAAACGCGTTATGTTTGGATGCGTCAGAAATTAAGAGTTTCCATTCAGCATATTAGAAATCGCCATCAACATCATCTCACTAATATTGCCAGAAACTATGGCGCAAAACCGTTTGTAGTTAGTGGTGAATTCGAGCCCGCTAAATTGACTAAGTACTTTATGGAACGGCAAGGTTAATGAAACAATACTTATTGATACTGATGCTTTTTGTTCTAATGCCAAGCGCTACCGCACAAACGTTAACGCCTATTCAAATAGACTATAAGCATTCAGGATATGTACTGGGTGATTTATTGACGACTAAGAGTTACTTTAATCTCGAAAGAAATCAAAAGATTGATATTGAGACACTGCCAACGAAAGGGCCAGTGACCCCATGGCTGGATTTAAGGCATGTTGAATATGTTCAGGAAGGAAATCGCCATCTCATCGTAGCCACTTGGCAGATATTTGCTACGGTGGAAAATGTTCATGCATTAGTTACGCCAGAACTTCAACTTAGAACGACTCGACCAGATTCAAAGATTATCAAAATCCCATCTGTAAAATTTTATGTTTCACCTAGTTTGCCGGTAGATCTTGAAGGGATTCAACGATATCAAAGTTTGCCGCCAGCGCTCTTTAATGAGGGTGCAGCTTTAACTTACATGGTAATCAGTTTTGTATCTGCAATTATTCTAATTTTTGTCTGGCTTTGGTTGAATGACAAAATCCGTTGGTTGCCTAGAAATCCTAAGCCGTTTACATGTCTTGTAAGACGCCTTAAAAAACAAGGAGTACACCAACTAACACATTTTGAATTGTCGCATCTTCACCTCATTAATCATGCTTTAAATAAGTGTGCCGAAGAGACGTTGTATCCAGAATCTCTCAAAGGACTGTTTGATCGTTCTCCTTACTTAAAAGCTGATGCCTTTCATATTAATCAATATTTTGATTGTGCTTGGAAAATATTTTTTGAGAACACAGAAATTCTTATACCGGTTGATATAAATATGCCATGGATTGAACGTGCAGCAATTGCTGAGCGAATTACATCACTCCGATGAGTAGTATTTTTTTCTCCAAGCTAGAATTTTTATGGTTGCTGCCTTTAGCACTGTTACCATTTATTTCTCATGGCATTAAACAATTTAAATATCCTGGCCTTGAGGATTGGCCCAAAGATCGGGTCTCAAATTCTTTGAAGTGGTTAATTCGCTCGCTTGTCAGTCTAGCTATTATTTGTTTAATTATTGCGGGCGCTGGTCCATATGATGAGGGTGGAACAGTGACTAAAGTTGGCAAAGGTGCAGAAATCGTTGTAGTGCTTGATCGAAGTGGAAGTATGTCGGAGGGATTGAAAGGGAGGGATCAAGGTCGTGAAGTTGAGGAAAATAAAAACTTTTTAAGCAAGATTGAAGCTGCGAGAGCGGTGTTGCTCAGATTTATGCATAAAAGACCAGCTGATACTTTTGGTGTGATTGTCTTTAATTCTGCGCCTATCAGCGTTGCCCCACTCTCTTCTGACCGAGCTTTACCCGAAGCGGCAATGCTTAGTGCTCAGAGTCAAAGTACTGGGTTTACTGCGATTGGAAGAGCCTTGGCATTAGCTTTGGATTATTTTGAAGGTAGGCCCTACACGGCAACACGATTGATCTTATTGGTCTCAGATGGCGATGCCATTATTGAAAAAGAGGACCAAGAAGTTTTAAAGCATGAGTTTGCTAGACATCATGTTCAATTGATGTGGATTTATGTCAGAGGGGAGCGGGAATTAAGTATCTTCGATACCGTGCTTTTGCGGATGACCCTGCGATTGTGGGTGGTTTAGCACGTTTTGAAGGTAAGCCAGTGATGGTGATTGGCCATCAAAAAGGCCGTGACGTTAAAGAGCGTCAATTCCGTAACTTTGGTATGCCACGTCCTGAAGGCTATCGCAAAGCTTTGCGTTTATACCGCATGGCCGAGAAGTTTGGTTTACCTATCATTACTCTAATTGATACCCCAGGCGCTTATCCTGGGATTGGCGCAGAAGAACGCGGTCAATCAGAAGCGATTGCGCGTAATCTATATGTGATGGCTGAACTTAAAACACCTATCATTGGTGTGATTATTGGTGAGGGTGGTTCTGGCGGTGCATTAGCGCTAGGTGTAGTTGATCAATTGTTGATGTTGCAATACGCGACTTACTCTGTGATTTCACCTGAAGGTTGTGCTTCTATTTTATGGAAGAGCCAAGATCAAGCTTCAACAGCCGCTGAAACTTTAGGCATTACAGCAACACGTTTAAAAGCGGCTGGTTTAGTTGACCGTATTGTGAACGAACCGATGGGCGGCGCACATCGCTCACCTGATGAAATGATGGACAGCTTACGCAAAGCGCTTGCTGATGAATTGAGCAGGCTCGAAGCTAAACCAATTAAAGCTTTATTAGAGCAACGCTATGATCGTTTAATGAGCTACGGCAAATTTAAAGATGCTGCGTTGAAATAAAAATTACTAAAGCTTCTACACACGCAATTCGCAAAGCCCGCATTCAAGCAAAACACAAGAATGCGGGCTTTGCGCGTATTAATCAGCAAGTTTTAGATTTTCTGAGTTCTGTACTACCTTCAAAGTCGCAATCCCCAGTCAAACTCTGCTTGGCATTCAGCGGTGGTTTAGATTCCTGTGTTTTACTTTCTGCTTTGTTGCATGCCCAAAAGCAATTAAATTTTGAGTTGTGCGCATTACATGTTCATCACGGATTGAGTCCCAATGCTGATGCTTGGGCTGATTTTTGTACAGAGACATGCAAGGCTGCAAATGCGCCCCTGCAAGTTAAGCGCGTAAAGGTTGATAAAAAAGCAGGTTTAGGCATTGAAGCCGCTGCAAGACAAACCCGTTATCAAGCTTTACTGGAGTCTGAAGCAAATTTTATTGTGCTTGCCCATCATCAAGACGATCAGGCTGAGACTTTCTTATTGCAATTGCTACGTGGGGCTGGTGTTAAAGGTCTATCTGCAATGGCCGCTTTCGATGCGAAGCGTCGATTGTTAAGACCCTTGTTGGATGTTGCTCGTGCAGAGATTGAGGCCTATGCGAGTGATGCTAAGCTCAAGTGGGTGGAAGATGAAAGCAATCAAGATATTCAATACGACCGTAACTTTATTCGGCATGAACTCTCTCCTGTATTAGCGCAACGCTTTCCCAGCTTTCAAACGGCTTTAGCAAGGTCAGCTAGTCATATGGCTGAGGCCTCTAGCTTGTTAGATGATTTAGCTATATTAGATGCCGAAACTTGTATTCAAGAGTCGAGATTGAATTTGCTTGAGCTAATAAAGTTAAGTGAAGCTCGCGCTAAAAACCTCATGCGTTGGTGGTTGGCTGGCCATGGTTTTAGTTTGCCTAGCAAAGAACGTTTAGACGAGATTTTGCAGCAATTACATCATGCCAAAGCGGATGCCACAATAAAGTTAGTCATTGATGGTGAAAACGCTAGCTTGCGGCGTTATCAAGGCTTTGCGTTTATTGAAACTGTTGAAAAAGTACCGCCCATCGCCATGACTTGGCAGGGTGAGCCTGAAATGCAATTGCCTGATGGAAGTAAGCTCTTGTTTGAACGTAAGCAGGGTCGTGGCTTGGCTTTAGATCGCCTGGGCATTCATAAGTTACGGATTGCCAATCGTAGAGGTGGCGAGCGCTTTAAGCCTGATTTGCATCGGCCGACACGAACGCTCAAGCATCTATTGCAAGAAGCCAACATGCCGCCTTGGCTGCGTGACAGATTACCGCTAATCTATTTTGATGATGCCCTGGCGGTGGTTCCAGACATTGGTGTCAGTTGTTTGATGCAAGCAAGCGACAAAGAGCTCGGTTTGGTCATTAGTTGGATTGTTGCGCAGTAAACGCCCATAAAAAAACAGCGCCGAAGCGCTGTTTAAAAATGGAGATTCATGGTTCAGAAGGTTTTTAGCACGGTTTAATCTTACTGCGCTGATGTTTCCTTTAAAACTGAATAAATCCTGAAAAGCCTTAGGATTTATTCCTAACCATGAATCGCCGAGTTTTTTATTGGTGAGATTAATCTAAACCGATTTGGTAGACTTCTTCTTCAATTTCAACAATCTTACCTGTTACCGCATCCACTTCAACTTCCCACTCTTTGCCATCTTTACCTTTGATGTCAAATTCGTAAGAGATAGAGCCATCAGCTTCAATAGATGTTTCGCTCTCAATCACTTCGCCTGGGTGCGCGGCTAATGCAGTTTTCTTAGCTTCTTCTAAAGTTACTTTAGCTTTTGATGCAAAGCGAGGATCTTTAATATCAACTTCTTCCTCTTCTTCTGTTAGCTTGCCAGTTTTGGCATCACATTCAACTTCCCACTCCTTGCCATCTTTACCCTTGATATCAAACTCATAGATAGGCTTACCGTTTTCGATTTCAGCTTCTAATGAAATGACATCACCAGGATGCTTAGCTAAAGCTGCTTTCATACAAGTTTCAACTGCGCCTTTGTGCGCAGGTGCCGCAAAGGCTGGCAATGTAACTAATAGTGCTGCAAGTGCTAATGAAATTTTCTTCATTTATTTCTCCTTAATTGATAACACGACTAAATTGACAATTACATATTAGGAATGTTCAAACAACTAAGGAATACGACGTAAGACGGATAGTCTTATTTTATAGCTAACTCATTGCTCAATAGGGGAAAGTAACTCTTCTAAAAAGTAAGCGGAAAGCTCGATTCTATTTCTTAATTTTGCTTTCCGATAAACTGAAGCAGCTTGATCTCGGATCGTTCTTTCAGAGGTGCCTCGCAGCCCAGCAATTTCTTCTAAGCTAAAGCCTTTTATGATTAATAGCGCAACATCAGTTTCGGCTTTGGTTAATTCCCATGATTTGAATTCTTCATGTATTTTTTTTGATAACCCATCAATTAAGCTTTTGTTTTTGTTTTGCCAGTACTTAATTTCCGTGTGGGTTTCACTGATGTTTTGTTGAACGTCTTTAATTGTCTTTTTCTCTAGTTTGTAAAAACGATAAAAGATGTAGCCGATATAAATCGCAACTGTATAAATGAGGAATTCGATGAAGAGGTGCTTGGGTTCTATTTGTTCGTGAAGATCTAATGAGATGTCAATTAAAAATAAAATCAGAATAAAAACAGCTGGCAGAAAAATACTTTTTAAAAGCCGTTTAACTTTAATGTCATGCAGATAAAAATTGAATTTAGGCATTGAGATTTATTGAACGCTCAATCTCGCTGCGCTATCAATTTTTTGATAACAAAAAATAGTGCCAACAATAGGAATCAATAAACTTAGGTAAGCAATTTGTTTGGGTGTGTGTCGAATGGCAATGGCTAACTCGTCTAGCTTTGCGATTAAGAAAATCCATACGTAGACAAAACCAACACCACCAATAATGATGGGTGTGATGCTGTGATAAAAGTAATAAATTAGCGCGGTTGCGCCCATGAAACTGATGCAGCAACACCAAATCAAAAACAAGTTATTCGTTTCTTTGAGTAGGGCTTTTAAATGTTCGGGATTGACTGGCGCTTTTTCTAGATGAGCTTCTTCGCTAATATCAGTAAGCAATAATTTGCCACAATGATGACAAAACTCAGCATCATCTAAAACAGGTTTATCGCAGTGACGGCAGAAGCCGGTGAATTGCTCTTTGAAAGTGATTGCCAAAATATCTATTCATTACACAAAAAGGGTAGTGAATATTATTTAAAGCGGAGGTGGTTGTCTTGTGAGAGTCTCCCGAACTTATTTGGGAATTTTTCCTAACTCTCAATCAGCCCGCAACGGATCGCTAAGCGAACCATCTCAACAGGGCTGCTAACACCCAGTTTTTGTTTAATGGTGGTTTGGTAGTTGGCGACTGTCTTTAAACTGATATTGAGCGTGCCAGCAATTTTATTTAAATCAACGCCATCGACCAACATTCTAAAAATCTCAAACTCTCTCGCAGACAGTGCTTGCATCGGGTCACCTTCAGCGTTGTGAAGTTGCAATGCAATCTTGTTTGAAAGTTCTGAGCCTAAATACGTTTGTCCAGAAACCACCCATTCAACCGCATTCGCTAGCTCATCAGCGAGTCCACTTTTAGTCACATAACCTTTTGCACCGGCTTTGAGTGCTTGGCTAGCAAAGGCTACATTTTCATGCATTGAGAGTACAAGGATTTTTGCTGTAGGGTAGCGCGCCACAATGCGTTTAATCGTCTCCATGCCGCCCATGCCTGGCATGGAAAGGTCAATAATCGTGACGTCAGGTAAATGCTCACCAAAAATTTGATAAGCGCGTTCTCCGCTCTCGGCTTCTGCAACCACTGAGAATTTAGCGTCTTGTTCCAGCAAGCGTCTCACGCCAGCCCTCACCACTGCGTGATCATCCACCAACATAATGCGAATTGAATTTAGGTTTTTCATAATAATGACTTCTAAAGTGATGTTGGAATCCAAGCGCTGATTTCTGTGCCGCTAGTGGAATTGACTGAAGATTGAATTTTAAGCTTGCCACCCAAGCCTTCTACACGCTCTCGCATGCCAGGTAAACCAAGGCCGTCAGTCTTTTTGGTGTTAAAGCCCTTACCATCATCTTTAATGATCACTTGCAAGCCAGATTTGCCAGATTTGCTGAGTTTAAATACTTCAATCTCAATGTTTTTAGCTTGCGCGTGACGAGAAATATTCGTTAAACATTCTTGTACTAGGCGATATAAAGCAATGCTGTGCGTTTCTGGCAGCATGTTATCTAAACCAGTAATAGTTAGGCTGGATTTGATTTCAGGATGGCGGCAACTAGAGTTAACGCTGGAGGGGGGTGTGCTGGCAATATTTCAGATGATGAATCTGAGGCAAGGGTGAATGCAGGAAAAGTAAAATTCCAAAAAAACTCACCATACAAATTCAATCAGGTTGCTTCTGCTACTTTGCAAATTAAACATCCAATGTATACCGGCCTTCAATATGACTCCAAAACTAAAGATAAAAGAAAAGCATTTTTTATAAGAAAGGCTCAGATTTTACTTAACGAATCTTCAATATTTTTAGTGAATTTTGGTCTTGGAACAGCCGAGAATCCATATATTAAGTTTGAATATGATCTTCCAGAAAAATTTTTAGTTCATAGTCATGAGTCACTAGTAATTCAACATGAGGATAATGAGGGTAAAGTTTTAGAAGAAATTATTGAATAGCTGGCATGGCCGTGAATATATCCTATGAATAATCAGGATATTTTGAATATAGATTTAAATGGGATGACAGTAGAATTTGTGGCTTGAATTCAATTCAATTAAGGCTAACTATGAAACATGCTTTTTCTACTTCGGGCTTAATGGCTTTTCTAATTTCATCTTCAATTCATGTTGCTTATGCTGAATCTTTTGCTTATGTTCCAAATGAAAAAGATGGAACTGTTTCTGTTATTGATACAGTTAAAGATGAATGGGTATACAACTTACCAACAACTGGAAAGCTAGGCAATAAAATCCAGGCTGCAGCAATTGACCCTACTGGTAAAAAACTTTTTGTTGTTGTTCGAGATGCTAATGCTGTTGCGATGATTGATTTGGATAAGAAAGAGGAAGTTCGTCGAATTAAAGTTGGTGAGGAACCTGAGGGGATAAATATCTCCCCAGATGGAAAATTATTAGCGGCATGTCTTGAAGAGGAAAATGCGGTATCTTTCGTTAATCTAACCACTTTTAAAGTTTCGAATTTGGTAAAAACACAAGGTCGTAATCCAGAGCATTGTGTCTTTTCACCGGATAATAAATGGTTATTGGCAAGCAATGAGAAAAGTGGAAATGTTGATGTGATTGATATTGAAAAATACAAATCTGTTCATTTGATTCAATCTACCAAGCATCCACGTGGTATTGCATTTTCACCTAATGGTAAATTAGCTTATGTTGCAAATGAAGCGGCTAATTTATTGGAGGTGGTTAGTGTTGGGGATTGGACTGTTACTAAAAAGATTCCGGTAGGTTTACGCTCGAACGGTGTAATCGTAAACCAAGACGGAAGCCGTGTTTATGTTACTAACGGAGGTGATGGTAACCTTAGTGTGATTGACACTTCTGATTACAAAGTGATCGCAACAATTCCTGTCGGGCAGCGTCCATGGAATATGGCGATTAATAAAGACGGTAAGAAACTGTATGTTGCTAATGGACGTACAAATGATGTTTCTGTCGTTGATTTGGAAAAAAATGTTGTTTTGAAAAACATACCGGTTGGCAAGCTTCCATGGGGTGTTGTTATCAAGTAAATTTATGAAATTTTTATCTTTGGGAGCCTTTGTGCTCCCATTTTTATGCGCTGGTTATTTGAAAGTATTTTTATGAAAAAAACAGAAAAAATAGAAGTGTTAGATTCGAAAGAAGTAAATTCAACATCAGAGTCAAATTTTGGAATTGAAAAGATATATGTCAAAGACATATCATTGGAAATGCCGAATGCTCCTGAAATATTTCAACATTTAGAGCCGCCTGAAATTGAAATTGCGATGAGTAATTCTGGCGAAAAAGTGTCAGATAATTTTTATGAGGTTGTACTTAAGATTACTGTGACTGCTCGAATTAAAGAAAAAACTCTTTTATTAGTCGAGGTTTCTCAAGCTGGTATTTTCGAATTGTTAAATATTCCTGAAGAGAATTTTGAGAGAATATTTAGTGTTATCTGTCCTAATATTTTATTTCCGTATGCGCGAGAAGTGGTAACAGATATGTCAGTGAAAGCGGGCTTGCCTCAGATTATTTTATCAGCGGTTAATTTTGAGGCCGTTTATGCTCAGAATAAAAAGGCTTAATTACTAAATTTAGAAGTTGTAATTGAATTACTTTATCTCAACGTCAAAAGAATTGACGCTTTTTAGCACGGTTCAATCAATACCATTTTTTGACTCAAGGGTAGTGCGCTCTAGAACAGAGCCTCGACACCATATAGACCGTTACTTAAGTAACGGTCTATTACTAAGTTCAATCACACACTTTATCACACACCAAAATTAAGTTATTGATTTAATTTATAAAATATTGGTAATTTTAATTGAAAATCCGCGTGTCGGCGGTTCGATTCCGCCCCCAGCCACCACCGAACAAAAAAGCCACCTTACGGTGGCTTTTGCTTTTTCAACGAGCATTACTTGTGCATGAATGTGTGCACTTCTTCACGGCTAACCGTGCCGTCTTTATCCACATCAATGGCGTCAAAGTTGTCGTAAACTTTCTTCAGTGGCTTAGCTTCTTCTTTAGTTAAAGTGCCGTCTGCATCTTTGTCTGCAGCATTAAACTCTTTCGAACGCTTTTCATGTAACTTGCTGTGCTTATCGTGCTTTTTGCGACCGCAGGCATTGACC
>Ga0172372_10006712_pt1 | contig 15647 bp, 8 predicted proteins | sample LakKiv5m_2_FD_114544 | JGI IMG/M metagenome (GOLD analysis project Ga0172372, IMG submission 114544) | Freshwater microbial communities from Kabuno Bay, South-Kivu, Congo - kab_092012_9.5m | ecosystem: Environmental > Aquatic > Freshwater > Lake | place: Democratic Republic of the Congo...
CAACCAAAATCATTGGTTTCCTAATGCCGGTGCTGGGCTGTATTACCACACGAAGACCTGGTACGCCGGGTTGAGCGCCCCCCAGCTTGTGGAGGGCCGGCTCACCGATCTGGCCGGATCACAGGCCAGCCAGGCGCGCCACTATGCCGCCATGGGCGGCTATGCCTGGAAGGTCAATCCGGATGTTAAACTGCATCCGCAGGCTTTGCTGCTGATGGCTGAAGGTGCTCCGCTGCAGGCGGAAGGCAATTTGAGTGTACTGATTTCCGAGCGCTTCTGGACGGGCGTCGGGTACCGGACCTCTTCCACTGCTGTTTTTAACCTCGGTTATGAAATGGCTTCTGGATTGCGCTTCGCCTACGCCTATGACCTGACGCTGGGCGCCTACAGTGCCCAGACCGGCGGCAGCCACGAACTGTTGGTGGGCATGGACATCGGCCGCAACCCCGCGCGATTCCTGTACCCCCGTCAATTGAGCTCACCGGTTTTCTAACAAGACCCTCACCTTCCTCTCACCCCTCTACCGAACGACCATCTCTCCACCAGCTCGTATTGGCTGAAAAGACCGCACTGATGAATCGAAATCTCTCCCACCGCATGCTGAACGCCGGCCTATCCAAGCTGGATTTTTCGCGTTTGGCGCTGTTGCTGCTGTTTTTCCGCGCGACCCTTCCCACCCAGGTATCGGCCCAGTGCGACATTGAAATCCAGGGCGGTGGCTGCTGGTTTGTCGCTCCGGAAGTGGACCAGCTCCATGGCGATGCGCCGATTTACCTGCGCATTACCACCTACACGGAGGCCATCACCGCCACCCTGTCCATGCCCGCGCGGCCGAGCTTCACGCCCATCGTTGTGGACATTCCCGCCGGCGAGTTCTACAGCATGGACCTGACGCCCTACAAAGCGCTGATTGAGAGCTCGCCGTTCAACGCGGTCCTCAACACCGGGATGCTGTTGGAAGTGACTGGTGTGGCCACGGCCTATTACGAAGTGGCCAGTACGGTAAACCCTGGCATCTTCAACCTGAAAGGCGATGTGGCGCTGGGCCGCAACTTTTTCATTCCGGCGCAGACAGCTTTTGTCAACAACACCAGTTTGCCCGGGCGAAGTGGTTTCGTGGTTGTGGCCACCGAAGACAATACCCAGGTGACCATCACGCCTAAAAACGATATGGTGGGTCATCCCTTATCAGCGGGAGCCTTTACGATCACGCTGGATCGCGGGGAAACCTATTCCGCCCTCGCCACCGGCTACGATCCTTCCGATCGCCTGCACGGTTCCGAAGTCACGTCAACCAAACCCATCACCGTCACCATTTTTGACGACAACGTCTGGGTGCCCGGACACTACGATCTGTGCGGCGACCAGATTGTACCCATCGAGCACATCGGCACAGAGTACATTGTGGTGCGAGGCAATGACGCAACGAATGAACGCATTTATGTGTTAGCCACGCAGAACAGCACCCAGGTTTATGTCGATGGCGGCGCGACGCCGGTGGCCACCCTGAACCGCGGCCAACAGTACAGCCGTTCCTTTACCGGAGCCTCTCATTACATTACCACATCAAAACCCACCTACGTCATGCACATGGCGGGCATCGGCGGTGAGTTTGGGCATTCGCAGATGCCGCCCATTGGCTGCAGCGGAGTGTCGGAAATGGGTTTCGTGCGCACCTCTTCCGGCCAGTTCGGCCTGATGATTCTGGTGCCTACGGGCAGTGAAGATGACTTCATCATCAACGGCAATCCCTCGCTCATTTCCGGTTCATCGTTTACGACTGTGCCCGGAACCGGCGGGCAGTGGAAGTCTTATTACTCCAACATCGGTCTGCCGGTGGGCCAGAACTTTGTAGAGAACACCACGGCCAACTTCCACATGGGCATCCTCAACAACCTTGGGGCATCGACCGTGTACGGGTATTACACCCGTTTCGGCCTTTCACAGCCTAACCTGGGCCCTGACCAAATTGCCTGCAACCGCGATTTGCTGCCCATGACGCTGCAGACGCGGATCACCGCCGATGAGTACCTATGGTCTGATGGCAGCACAGGCAGTGAGTTAACCGTGAACGAACCGGGAACCTATTGGGTGCGCAGCCGCGCGGGTGGCTGCACGGATCAGTACGATACCATTACCATCACCAACATTAACGCGCGCCTGCTGGGGGCTCGTCAGTTTGATTTCTGTGGAAGTTTTTCCGTCTCCATCCCCACCAACTTCCCGGGCAGCGACGAAGGTACCCTGACCGTGCACACCGATTCCATGAGCGCCGTGAACGGCACGAGTCCGCTGGGCTCGCTGACGCTGACCACCGAAGGCACCTATTATGTGCGCCTGGAAACGGACTGCGGTTGCTACACCGTAAAAGGGATTGTGTTGCGGTCGCATTGCCCGCCGCTGGCCGAAGACGATGTGTACACGACCCCGGAAGACGTGGCCGTTAACCTGCCCGTGCTGAGCAACGACAGCGACCCCGATGGTTCGCTCGTTCCTGGCTCGGTGACGGTGGTTATTCCCCCGAACCACGGCACGGTCGTGGTCAACCCGGATGGCAGCCTGACCTACACGCCTGCCGCCAACTGGCACGGCACCGACACGCTGACCTACCAGGTAGCCGACAACGATGGGTTGACCGCGCAAGCCCAGGTGGTGATCACTGTGCTGCCGGTCAACGACCCACCGGTGGCTGTGGATGATGCCGCGACCACGCCGGAAGATGTGGCCGTAACCATTCCTGTGCTGGCCAACGACAGCGACCCCGACAACCCGATCAACCCGGCCAACGTGAGCGTGACGGTTCCTCCCGCACACGGTACTGCGGTGGTCAATCCGGACGGCAGCATTACTTATACCCCGAATGCCAACTGGCACGGCACGGAGACCTTCACCTACGTGTATTGCGACGATGACGGCGGCTGCGATGCAGCGCTGGTCACCGTAACCGTCACGGATGTGAACGACCCACCGGTTGCGCTGGACGATGTGGTGAGCACCCCGGAAGATACCCCGCTGGGCATTCCGGTGCTGGTCAACGACAGCGATCCGGACGGCAGCCTGCTGGCAAGCTCGGTGGTGGTATTGACGCCTCCGGTGCACGGCGAAGTGACGGTGTTGCCTGATGGCAGCCTGTTGTACACGCCCGATCCCAACTACCACGGCCCGGACAGCCTGGTGTACCAGGTTTGCGACGACGATGGCGCCTGCGCGCAGGCAACGGTTTACGTCACGGTCACGGACGTCAATGATCCGCCGCTGGCTGTGGATGACGTGGCCAGCACACCGGAAGACACGCCGATTTCGGTACCTGTTTTGGGCAACGACAGCGATCCGGACGGCACGCTCAATCCGGGAAGCGTTGTGGTGGTGGATGAACCCGCCCACGGCACGGTTGTCGTGAACCCCGATGGCAGCATCACCTATACCCCCGACCCGGACTACCACGGCCCGGACAGTTTCACCTACCAGGTCTGCGATGACGACGGGGCCTGCGACGTAGCCACCGTTACGGTCAATGTGCAGGACGTCAATGACCCGCCGATTGCGGTCGATGATGTGGCCTCCACCCTCGAAGATACCCCGGTTACTACCGTCGTTCTGGGCAACGACTCCGACCCGGATGGGTCGCTGGTGCCCGGTTCGGTGAGCGTGGTAACGCCGCCATCGCACGGCACGGTCACGGTGAATCCGGACGGCAGCATCACCTATACCCCGGTGCTGAACTACGTTGGCCCGGACAGTTACACCTACCAGGTCTGCGACGACGACGGCCTCTGCGACCAGGCCACGGTAACCCTGACGGTTGGTGCCGTCAACGATCCCCCGGTGGCCCTGGACGATGTGTAAACAACGCTGGAAGACACCCCGGTTACCGTAGATGTACTGCTTAACGACAGCGATCCCGATGGTCCGCTCGATCCGGCCAGTGTGACGGTGATCAGTGGGCCTTCTCATGGCTCGGCTTACGCCGATCCCATAACGGGCGAAGTGATCTATACCCCTGCGCCAGATTGGTTCGGAACCGATGTGCTTACGTACCAGGTCTGCGATTTCTACGGGGCCTGCGATCAGGCTACGGTGACCATTACCGTCGGGGATGTCAACGATCCCCCCATTGCGCTAGACGATGCGGTATCTACGCTAGAAGACACGCCGGTTGCGGTAGCCGTGCTCGGCAACGATAGCGATGCGGACGGTGTTCTGGTGTTGAGCTCGCTGGCGGTGCTCAGCGGCCCTTTGCACGGAACGGCTACGGTTCAGCCGGACGGTACAATACTCTATGTTCCCGCTGCTGATTACCACGGCCCGGACAGCTTCACCTACCAGATCTGCGATGATGACGGAGCTTGCGACCAGGCCACAGTGACCATCGGTGTGGGTGACGTGAACGATCCTCCGGTGGCGCTGGACGACGCCGTCAGCACGCCGGAAGACACCCCGGTTTCGATTCCGGTGCTGGCCAACGACAGCGACTCCGATGGTACCCTGGTGCCTGGTTCGGTGAGTATCGTCAGCGGGCCCGCCCATGGCAGTGTGGTGGTGAACCCGGATGGCAGCATCACCTACACCCCTGCGCTGAACTATCACGGTCCGGACATCTTTGTGTACAAGGTTTGCGACGACGACGGTGCCTGCGACCAGGCCACCGTGACCATCAGTGTCGGCGACGTCAATGACCCGCCCGTGGCTGTGGATGATTCGCGGAGCACGTTGGAGGACGTGCCGGTAACTGTTGCCGTGTTGGACAACGACAGCGATGTGGACGGCATCCTGGTGCTCAGCAGCCTGAGCATCGTCACGCCGCCTTCGCACGGAACGGTGCTGATCAACGCCGATGGAACAATCACCTACACGCCGAACACGGACTACTTTGGCTCGGATGTGTTTGTTTACCAGATCTGCGACGATGACGGGGCCTGCGACCAGGCTACCGTAACCATCAGTGTAGGCGACGAGAACGATCCGCCGATTGCGGTCGATGACGTGGTGGTCACGCCGGAAGACACGCCAGTGACCACGGTGGTGTTGGGCAACGACAGCGATCCGGACGGCGTTCTGTTGCCGGGTTCGGTGAGCGTGGTCAGCCCGCCTGCGCATGGCAGCACCACGGTCAACCCGGACGGAAGCATCACCTACACCCCGGACGCCAACTACCACGGCCCCGACAGCTATACCTACCAGGTCTGCGACGATGACGGCGCTTGCGATGCTGCCGTGGTGACCATCACGGTAACGGATGTGAATGATCCGCCGGTGGCTGTAGATGACGCGGTAACGACGCCTGAAGACACCCCGATAACGATAATCCTACTGGCCAACGACAGCGATCCTGATGGTGTGCTTGTTCCCGGTTCGGTAACCATCATCACGGGTCCTGCACACGGCACCGTGGTGCTTAACCCGGATGGCAGCGCGGTATACACCCCCCATTCGAACTATTATGGTCCGGATAGCTTTGTCTATGAAGTTTGCGACGATGACGGTGCATGTGACCAAGCTACCGTAACTATTTCTGTGCTGGATGTGAATGATCCGCCGGTGGCGGTTGACGATGCGGTGGTTACGCCGGAAGACACGCCGGTAACGGTGCCTGTTCTGGCCAACGACAGCGATGTGGACGGAGTGCTTGTGGCGGCTTCCGTGACGGTGGTGACGGCTCCGCTGCACGGTTCGGTGCTGGTCAATCCCGATGGAACGATCACCTACACGCCCGATGTCAATTACCACGGCCCGGACAGCTTTGTGTACCAGGTCTGCGACGATGATGGCGCCTGCGATGAGGCTGTGGTGACCATTACTGTACTGGATGTGAACGATCCGCCGTTTGCGAACGACGATACCGACAACACGTCGGAGGACACGCCGGTTACCACCGATGTGCTGGCCAACGACCACGATCCGGACGGAACGCTGGATCCCTCTACGGTGACCATCGTGCTCGCTCCTGCGAACGGTACTGTAGTGGTCAATCCAGACGGAACGATTACTTACACGCCTAACCCGGGCTGGAACGGCACCGACCACTACAGCTACCAGGTTTGCGATGATGACGGCGCCTGCGATCAGGCCAACGTCACGATCACGGTAGGGGATGTGAACGACCCGCCCATTGCCGTGGACGACAGCGAGTTTACTCCCGAAGACACCCCGGTTACCACGGTGGTGCTCGGCAACGACTACGACACAGACGGTTTCCTCGTGCCTTCTTCAGTGACCATTCTGGTTGTCCCGAGCCACGGAACGGTGGTGGTGCATCCGGATGGCAGCATTACCTACAGCCCCGAGCCGGATTGGTTCGGCACGGATTCCTACACCTACCAGGTTTGTGACGATGACGGCGCGTGTGATGCGGCCGTGGTCACGATAACCGTGGGCGATGTCAACGATCCTCCGATGGCGGTGGATGATACCGAGTTCACGTTGGAAGACACCCCGGTTACCACTACCGTGCTGGCTAACGACCATGATCCGGACGGCTGGCTGGTTCCCGGCAGCGTAACTATTCTTCTGGCGCCGGCACACGGCAATGTCGTGGTCAACCCGGATGGGACGATTACCTACAGCCCTTCGCCCGGTTGGTTTGGCGTGGATGTGTACACCTATGAAGTGTGCGACAACGACGGACATTGCGACGATGCGGAGGTGACCATCACCGTGGGCGATGTGAACGATCCGCCGATTGCGGTGGACGACATCGTGAGCACGGCAGAGGATACTCCGGTCACCGTGCCGGTCATGGCCAACGACAGCGATTCGGATGGCTTCCTGGTGCCGGCTTCGGTCAGCATCCTGGAACTGCCCCTGAACGGACTGGCCAGTGTGAATCCGGACGGCAGCATTTCTTACTACCCGAACCCGGACTGGTACGGCACCGATACGCTGGTGTACCAGGTCTGCGATGACGACGGTGCCTGCGACCAGGCTTTGGTGATCATCAGCATCGGCGATGTCAATGACCCGCCGGTTGCGGAAGACGACATCGTGAGCACGCCCGAAGATGTGGCCGTGGTGATTCCGGTCCTGGTCAATGACTACGACCCGGATGGTTACCTGGTGCCCGGCACGGTGACCGTGTTGACTCCGCCCGCCAACGGCAGCGTCAGCGTTTCGCCTGACGGCTCCATGGTGTACACACCCAACCCGGACTGGAACGGCAACGATTCCTACACCTACCAGGTCTGCGATGACGACGGCCTGTGCGATGACGCCACCGTAATCCTTGTTGTGGGCGACGTAAACGACCCGCCGGTTGCTGTGGACGATGTGCTGCCAGGAAGCGAGGATACCCCGATCAACGTGGTGGTGTTGGCCAACGATTACGACATCGACGGCGTGCTGGTACCCGGCTCGGTGCTGGTGTTGACCCCGCCGCTGCACGGAACGACGACGGTACTCGCCGATGGCACCGTAACCTATTCGCCCGAAACGGATTGGAACGGGGTGGACTCGTTCCGCTACCGGGTCTGCGACGACGACGGGCTCTGCGACGACGCCTGGGTGATCATCAGCATCGGCGCGCAGGTGGACGGACCGCTGGCCTTGGATGACCTCATTACTACACCGGAGGACAGCGCCATTACGGTGGATCCGCTCCTGAACGATTCGGACCCCGACGGCGATCTGGATCCCACCTCGGTGACGGTGATCGGCGGACCTTCGCACGGCACGGCCAGCGTGGATCCGGTAAACGGCCACGTGACCTACACGCCCGAAGCGGACTGGTACGGCTTAGATACCATAGCGTATGTTGTGTGCGATCTGACCGGGTTGTGCGACAGCGCGCTGATCATCATTCTGGTGACGCCGGTGCCGGATGCGCCTGTAGCGGTAGACGACTACGCCACTACGCCCGAAGATGTGCCGGTCACCATCGACATTCTGGCCAACGATTTTGACGTGGAGAACGACATCAACCCCGGTTCGGTGACCATTCTGACCGATCCGCTGCACGGTAGCGTGACGGTGAACCCGGATGGCACGGTCACCTATACCCCGGGGGAAGGGTACTTCGGCACGGACAGCTTCCGCTACCAGGTCTGCGACTTCACGGGGCTGTGCGACGATGCCTGGGTGTTTGTTACCACAGGCGAAGTGCCGGTTGCGCTGGTGGCGGTGGACGATGCAGCTTCCACACCGGAAGAGCAGCCTGTCGTGATTCCCGTGCTGGCCAACGATATTCCGGGTGACTACCCGATTGTGCCCGGTTCGCTGGATATTTTAACGGACCCGGAGAACGGTACCCTGAGCGTTGATCCGGCCACTGGGCTGGTTACCTACACGCCTTTTGACAACTGGTGCGGAACGGACGGGTTTGAATACCTGATTTGCGACACCTGGGGCTATTGCGATACCGCCTGGGTCACCATTGTGGTAGCCTGCGTGGATCTGGTGGCAAATGACGACGTGGCCTCTACGCCTTCCGGCGAACCCGTGTCTATCGTCATTCTGGCCAACGACTCCCCGAATGCCGATCCCGACTGTGTGACACTGCTGACGACGCCGCTGCACGGCACCGTGGTGGTCAATGCGGATGGCTCCGTGCTGTACACCCCCAACATCGGCTATGTGGGCGAAGATTGCTTTACGTATGAAGTCTGCGACAGCCTGGGCGTGGAGCGCGACGATGCGCTGGTGTGCATCACCATGGCCGAAGTGGACATCATCATTCCCGAAGTGTTTACGCCCAACGGCGACGGCTTCAACGAGACCTTCGAAATCATCGGTATTGAGCAGTTCCCCGACAACCAGCTGATGGTGTTCAACCGCTGGGAGAACCTGGTTTACCAGGCGGACGGCTACGCCAGCCAGTGGGACGGGGTCAACATGAGCAACGGCGAGAAGCTGCCCGACGGCACCTACTTCTACGTCCTGATCCTGGATCCGCGCCAAAAAGAAAGCCCGGTATTCAAAGGATTTGTGGCGATACAGCGCTAAGTCTTTCGCTGCTGTATGCAGCTCGTTAAGGGCTGCCAGCTGTTCAGGCCATCGCGATCCCCCCGAACAGGTTTTCCTGTTCGGGGTTTTTTTTTTTGGGGTATAGGCAAAGCGCCCTTTTCAAGCGGGCCACCCTTGTGATTCCGCCGTCTTCTCGCGGATTCCTCGCCCTGTAGGGGCTGATTTGCCCATTTTTTGTGCCCGGCAGGCAGCGTTGTGACGCTGATTTTCCCCAGTCTGTTTCGGGCGAAGGGGCCCGGTAGCTCCCTGCGAGCGCTGTTTTTATCCACCAACGGTATTTTTTTCCGCTGCATGCGACCGCAGCGATTCTGACCTTCCGAAGTTTACGCATGCATCCCAGAAATGTATGTCGCCGCCCTTGACAAGTGGGCAGGAGAAATCAATCTTGACAATAGGATCTGAAAAGTGCCGGGATTGTTGCACCAAAATGTTTGTACACCAGAAACAGCGAAAAGCCCAAAAACGCACCTGAAATGCCTGACTCCGTGACACCGAAACGCCATTCGGGGAGAAGAGGCCGGTTCTCATTTTATAACAACCAAACAAACAAAAGCACCATGAACAGCACATAACCTTTGCTCAGCATACCATGAATAGAATCTTACTTGCGTTACTCCTTGCCTTCACCATCAGTCCTCTTTTTGCCCAACAAGAGGCCATGTACACGCAGTACATGTTCAACAAATTGCTCATAAATCCAGGCTATGCCGGAAGCCGGGCTGCTACCAGCATCACTATGTTGTACCGGGACCAATGGACAGGTTTCAACGGTGCGCCCCGAACCGGAACCTTTAGTGTGCACGGGCACCTGAAGAATCCCAAAGTGGCGCTGGGCATGACGGTCATCAACGACCGGCTCGGTCTGCAAAACCAGACCGGCATCTATGCCAACTATGCCTACCGCCTGCCTCTGGGTGATGGTCGTCTGAGCTTCGGCGTCCAGGGTGGTTTTGACCACTACGAAGTTGCCCTGAGCACGGCCGTGCACATTGATGCCGGGGACCCCAGCCTGGCTACGGACCTGAGCACGTTCAGTCCTAACGTCGGTGCCGGTGTTTACTACCAGAGCGAGGAATTCTACGCCGGGGTATCTGCACAGCGCCTGATCGAGAACGACCTAAGTGGCCGCACGATCCTCAGCGAAGCAGATTCTTATGCCCGACAGGCCCGGCATTTGAATGCCATGATGGGCGGTGTGGTAGACATCAGCGACAACGTCAAGTTCCGTCCCGCGGTGTTGGTGAAGTACGCCCCGAATGCTCCGGTGCAGGCTGACTTCAATGCCAGCTTCCTCTTTGTGGAGCGCTTCTGGGCCGGGGTCAGCTACCGAACCAACGCGTCCATCGACGGAATGGTGGAGTTCCAGGTCAACCGGCAGTTGCGCGTGGGCTACGCCTACGATCACCAGATCAACGAGGTGGGTCCCTACACCACGGGCTCGCACGAAATCCTGGTGGGTTTTGACCTGGACTTTGGCCGCAACCGGATTGTAACGCCCCGCATGATGGCCCCGCGCTACTTCTAACGGGCATCGCTAAAAACCCCACATACTGCGTTATGCCAAATTTTTAACATCCTCATTTACAGCAGTAAACTTCGGTGTTAAAAATTTGGCATGCCTTGTCTTTGGGGTTTTTAGCGATGCCCTACAGAGTATTCCTAAAAACCCCGATAAACAGCAGGATGCCGTTAGAACGGGTTGAACGAAATGCCAACTTCCAGGGCACTTCCGGTAGGGCCTAAACCGTCCTCAAAAACATCGGAGAGGCCGTAGAAGGCGTGCAGGTTAACCGATCCATAGCCCACACGGCCGGTGACACCGTAGCGGAAGGATTGTACATTGAGGATGCGCGCTTCCTTGTACTTCACGTAATCAGCATTGGCCGGGTAAGCGCCCGGACGGGTGTCATCGCCGACGTATTTCGTGTGGCTGTTGATCAACAGCCCCGCCTTGAACCCAGCGGCAATTTTGAAACGCTTGCCCTTGTCGTTGGGATTGGTGCGGATGCGGAGTTCTACCGGCACCTCCAGGTAGGTCAGGCTGATTTTGTTTTTCTTGTAGTCGAGGTTTTCGGGAAAAGGGACAATTTCCGTGACCCCGTAAGCAGCGGAGTTGGAATCGGCATTGACGGCCAGAAAAGACTCGTGGAAAATGTTGGAGTTGGCCAACCCCAAGCCGGGAGCCAGCGAAAGGTTGTCTGTGCCCAGTTTCAGGTCGTAGTAGAAGTAGAAGTTAAACCCGCGCGACTTGGCCTGGACGTTCATGGCATCCGGACTGTTGAGCAGGGTGTTCCAGTTTAACTCCATGACCAGGCGATCCCGGGAATCTGACGTGGCTGTGGAAATGGAAAAAGGTTCCGCTTCTTCCTTGGCGGGAGCGGTATCGTCCTGGTTGGTGTCGTCCTGGGCAAAGGCCGCAAAAGCCGGGGCCAGCAGGAACAAGGAGAGCCAAATTCTTTTCATGGGCACAAAGTTAGGTCCATTCACGCATACCAATAGCTTTTCAGGCTATAGGAATGCGCAAGGTCACGGTGGTTCCCTCGCCAATGCGGCTGGAGAAACTGGCCTTTCCCCCGGTTGATTGCAGGTGCGATTCCAGGCGCTGCAGCCCGCTGTCCCGCTCTCTGGCCCGGGCCGTATCGAAGCCCCGGCCATCGTCGCGAACGGTTAGGAGCAGGTAATAGCCATTCCGCTCCATGTGCATCGTTACATGCCTGGCCCCGGCGTGCCTAGCGGCATTGCTCAGCAATTCCCGGGCCATGCGGTAGGTAGCAATTTCCACCTGTTGCCCGTAGCGTCCGCCGGTGGCACTTGGCGCATAGCTGGCCTGGATCGCCGTGTGGCGAAACACCTGGTCGGTCAATTCTGCAAGGGCGGCATCAAGTCCCTGGTCGGCCAGGACGCGCGGCAGCAATTTGTCGGAAAGGGCCTTAATGTCTTTGGCAGCCTGATCCAGTCCCTCGGCAATCCGGCGAATCTCAACGCCCTGCTCGGGCGAGTGCATGGCGGCTCGCTCCGCCAGACGGCTCGTCGCCAACCGAAGGCTGTGCAGGCGCATCCCGATTTCTTCGTGCAGGGCGCCGCTAAAGCGTTTTCGCTCCTCTTCCTGGGTGGCCATGGTTTGGCGCAGGCGGCTCTCCTGGACCTCCAATTCCTGGCGAAGGGCCGCCTCTCTCGAGCGGCTGCGCAGCAGCATCCAGGCCAGTACGGCTACCCCCAGCGAGAGCAGTACGGCCATAGCGGCCACCAGGATTTGATAATGCACGAGCGTCATGCCTGCTGCGGGGTTAGGGAGGGCTTAGGGGCCAAGAGCTGATTTTAACATTCCCCAAAAACGAAACCCTGCCAAAGCAGGGTTATCGGAGGTGGGCCCAGCAGGATTCGAACCTGCGACCAAGGGATTATGAGTCCCCTGCTCTAACCGCTGAGCTATGGGCCCGAACAACTGTCCAGGTTGGCAAAGTTAGCGACCTTCCCCTTAGCGAGAAAACCTGAACGCTATGGATGCCATCCTGCCGTCGGGAAATCCACCAGCCCAATATCAAGATCCGGACCGATTTTTGCGCCCATCCCTATGAAAGCCATCGTTTTTGACCTGGGAGGGGTCATTTTGCCCCTCAACCGCCCGCGCGCCGAAGCCGCCTTTCAGGACCTGGCCCGGGCCGCCGCTGCCAGGAACCTGCCCTTCGCCCAAGCCTATACTGCCTTGCTGGACGATGGTTTTTTTGATCAGTTCGAAAAGGGACAGGTCTCCGGGCTGCAGTTTCTGGCAGAATTGATTCGGCAATCGGGAGCCGGGGAGGCTGAGGTCCTGCAGGTGTGGCACAGTATCCTGGAACCCCTTCCCCCGGATAACCTCCAAACGCTGTCCCGACTGGCCGAAAAGTACCCGTTGTACCTGCTGAGCAACACCAATGTCCTTCACATGGACTGGATTTTTGCCCATTTGGAGCGGGATCATGGCTCACCGCGCTTTGGTGGGCTCTTCGAGCGCCTGTTTTTAAGTTACGAGATGGGCACGCGCAAGCCAGAGCCCGCCATTTACCGGCTGGTAGCCCGGGAGATTGGCCTGCCACCGGCAGAGCTGTTGTTCGTCGACGACCACCCGGAGAATGTGGACGCGGCTCTGGCGGCCGGTTGGCAGGCGCTGCAGCATCCGGCCAACGCGCCGCTGGAATCAACCGCCAAAAGCTGGTATTAAAGGTATTTTACAGGCGAATTTCCGGCAATGTGCAACGAATTCTAAGTAGCGGGGAAAAGGCTTTGGAGCCCTCCGAGACACCCCTATCTTGTGCTCACCCTGACCCTGATTGTATTTCCTGTAATCCCTAAGAGATAGGAGCCGCGATATGCGGCTCCTTCTTTTTTAACAGCAACTTAAACAGGAAAACCCCCGACACCTGGTGCCGGAGGTCTTCTTTCGTGCTCCTGCGTCTAAGAAGGTTAAGGGATGCAAGACCGCCTTCAGGACCAAGGTTCCAGGCTACTTGCTAACCCTGTGGAGATACCTGTTAATCGTTGATGCGGCGACCGCTGGCGGTGCGGCTGTTCAGGTCCACTTTGTTGAGTTTGCGGACGTCCACCAGCAGGATGGCACCGGCGCTCTCGGGGGTAGTGCGGTACACTTTTCCCCCGTATTGAATTTCGCCCACGCGGTGGGTCCAGTCTTTGGCCATCAGGGCGTAGGCCCCCCCTTCCTGTTCGCTGGCGCCGAACAAGAGGTAATCGTTGGAGGTGGCTTCAAAGCTGATCGCCAGCCGATCGGTTCCCGGCATGTTCATCAGCACGCCAGGGGTACCGGCCAGAATGACCACTTCTTCTACGCGTCGGCCGTTGACCATGCGGATCTTTCCGCCCACGACTTCGGTTTCGCTGTCGCCCATGTCGCGCTGGAGCACCACATCTTTCGACACATAGAACTGCACGCGCTGAAGCCCCTGTTCATCCAGCCCGGTTTCCTGGTGCAGGCGGGTGGTGTAGGGGCTGAGTTTCAAGGTGCAGGAGCTTAAGAGCAGCGTGGCGGCGAGAAAGGGAAGCAGGACTTTCATAGTGTTGGTTTTACTGCGTTTGACCCGTAGCAAGGGGCGTGCCAAACTGACTACACCGCAACCTGCACTTGGGGAAGGGGGTAATTTTTTCGGGCAAAGGTTGCGCGGGCTCTCGTAAGTTTGGGCATGGCAAAACTCTTTCTTTGCTTTTTGTTGGCTGCCCAGCTAACCGGTTGTGCGCAGCAGGCGGTCCTTCCCACTCCCTTGCGCTACCTCGCGCTCGGCGACAGTTATACCATTGGCGAAAGCGTGGACCAGGAGAGCCGTTGGCCGGTTCAGCTCGCCGCCGCGGTGCAGCAGCAGAACCTGCCGCTGGACAGCGTGCGGATCATTGCCCGAACGGGCTGGCGCTCGGACGAATTGCTTTCTACGGTCCAGGTCGCAGCCACGACCAGTGACCTCAAACCCGACTGGGACCTGGTCTCCGTGCTGATCGGGGTCAACAATTTCTACCAGGGCAGGCCCATCGAAACGTATGAGGCGGAGCTTCGAACGCTCCTGGATATTGCCATCCAATTGGCCGGCCAGCGAAGCGACCGCGTTTTTGTGGTCAGCATCCCCGACTATGCCTACACGCCCTTTGGCGCTGCGCTTCCCGATCCGGCGGCGGTCAGCGCAGGCATAGACGCCTTCAACGCGGTCAACCGCCGTGTAGCCCTGGAAAAGGACCTGACCTGGCTGAACATCACCGATCTGTCGCGCCTGGGCTTGGTCATGCCGGCCCTGGTCGCGGACGATGGCCTGCACCCGAGCGGCTTGCAGTACAACCGCTGGGTGCAGGAGCGCCTGGCTCCGGCCGTTGGGCTCATGTTAGCCCCCTGAGTCGCCTTGCCGTCGTAGTTTTGACCGTATGCTCGTAAGTTCCAAGGGACGATGTTGGCTCGCCTTGCCCGCTTTGCTGCTGGCTTCGCCGGCTTTCGCACAGCGCCCCGCGCTGAATGCCTATGCAATCCCCGACGTCGTGCCGCTTGTAGCTGAAGTGGTGGCCCATAACCTGGACCTGCCCTGGGATCTGGTCTGGGGTCCGGACAACCGCATCTGGTTCACGGAACGGACCGGGGCCATCAAACGCTATGACCCTTCCACCGGCCAGGTAGAACTCCTCGATTCCGTGCCTGGGGTGTACAATTCCAGCGATAACTCGGGGCTGCATGCCATGCTCCTGCATCCGGATTTCAGCAACCAGCCCTGGCTGTACCTGACGTACACTTACACGGAAGACAACCTGCGGCTGTCGCGGTTCTGGCTCGGCGCTGCGGGCCTGCAGGACGAAGAAATTTTGCTGGAATTAGCCGGCAAAGATTCGCATAACGGAGCGCGCCTCCTGCTGGACCAGACCGGCAAACTGCTCTTTGCCACGGGCGACGCGTACAACCCTTTCCTGCCGCAGGACTCGCTGAGTCCGAATGGCAAACTGCTGCGGCTGGAGCTGGATGGGAGCATCCCGGACGATAACCCCTTCCCCGGCTTGGCGCTGTTCACGCTCGGCCACCGCAACATGCAGGGGCTGGTGCAATTGCCGGACGGTCAGATCTGGTCCACCGAACACGGGGAGGATGCCGACGATGAGCTCAACCGGCATCTGGTCGGGCGAAATTACGGTTGGCCTGACGTGGCCGGAGCCTGCGATGCTCCTGATGAGGC
>Ga0172372_10006713_pt1 | contig 15647 bp, 14 predicted proteins | sample LakKiv5m_2_FD_114544 | JGI IMG/M metagenome (GOLD analysis project Ga0172372, IMG submission 114544) | Freshwater microbial communities from Kabuno Bay, South-Kivu, Congo - kab_092012_9.5m | ecosystem: Environmental > Aquatic > Freshwater > Lake | place: Democratic Republic of the Congo...
ATCGACATTTGTTTTGAAACTACAGCACCGCGCATCAATAATTGAAGTCAAACTTAAGAACCTAGACTCTAAAATCAGTGTCGAATAAACCAAACACAGATAACAATGTTTCACCACATGCTCTCGTCCATCCGTCGGCAAAAGTCTGGCAATGGGCGACCATTCGCGAAGCCGCGGAAATAGGCGAAAACTGCATAATCGGCCAAAACACCTATATCGGTGCTGGCGTAAAAATAGGACGAAATTGCAAAATTCAAAATAATGCGCTCATCTATGAGCCAGCCAAAATAGATGAAGGCGTTCTCATTGGCCCCTTGCCCAATTCAGGAGCTCAAGCCTGTTTTTGAAATTTAAACTTACTAGAAGATTCAAATCATAAGGACGCCATCTGAACGGCCATACTCGAACTTTGACCCGCGTGAATTGTTTGTCTAGCGCCTCAATGACTTCATTTCTGAAATTTGGGTGCTCCCAGCAGATTATCTTGCCAAAATTAATGTCAAAGTTTCGCTTAAGCCAACGTCTCGATGTAATGAGTCGTTCCAAACCCCAAACTAGACCACTCTCAGCCGGCACCGCTCCAACTAGGTATCCACCAGGTCTTAGGATTTTATACAGATCAGAGATATACCGATCAATCTCTTGAACATGTTCGAGGCTATAAAATGAGACGATCACATCAACGCTGTCATCGGGAATTGGAATGCGTTCATCAAAGCGCGTAACTAGCAGGGTCTTACAAACACACCTCAAACTCGCTATCTCTAACGCTGCCGTTTTCAATATTGATTTATCGACATCAACTAGGCAGTATTCTTGCGGCGTTCCTGACTAATAACGCAGGTGGCGGATGTCCCCGCCACCAATCTCCAGGACTGATGAGTTTTCACGTTTTATATTCTTAAGGATCCTTAACTCCGCATCATTTATCAATAGTCCGACGCCAGACCTTTGAGTTGACTTAAAAACTTGCCCAATACCTCTTCCAGGATCGCCAATCAGGATCATTTTCAATCGAAACTAGGCCGAACTTCTGCCGATCTCCCCATAACCCATTGCTGAAACGGCAGGAATCATCTTGAATTCGTAAGGGCGTGTCATTGAGTTATCTCCCGCAACATGTGCTCATACGTCGCTGACCATCCGAAATCATCACTTAGCGTATGCGGGTGCCACAACAGTGCCGCGCTACCGCCGACGAACTTGCACTCTTGAACTATCGAGGAAACGCGCTGGTGACGAGACTCTTGATCATGTTGCTCATAGTCAAAAAGATGCGAGTCCATCACAACCGTTGGAGTCGCAAGAATGCCGTGCGACTGTCCGCGAGTCAGACACAAGGGGCTCCACGTAAGAGCAGCGCTATTACGGAATCCCGCACGATCATTGAACATGAGTGTCATATCATGTTGGAGTCCTGACTCCTTCTGACATTTCCAAGTTGTGTCCCACGAGAATTTAAGCCAATGCTGGCGTACATAACGCACAGCTCTCTGACTCGCCTGCTCGAGTGCCTGGCGCTCAGTGAGAAGTTCACCAACTGACTTCCAAGATTGAACCGATGGGTGAAGGCCGAGCTGTGCGCCAGCTTCCTCCAACAAATCAAACATCTCCTTGGCCCTCTGGGAATCAAGTTGATATGCAGGATTCAGAATCCAAGTAAGCGGATTTCGGCTCGCCGCGCCCGCATGCACGAAGTAGATGATTTCAATTTCTTTCGAAATTTCACTTGCCACAAGTCTCGGTAGTTGGAACCAATCGTCGGGTCCAAATACCAAGTCAATAATTGATCGCAAAGTGAGGCTCCGACCATGTTGAACAAGATTTCCAATTTTTTCGGTTTTCACGTGGGACTTCAGATAGTTATACATCCAGAAAGCTCCTTGCTTAACTCTGGAACGTTTCGTCTTCCTTATTGCATCAACGTCGTGTGTCATAAAAAATTGAGGTTCTGGACGTTTCCCGTGCAGCGCATTATCTTCCAAATCACACAACCTTGCTGACCAACGACGAAGAAGGAGTCCGATTCGATTGACCCATGCATGATCCCAGGCACGGGAGTCCCATTCTTGAAGTCGGTATGAATATGAATGAATTGATCCATAGCGAGCCTCCCATGCTCGCTCGTGCCACCCCTCCAGGAGGAGAAATGCCGCAAGCCACCAGTCAACAGACTCCCAGTTTCGCGACGAGTCAACGGTCTCACTCGGAACCAACAGCTTGCCAAGCACGCCTAGATCTATTGCCCATTCTGGTAACGAGACTTCAACAAGTTCAAGTGGAATCTGAGTTGTCACGACAGAACGTTCTTGAACTGGCAATGCAAGGACCAAGTGTCTACTGTTCGGCCAGTACTCCCTGAGGCTCGTCACTACGTGTTGCCGAATCTCGACGCTCGAAGGCAAATTCACGTGTTCATGATTCATCTCTGGCCATCCTGAATCCCTGGATCATGAGCTTCTGAAACATGACACCGCCAAATCAATTTCGCTGACATTATCCACGGAAAATCGGTCAATTAATACGTTCAACTGGCTTGCGGAGGAGTACGAAAATCAGTAACCCAAAGTGACGGTCAAGAAGTTTCTTGATAACCGTAGGCAACGATCTACTCAGCATTCGCGTGGGAAAATAATGGAGGAACGAATAATCCACTTCAAACGGCTGAACTAAACTCCACACACCTTTCCTGTCGAACGCGACTCCAATCGGGTTTTGGTCGCCGTCGTACTTGCGCACAAGCTCGCCCATGTCGGTTTCTTTCAGTAGGTCATTTCGCCCCCTGCCGGCTAGTCCGAGCTTACGAATCATGCGTAATCTTTGGACCAGACTTCCGACTACACCCCACGACCGGAGAGTCACACCTTTGTAATAAACGCTAATCAGCAGGGTACCTCCAGGGCGTAAAACCCTAAAGAATTCTTTCACCCCCGCAGAAGGGTCGGGGATGTGGTGAAGCACCCCTTGGCAGTTGACATGGTCAAAAGAGGCAGTTCGAAACGGTAACGAATCCACTGAACCTTGCGAAAGCAAATCACTTGAGTCTTGTGCGAACATTTGTCTACGGGTACGAGTCAAATTTAGAGCTGTCCGCGTCAGGTCTATAGCTACGACATCTTTTACGCCACGCGTCAAGAACTCCAAGGTCCACATGCCAATGCCACATCCAGCATCTAGAACTCGTAGGTTTTCGGTCAAAGGATTAGGGAAGATACGAGAATCAATCTGACCTGCAAAGCAGTCATTTATGCAGACATACCGGTGTTGCTCAAAAAACTCACGTGATCCGGTCAAATATTGAGATTCGCCCGAAAACAACGGGTGCGACTCCCAGAATTCCTTGACTCTTTGTAAGTCCGGAGTTGTCATCCTAATTGTTAACTCTAAGCAAGATGTAAGGTCGTCGCTTCCGTCAGCGGCGACGAGACTGGGCTTTCCATCCAGATCTTGGCCAGTGATACATCACTGCAAGTACCAGATAACCAAGTGTGGTGATACTCGAAACCATCTTGCTTTTGCTGATTTTGAAATCGTAGCGGAGTACGAACGGTACCTCAGAAATTTGAATCCCCAACAAGTTCAACTTCACAAGTTTTTCCAAGGTACAAACGAAACCCAAGTCCTTTAGCTGAATAAATTGACTGCCATAAACCGCTAGGGCACTCATAAGTGTCTCTGCGCGGTACATGCGATAACCGCATGAGTACTCGCGCACGCCACGAATCGGGAACACCAAGCGCATAAGAATGTTCGCTGATCGACTGAACCATAAGCGTCTGCCGTGCAATCCAACTTGGCCACCGCCATCCTGGAATCTGGAAGCAATAACCAGATCTGCCCCTAACTTGATCTCTGCCAACATCATCGCAATAATTGCTGTCGGATGTGTGCCGTCGCCGTCGAGGCGGACAATCACATCTCCTGACTCGGCTAACTCACATGCGCGCTCAACTAAGTCCCGAATAGTCTCCCCTAACCCCCGATTTCGTATATGGGTAATTACGTGAATACTGAAACGTTGAGCGAGATTCCGCAAAACCTCTGATGTGTCGTCCGTGCTTCCATCGTCACAAATCAGGACACAGTATTCCAATTCAAGACTTGAAGCTTGATCTGCGACTCCGCGTACCACGGCTTCTAAAGACGGCGCCTCGTTAAATGCTGGAATGATTGCAAGAAGCTTCATTATCGCCGTAACTGATGATTGATCATTTAAACGCTACTTTGAAATGAGGGCGAGGTGATTACCCAAACAGCAAGTGCGACGCATATCGATGGGTACCCCTTTAGACTTTTACACTAGCGAGAAGCATGAGACAATTCAGAATGATCGCAAGCGTGATTGGTTGCCTGTATCGAGACGTGTCCACGTGACCAAAAGTCACAACATTTATTGGAGCGAAGTCATTGCTCGGATACCACAGGTGCTTGCCAGTTTTGATGCCAACCCTCTATCGAAGACCTACGGTATCGCTGACAGGCAGTTTTGGGCTTGGAAGAGTGTCGACTTCCCAAATGCAACTTACCAGTGCACGATTCATGGATTGACTCAACTTTGGGTCGAGGGACAATTCCCCTGGGTGGTTGACGAAGCCAGACAACATGAGCGAATCAACAGTGCAATCATGGCTATTGCCAAATGCACAAACCGAGACGGCAGCGCTAACGAGGCGTTTCCGTATGAACACTCCTGGTGTGTAACGGCCCTTAGCTGTTATGACCTGCTGAAGACGGTTCAACTAATGACTAATCGAGTTGATTCCAAACAACTGACATCTTGGCTAACGATCATTGAACCGCTCGCCCATTACCTGAGTAGATTCGACGAAAAGCACGCACGTATTTCTAACCATGTCGCGACCGGTGCAGCCGCGCTTGCATTATGGGCAGTGATGGCAAATGATGAGGCGGCGCGGCGGCGCGCCGCCTCACTAACCGAACGCCTGATCACTTGGCAGAGTGATGAAGGTTGGTATCCGGAGTACCAAGGAGCAGATCCCGGTTACCAGACCCTCACCATCGGATACTTGTCCGACCTCTACAAGACTCTTCCTAGCCACGAGTTAACACAGTCAATCCGAAGTGCACTGGTCTTTCTCAGCTACTGCATTCACCCAGATGGCTCATTCGGCGGGAACTATGGGAGCCGTAACACTCGATTCTTTGCGCCTGGAGGATTTCATCGTCTATCTGAAGAGTTTCCAATTGCTTCAGCAATAGCAACCGAAATGGCCGACAGCGTTCACCGACGTCAAGTCGTGACTCTCTCATCCATCGACTCTCAGAATCTGGCACCGTTTTTCAACTCTTACGCAGTAGCGGCCTCTGTCCCCCCGACGAGTGGCACCAATGTTGCCCTACCATGCCAAACCACATCAACTTGGCGCCACGTCATGCCATCGGCGGGGCTAATTTTTGATTCGGGGCCTGAGCACTACACAATCATCTCCATAAGAAAAGGAGGTGCGTTTCAACACTATTTGCGTTCAGGTAAAACCGTCGTCGACTCTGGAGTCATCGTTCGAAAATCACACGGCGAGATCGGATCGACTCAGTTGCATAATGATTCCACACAATGGACACTTAGAGAAGATCGTCTTGAGATCATTGCTCAAGTCACGCGTATATCCAACGAAGTGCCGACTGTTTTACGACTTATGTCATTGCGCATTGCTGCGATCTCAATAATGCGAGTGCGTAAGATTCGAGAGCTGATCAAGCTACTTCTGGTTCGGAGGCTTATCACGCATCGCAAATCGATGCGTGTTGCTGTACGACGCACTATTCGACTTGGTTCACTCATAGAAATTGACAACCAATTAGTAACTCGTGTCAGGGCAACTATCGAGACAGCTCCCCGAAATTTCACTTCAATTCATATGGCAAGTCAGGGGTATTGGCAGCTTCAGGATGAGGTGCTGTGATCCCGCGATTTGCGTCGCCATTTGATGCTGGTGATATTCTCCAAATACTCACTGGTTCTCATGTGGGAGTTACCGAGTTTGAAGAAGCCTTCGCCAGAAGTTATGAATCCCGATTTGCAATGGCCTTTCCTTACGGTCGCTCGGCGATCTGGGCCTTTTTTATGGCAATGGAAATTGAGGGTGCGGAGGTCATAATGCCCGCCTACACCTGCTCGGTCGTCGCACATGCTGTCGTTCTTAGCCACAACACTCCTGTTTTCTGCGACATCGAGCTTTCCGACTACAACTGTGATCCTTCAAGAATTGCCGAGCTAATCGGCCCAAAGACTCGTGCAATCATCGCCACGAATACCTTTGGTTACCCCCAAGACGGTCGACGTCTTATGGAGATTCGTGATCAGGCACAGGCTCGGTACGGTCATCCCATCTATATCATCCAGGACTGTGCCCACTGTTTTGCGGCTCGGTCTGGAGGAAAACTTGTAGCAAACCAAGGTGATATCTCGATTTTTGGATTAAATATCAGCAAGATCGTTTCGTCAATTTTTGGAGGCATGGTAGCAACAAACAACAACGAAATCGCCACTCGTCTAATTGATTGGCGCGAGAAGATGTTTCTTGAGCCACGCTTCGTTGATGGTTTGAGGCTTCGGATATACGGTATGGCTTCTACTCTTGCGCTATCTCAGTTCATCTCCCCTTTTACAGATCTTCTCAGTTCAAAAACACGATTGTTACGAAATCTCACTGACGCTTATCATCTCGACGACAAAATCCGCCTTCCTCCCAATTACCTTAGGAAAATGTCACGTCTTGCCGCCTCGATCGGATTGAGGCAGATTCAGAGGCAAGACGAGGCGATTCAACTGCGCGTAAGTAACGCACACTGGTACGACCGAACCTTACGAATTGAAGAAGGTTGGCAAAAACCTCCACTTCGAGACGGGGCCACTTACTCCCACTACGTCGTTCGGGTACCGAACCGCAAATTGGTAGTTGAAGCATGGCGTCGACGCGGACTTCAGCTAGGAACAGTAATCGACTACAGCATTCCTCATCTCAAATCTTACTGTCACGCACTCCCCAGTCAGTTCCCAAATTCTTTTTTGGCTAGTCAGTCTCTCGTGAATTTTCCCGTCAACATAAAACAGTTCAGGCTCTCAAAAGTTATTGGAAAGGAGAGATAATTTTTGTAATTATTTGTTGTGCTAACCATCTGAATTTTTATGGCCAAGCGAAGAGGTTGCGCTTTTCTTCGTGGCTAATAGACGATTTCTAGCTGCGACAACTGAGTTCTCCTAGTATGTGAATTGGGTGAACTTACTGCAGAAGTAAATCGACATGGCGCAGATCAAAAGAACGTCCGCAACTAGTCCTCAGCGAAACTACTTTGAAGATCATTGGATCGAGCATTCGAGTAGTCGGGTGTCAGGGCCAAAGCTATTAGCGGCAAGCGCTTTCCTTAGCCCGATACTGTCCGATAATTACCTAAATGGTCTCGCGGTGTTAGACATTGGGTGCGGAGATGGTGTCCACCTTTCACTGCTGTCTGATAGATTTCCACGCGCTCTTCTAACTGGGATTGATGTTTCGCATTCCGCTCTGAAGACTTGTGCTTCAAAGGTGCCACTCGCTCAATTCTTACAAAGTTCAGCCAAGGCACTGCCATTCAACGATGAGGCTTTCGACATCATCATCTCCTATGGGGTTTTGGGTTACCTTGATTCGATTAGTGAAGCTGTTGCAGAGATGCTCAGAGTCGTTAGGCGGGGAGGACTGGTCGGAATCTGGATCTACCCTGTTTCCGATGGACTCATTTGGTCCATTGGCAAGGGCCTACGCCAATCCTTCTCTTCTCTCCCAACAAGAGTTCGGAGTTGGTTCGCCAACTGCCTAGTTCCATTTCTCCCACTTCTGCCAACAACAAGCCGTATCTCTCTGGCCAATTCGACTTGGCGGGAATGCAAAGAAATCATTCTGGTTAATCTTGCACCTCCGAACCTGCACTTCTACACACATGGCCAATTGGTCGCTGCGCTTACAACAGCAGACATTCACTACGAGAGACTTAAGTCCGAATCCGGAGATACCAATGGGTACTGGTTAAGACGTGTATGAGGAAGCTTCGCGTAGTGATTCTTTGCCACAACGATTTGACATCTAACCTAATTTTTGGCCCTCTTGTAGAAAGCAACACAGCTGAGATTATTGCCGTCTGTCTTCAATCAAGTCCAGACAGGGCACACAGCGGACTCGTACGTGGGGCTTTAGGAATTCGCCGAAAAACTTCTAGTAGGTACTGGCTATTTCTCGTCGTTGTGAACATGCTTCACTTATTCGTGTCATATTTGTCCATACTTGGCCGAATCGACTTGCGCTTAGTTGGTCAGCGACCACTTCAAAGGGCTGCTCGTGCCCATGGTCTTGTTACACAAATCATCGCTGACTTTAATGAGTCTCAATTTCTGGATTATCTACGAACTATTGAACCGGACGTCATACTAGTTCGAATTGGCACAATCCTTAGACGAGATTTTCTCTCGATTCCCAAGTTGGGTACATTCTGCGTACACTCCAGCCTGCTACCCTCATACGCTGGGATTGCGGCAGAGTTTCATGCCATGCGTTCGGGGGATAAGTCATTGGGTACTACGATATTTCGAGTATCCGACGAACTTGACCGTGGAGATATCTTACTTCAGGTCTCTCCTTTGTCACAAAGTTGGTCCTGTTTGCTGAGCGCAATAGTGGCGAACAATGTTGCGGCTTCGCAGCTACTTATAAGTTTCGTTGACTCCCTTCAGCGTGATCCAAATTGCTTTAGTGAGTCACTTAAAGCTGTGACTAAAGCTTCGTATTTCTCTTGGCCCACTGACTCTCAAGTTAATGAATTTAAGGGGCGCCATCTTAGATTGATTTGTTATAAAGCTGTGCGCCAGTTGATAAAGCCCATCTAGAACTCTTACCGTCTCGAACTATAGTCCGACGAATTTGGGAGAGGCTGTCTGCAGGGCTCAAAGTACAAAGATGCCGCCAACTAGGCTTACTATTCCCCAGAAAAACTGGCGCCCTTCTGATACGTAAATTCCAGTTATTCCTTCGAGATGCAGTCGTCCATGGATAATTCAACTACGAAATACGTCTCTGTCACGAAAACCAACTGAAAACAGTCACGAATTCTCAGTTGATCCGTCTGCAGAATGAGATGTGTTGCTTTAAGGCGCCGGGCCAAGTCGGCAATCTCGATGTTGCTCTTACTGCGGAAGTTGTCGGCTATCTCGCCTACTAATCTTGCGCCGCTATAAAGCGAGTTGCTTTTCCGCGTCCAGGCTGCTGCATCAACGCCAAACGTTTTAGCAGTCGCAAGGCCCAGCATCATACGATCTTGACTTCGGAGATAAAGGAATGAATAATGCAACCACTCTCGTGGCAGACCTGCTGTGGCACGTTCAGAAACTGCTCGCCATCCAAATCCAAAATCTTCAGGCGGAAGCAAGAATATAGAATCGCTGGGTGTTTGATCTCGAGCCCACTTGGCTACTTTGGTTAAGTCATTGACTTTGACATCTTGTGGAATTCGCGTTTGTATAGTCATTTGAATAGAGAGTCCCACTGCAACGAGTACTGAGAAAATGATTTGAATTCGAATCAGCAGATTTGAGCGACCCCGTTTCACATCCAACAGCCGAAGCGCTATGGAAGTACAAAAGATTGCAACGATAGCCAACAAAAGGACTCGCGGGTATCTCCACGCGACTTGCCGCAGGGAATACAGCTGAAGAATCCCGGTCATTCCAGAGATAATCAGTCCAATTGCGCGGTTCACGAAACTAAACTGGTAATCACTACTTATCCAAATACTAGATAGCACCGAAATTATCAAAAGGCCAATCGACGCCTGAATGGCTTGATCTTGCACCAACGCCCACATGATCACGAGAAGTGCTGTTACCGAGTTGCGGCGACTGCCAGTTGGCTCAACTAAACGAGGTATTGCGACGACGACAAACAGAAGTACCACGACCACTGATATCCGATGCGGAGCGAGTAGAAGAACAGCGGTGCTAGCCGACTCGAGTTGCGAGTGCCACCAGCCGAAAATACTAAATGAAATTACCCATAGCAACTGGATGTACTGAACAGAACTTGGGGTAGCTGCGGTTCTGTTTTCGCGCCAGCTTGCGATGACGAAGATCAAGACGCTGAGAGCTAAACTCCACCCAGCGAAGTCCGAACAGAAGAGAGCAAGAGTTCGTAGATCAAAATCGTAAAACAAGTGAAATTGAAAGACACGAACAAGGCGAAGATACAATTCGGTATTCAACTGAGAATTGAAAATTTCGCGGGTATTTCTACTTAATAGAATGTAAGTCGTGCAAAGAGTTACCACTGAGATCACTTTGAGAGACACAATGTTTCTGTTCTGCCAAGCTTTTTTGCATAAAGCAATTGGTGCAAGCGCCAAGACACCATGCACACCCAGTGTTGGATGAATCGCTAGCAAGAAGGCGATTGCCACGACGGCGTGAGGCCACTTTCCTCGCAGGCCGAACACCAAGATCAACATTAGAACTCCATAGGCGAAGCCATAGTTCCAACCGAAAAGGAATCCCCAGTTGGCAAGATTGTGAGAGAAAATCGTTCCCTGGAGGCCAATAAAAACACATAGTCCAACAATCGTCTTTCTGACAGCGGGATGAAGAATCACAACTGCACACCAGATACACACGCCAAAGAAAATGATTTCTATAAATGTCACCACACGGAATGCAATCTCTAAATCAATCGGGCTGTATGCAAGTAGTTGATACAGACGCAACGGGAGACTTTGGGCCGTTATCTCCGTGCCAGAAGGGAAGCCGTGCCGCGCTAACTCGGGGTTCCTTCCGAATGCAAAAAGTTCACCAGGGTTCTGCAAACGAATCAGCAAGTCTTGTGAGTTATTAAATGTACGCAATATCGCGAATGCGACACCGATTAGCCCAACTATCAAACCAGTGAGATAATCATGAGTCATCAATCGCCTCTTGGGAGTCATTGCTCTAGGAAATATTCGGGCATTTTTCACTGTGTTGGAAAGATAGCATTCACAGCCACAAGCATCTTCGAGCTTTCCTTTCGGAATCTTTACCATCCGATAAGATCCGGGGACTGCGAACCCCGTGTCTTGAGACTGCATGAACTCATCAGTTACGGAAGCCTCACCGGATAAGAAGGGTGAATACACATCTTCTTTTAAGAAAAATTAGTAGTCGTCAAATGTGTACCGTATTAGTCAGTCAATATGAGAGCAAGAAAACGAAATGGTGCTTCTATCTCGGTGACCGCCGTGGTAGCAGATACCGCTAAAGTCTGGGATCACGCTCAGATTCGTGAGCGAGCAGTTATCGGGGATGACTGCATTATCGGCCGCGGTGCCTACATCGGCATCGGTGTACGTCTCGGTCGTGCTTGCAAGATTCAAAACCACGCGTTGGTATACGAGCCCGCCAGGTTGGGAGACGGTGTATTCGTCGGCCCTGCAGCTGTTCTAACCAATGACCGACTGCCCCGCGCGGTAAACCTTGACCTTACCCCTAAGTTTGCAAGCGACTGGAATTCCGTCGGGGTCACCGTACACGATGGTGCTTCAATCGGCGCGAACTCTGTCTGCATAGCGCCGATAACAATTGGCGAGTGGGCGATGATCGGGGCGGGTTCGGTGGTCACACGCGATGTTCCTGCACATGCGCTCGTAGTCGGTGTCCCCGCAAGGCAAATCGGATGGGTGAACAAGACTGGCGAGCGGCTCGTGCAGGAGGGATCACAAGACGAGTGGCGTTGTCCCAGCACTGGCGTTCGCTACAAAATCGCCAACGGCACTCTTACCGAGGTCGCTAAGTGATCCCCTCCGCAAAGCCCCTGCTTGGTCGAGCAGAGCGAAAAGCAGTCGCCCGGGTTTTGAAATCAGGTGGTCTTGCACAAGGCCCTGTAGTCGCCGCCTTTGAAAATGAGTTCGCAAACCTCGTGAACGGTTTTGAGTGTGTTGCCGTGAACTCCGGGACCTCGGCACTGCATCTTGCGTTTATCGCCGCAGGCATTGGACCGGGTGACGAGGTCATCGTTCCCTCGTTCTCGTTCGCCGCAACGGCCAACGCGGTGCGGCTCGCCGGGGCCACACCAATATTCGGCGATATTGACATGCACACCTTCAATCTCTGCCCCAAGCACACCGCAACACTCATCACCTCTCGTACACGTGCCATCATGCCCGTGCACCTTTATGGCCACCCCGCCGACATGGCGACATTCGAAGGGCTTGCAAAAAAACACAGTCTCATGTTGTTCGAAGACGCGGCACAGGCCGTTGGGGCTTCCATGGACGGCACCCCGGTCGGCTGTTTCGGTACCGCGGCGTCGTTTTCGTTCTACCCGACCAAAAACATGACTTCAGGAGAAGGTGGCATGGTCACCACACCATCTTCGGAAGTTGCCCGCTCGGTACGCATCTTGCGCAACCAAGGCATGGAAAAGAAGTACCAAAATGAGGTGATTGGTTTCAACACGCGCATGACCGATATTCACGCCGCAATCGGACGTGTTCAACTCACCAAACTTGCCGGCTGGACGGCGAAACGACAACAGAACGCCGAGTTTCTGAACTGCCACTTGAAGAACGTAATAGTTCCCTCGGTGATGCCCGGCGCCGTGCACGTCTGGCACCAATACACCATCCAGTTGCCCGATCTCAACAGAGACCGCTTTGCCGATGAACTCGCCAAACGAGGTGTTGGCTCTGGCGTGTACTACCCGACACCCATTCACCGACTCCCGTCATTTCACCTCTCCCTCCATCTCACAAATACAGAAAAAATTGCATCAAGTTGTCTCTCTTTGCCGGTGCACCCTGCGCTTCACCAACGCGACCTCAATACGATCGTTCAAGCAGTTAACGATCTCGCGTCAACTGGATCGTGACCGTGCTGCGCGCTGGCATCGTCGGGCTCGGCGTCATGGGGCGTCATCACCTTCGAATCCTTAGCGCTCTCGAAGGCGTTGAATTGGTTGGTGTCTTCGACTCTGCACTCAATACACAAAACGAAGTGGCAGGCGTGGCCGTCATGCCTAGTCTCGAGGCCCTCCTCGACTGCCGTCTCGACTATTGCGTGCTTTCGGCGCCAACGGCCTACCACCTCGAACTCGGTCTGCAGCTTGCCCAACACGGCGTCCATGCGCTCATCGAAAAGCCAGTAGCAACGACCGGTGATGAAGCTAAACAACTTGTCGAGGCATTCGACTCCAAGGGGCTTATCGGCGGAGTTGGCCATGTCGAACGCTTTAATCCTGCGATCCAGGCAATGCGACAGAAGATCTCCGGGGGCTTGCTCGGTGAAGTATTTCAGGTGGCAACACGACGACAAGGGCCCTTCCCTGCGCGAATTTCAGATGTTGGTGTCATCAAAGATCTCGCCACGCATGACATCGACGTCACCATGTGGACAATGCAACGGCGTTACGATTCAGTCTCTGCACACACTGCATTCCGTAGCGGTCGAAAGCACGAAGACATGCTTGTTGCAATCGGAAAACTAGAGGGTGGAGTGATCGTGAGCCACCTTGTCAATTGGCTTTCTCCCGTCAAAGAACGAAGCACCACGGTGATCGGCGAACATGGCGCTCTCGTAGCCGACACACTCACTGCGGACCTCACCTTTTTTGAGAATGGCACACAGGCAAACTTGTGGGACGGTGTGTCGTCACTCCGCGGAGTCTCCGAGGGCAACGTGCTTCGTTTTGCTCTCATGAAGACCGAGCCGCTACTCGCTGAACACCAAGCGTTTCGAGATGCCGTTGTCTCCCGGTCCGTTGGGAACATCGTCACCCTCGCTCAAGGCATGGAAACCGTAAGGGTTGCCGACCGGCTGATTGTTTCATGAAGGAAGCCTGGCTCGTCGCTCGGGAAGGGTTAGTTCTGCTCTCTCGTCGAGGGCGAGTCGTGCTCGCTGCCTACACGCTCTCGTTGATAGTGCTTGCAACCCTCGATGCATTCGCCCTTCTACTACTCAAAAGTGTATTTCAGACAGGGTTCGGCGCAACGGCCGACGGCATCACTATTGACACCTCGGCAACTCGAATCGCCCTCATCCTCATATTGTTCACTGCACGCAGTGCTCTCTCCGCTGTGTTGACATGGGTTGCCGTCATACAACTCGCTCGAGAGGAAAGCCGAGTGAGCCTCGAGGCGTTCTCTCGTCTGCTCGACACCAGAACAAATCTGAGTTCCTCGCCCACCACCGACTTCCAGAACACGGTGGAGCGTGGTCCTGGCGGTCTTATGGTCCTAAACCTACAGTTATCGACGCTGGTCGCCGAGGTTACTACTGGGCTGGTCATCATCGGTGCGCTCGTCGTGTTTCAGCCGCTCACCGCACTGCTCGCTATCGCATACTTCCTGCTGGTAGTGATAATTCAACACAAGACACTTGCCCGCCGATCCCAGTCCTACGGGCATGTCGTCGCCCGCGTTACTGGCCGTGTCTACGAGCTACTTGCCGATGCGGCTGGGCTCAAGCGCTTACTCGGTCAATCGAATCAATCGTCACTCGAGCGTGCTCTTCAGTCGGACCAATTACAACTCGTCCGGGCCAAGAGCATGATAAGCTTTCTCGCAGCGATTCCTCGGTACTTCCTTGAGTTTGTTTTCGCATTGGGTCTCGTCGTCATCGGTGGTTTCACTTACCTGATGTCAGGGCAAGTCGCTGCCCTTGCCGCGACGACACTATTCATCGCTGCCGGATTTCGACTACTACCAATCGTCAACCGCGCCCAAGCCCTTCTGCTCTCGGTTCTCTCTATTACGCCAGTCGCGCGTCTTGCAGTCGCTCGATACCCGACCGTCGCTCCTCCAACGTACGGGGTACCGGCAGACCCCTCAATGCTGATCGAGTTATCAAATGTCTCTTTTACCTATCCGAACGTGTCGAACCCAGCTCTAACCTCGGTATCGCTCCAAATTGCAAAAGGACGACAATATGCAGTAGTCGGGGCGTCTGGTGCAGGTAAGACCACACTGGTCGATTTGTTGCTCGGGCTAAATGTGCCTCAAAACGGAGTCGTGAAGCGACAACCCACTATCGCAACCGCCTATGTACCGCAAGACACCTATGTGGCAGCTGCCTCACTCGCATCAAACGTTGCGTTGTGCTGGGATCACGCCACAATCGATCTCGAACACGTTCGCGCCACACTTCGAAAAGTTCGACTAGAAGAGTTTGTTCCGCGCGTCGACGACCCCTCACCAATTGGCGGTGGCCAAATTTCCGGTGGCCAAAAACAACGACTCGGGCTCGCCCGTGCACTGTTCACTGGCGCCAACTTCATCGTGCTCGATGAGGTGACAAGTGCGCTCGACGTTGAGACTGAGCGCGACGTTTACGAGGTGATTGACTCGCTTCGTGGCACCGTCACCGTAGTGATTGTTGCACACCGACTTGCCACCATTCAGCGTGTCGATCAAGTTTTCTATCTTGACGACGGTCAACTACTAGACACTGGTACATTCACCGAGTTGAGCGAGAAACTGCCTCGCTTCCGGCGACAAATCGAGTTGAGTCAGATTCGATTGGAGGCTTGAGCAGCCTCGTACGCTTCTAGTTTGCTGCGGTGCTTTTCGATAGTTCGCTCTATCAGAGATTGGTTCCGCTTCGTCCAGGCGATTGTCTCGGCGAGCCCATCGCGGTTCGC